>Ga0160420_100211_pt1 | contig 32824 bp, 31 predicted proteins | sample CelAP2metagpilot_FD_108197 | JGI IMG/M metagenome (GOLD analysis project Ga0160420, IMG submission 108197) | Phycosphere-associated microbial communities from algal ponds in Kailua-Kona, Hawaii, USA - Cellana AP2-5-5 metagenome pilot | ecosystem: Engineered > Artificial ecosystem > Aquaculture >... | reverse complement strand
GGTGTTGGGGGCGCCTGGGCTGGGTAGCGCGGGGGGGAGGCTTGGGGGGGGGGGGTTTTTGTTTGGGGGGGGGGGGGGGGGGGGGGGGGGGAGGGGGCCAGTGAAAAGATGAGGAAGCGCTGCGCCCAGAGTAGAAATATCACAATTTATAATTTTCAAACTTATGGCATTTCGCTTTTATTAATTCAATACGTAAAAAGCGAAAATGTTCTTGCCCTCTCGAATCGCGCCATGACCCACATCAAGCTTGGGCAGTTCCAAGCAGCAGTCAAAGATGCTACCCAGGCCGTGATCCTCGATCCCTGCCACGTCAAGTCTTTGCAACGCCGGGCAAGTGCCTACGTGAAACAAGGCATGCATCATTCAGCCTTGCGGGACGTCGAAAAAGCTTTGGGCTACCAACCCAACAGCAAGGAGCTTCGTGTTGAGAAAAAGCGACTACAGCAGAAGCTTAAGACGTTGGCGGCGATCGAAGTACTCTCATCGTCCTCCTCCCCGTCGAATGGAAGCGTTGACAATGGACAATAGAGCAAAAGTGCCTTGTGCATGGAATAAGAATAATAGACATACTGTTATTCTCATCAATTTCTGACAGATTTTGGATTGCTTGCTTTTCACTCGTGAAGCTATCTACTATCTACACTGGACGAGTGCCCGGCTCATGAGTTGATTTGTCTGTACGTCTGTTGTATGTCTACCAACAAGTCTTCCTGACTCTTTACTCAGCTTTTTTCAACAATTTTTCCCCCCAAAGCTATCTACAAAATGTAACCTTCTCACGTCACACGCACTCTACTCAAAGAACAGCTCCTGCAGAGAATTACTCCCCTCCGCCTCTCGCCAGGACTCCCACCGTCGTTGCTGTTGCTGCTTCAACTGCTGGTGCCTCCAGCAACGGTTTCTCCAGGGTCAATCGTAGAAAGCGAGGGACATAGACGTCCTTCGCACCGGTCTCGAAAAGCGGCTCCAAGTCACCAGGGGCATTAGTCATGAATGTCAAAATGATCTCATTCTCCCTTGCCAGCTCAGGGTGGGCCTTTCCGGCGTACGTCAAATAAACAGCTGGATCATTAAAGGGCGGAGGGATTTTATAAACCACCACGGGTTCCCATTCTCGGATGAGGTCATCTGCAAGGTATAGGACAATGTGGGAGGCGAGCCAATCGACAACCACCCCATAATAAACGCCAAGAGCCGAGCTGTATTGGACGCTGGTTTCGGAAAAAACAGGGAAAACGAGGGGGGCGGCATTCATGTGCCTGCGGAGGAAAGCCGGGTAGGAAGCCCAGGTGGTGTTTGGTCGATCGCTTGTGGGAATGCTGCTGCTGCTGCTGCTGCTGCTGCTGCTGCTGCTGCTACTGCTGCTGCTGCTACTGCTGCTGCTGCTACTGATGTTTGTCTTCTGCTTGAACGGTTGCGACGGAGAGCGGGGGAAGGTCTTGGTAAATGCCCAGACCTCCATATTCTTGAAGGAGAGATCGACCAAGCTCCTTGCCGGTAAGCGGGCCATGGTCTCGTATTGCCACTGCTGGGGTGGGGTGCCCTCGGCCTCGGTATTGTTGACTCCGAACAGATAAATAACGTCGTCAGGCCCCGTAGCGAGCTCTGCCCCCTTGCTGCTGTGCATCATCGCGGAATACCAATTCAAATTACCATCTGTTCCGGGAATGTCCTTCTGACGGTACCTCCACTCGGAGGGGTCGGCATGGGGATTATCGACAACGATGACAGTAGTTCCGAGGATTTTGAAATTAAATACATTGTCATCAAACAAATCTACCGACGCCATCACGCTGCTTTGCACGTACGCCCATCGCACTGCCAACACAACCACCTTACTTACTTCCTCCTCCTGTTCCTCCCCCTTGCCCTCTTTGCCTGCCTCCCCCTTGGCCCTCCCCTTCTTCTCCGTATAAGAAACCCCAATCCCCGAAATGGGCCACAAATACTCCTGTGTGTGCACGCATTCATTATCAACCGGTGTTCCTCTAATGAATATTGATGTCGGACAACCCCCTCTTGAAACATTCCACGAAAAATATACATCTTCAGCCATGGGTCCGCTCACCGAGGCATCACTCATATTGAATGCAGGGAGAAACGCCACACTGTTATGCAAGAAAAATGCCCCAGCCAGCCTCCGATCCTGATTTGCGTACCCCAATAAAGTGTCCCCGAATAGCCACATATACTTCCCCGCTTCCTCTTTTTCTTCCTCCTCCTTCTCCTTCCCTCCCTCCTTCCTTCCAGGCCTTTGAGGCGGAAAACGAAATGACGTTGCCACGTCAGCACCCAACCACCCTTCGTCTCGCACAGCAAACAGCGGCTGTAGGTCCTCTGCTTCTGTCGCTGTGATCGCCACACCCCTCCAACTACTCCTGGTCACACCAGCAGCTTCTTCCGGTGAAAGCCCCTCAACCGCTGGCCCGCTGCCGCTTGTGTTTTTCTTGGGGGGCCGTCGCATATTCAGGCCGCGGTATTGCATGAAATCGTCCGGCGCAAGAGTGATGAGGCTTCCCAAGGTCAGGACCGCGGAGGGGTCGGGGAGGTTGATTGTGAACATACCAGTTGGTGCTGGTGCTGGTGCTGCTATGGTGTCGTCGAGTTGGCGTTGGAATGCGGTGAGAGGTGACAAAGACGAGAAGGAGGACGAGGAGGATGAAGAGGTGTAGGAGAAGAAAGCATTGAAAAAAATGTCGCGGGCGTCCAAAAACGCGGTTGGAGCTCGTGTGTGCTGCTGTTGCTTTTGCCCATGCTCGGCAGGAGAAGAAAGTGGAGAATCACCGTTGGACACAGCTGCTGCCGCTGCTACACTTGGCGATGCTGCTTCTGCTGCTGCTGCTTCTTCTGTCGCTGTTGCGGCCGGTTGAGGTTGGGTAAGGGAGGAAGAGGCAAGGCCGACGACCAGGGCCTGGTAAAGCTCAGAGGTGAAGACTGTTTGATGAAATGCAATCCATCGCCCATCCATCGCTTTGGCAACGTTCCAAGTAAGATTCATGGCGGAGTCTTCTTTAGTGTGCCCGTTTTTGTCGAATAGGTGTTGGAGGACGAAGGAGCGCCCGAACGCCCAGAGGGACTCTTCGTCCACTGGACGATGGGCTGTCATGTACCCTAGCTTGCGACTGGTAGCTTTCAAAGCCTCGAAGGGGTCAATGAGAACATTTTCGCTCAATAAAGTGTCCTCGGATAAATGTAATACCCACTCATACTGTTTCGACAACAAGCGAGGGGCCTCGCTCACCCGAAATTCCCACAAGGACCTCTCGAACGCCGCGGCTGCCGCAGTAACAGCTGATGACTTCCCACTCTTCGCCTCTCCGGCATGGTCACGTCTTACCGCTTCCCTCGCTTGATACTGCTCATGCAGCCTAGGCACAGGACGGAAATCGATGGTGGTAGAAGGAGCAATGGCTCGCAGCCGGTCTTGGGATTCTTGAGTCAAGTTCCATGCTGCTAGAAAGACGACCACAGGGTACCTATGGAAACGCGTAAAATGCCTGTCCAAACGGCCCAGCACCCCCTCCAAATCCCCTTCGCCACGGTGCTGGGTCATAATGAGATAACAACCCCCCGAAAGGCGCTGCTTGCTCCTGCTCCCTGTCGAATCGTTCCCGGCGGCGTTCACGACGGCCTGTCGGAATAGCTGCGATTCAAGACTGGGAGGGGCCTTTGGGTTCTTCCCATCAAAGGACCTCGTCAGCGCGCTCTCTCCCGCAAACGCGAATGTCTCAAGGTTAAATTCAGTGGTACAGCAATGCGTTCCCAAAATGGGGACGTCTTGCGGGGGTGGCGAGCCCAACATGATGCGGGATGGAGGAAGGACGTGCTTCACGAGCTGATGCTTTGTCTCGTTTCGCCAGATAGACAGGACCAGCCCCAAAATTACGGCACCCGCAAGCAGAGCCCATCCCACCAGCAAGGACAGGGACCGGCGCTTCGCCTGGGTGGCGGGATTGTCTTGTGCGTTGACGTCGGTCGAGACATGGGCAGCAGGAGTAGGGTCGAGGCTATGCGGCATTGTTATCTCCACCTCGTTTGACGCCGTCCGTGGACTCCCTCCTCCCCTCCGGAGGGTGGTATTCGAGGGCATAGTGCCTGTGTGTCGTATATTTCACAGGCGTTGAGACGAGATAGGCTGCAAATGCAAGGATAACATGGGGAATTGAGTTTGGGTCGAGCTCAAGACCGTGCCGAGCTGCAAAGGGGGAGGTTTTTCTTTTGTAAACCATCAATTCCAAATTTAATATGGCTTGTAGTGTGCTATCTCCTTGCCCTTCTTTTTCTTGGTCATTTTTTCTGTTCCTCTGGTCGCAGCAACCCCTTCCCCAGCCTCCACCGTGCATCCCCATAAGCAAAGGCGGGCATCCTCCCCTCCCGTCACCCACGACCCATCCCACAAATCCACCGCTCGCACCAATGCCGTATGGCCCTGCTGCAGCTGCATCACCGGATGCATGCCCCCTCCCGGCATCACCTGCAGCACCATTAACTGTCCCTCCACATCACTCAACGCCAGCAACAACCTATCCCCGCCCTGGTCATAATGGTATTTTACCGAAAACAAGCCCCCTCCTCCTTGCTCTCCCACCTCCTTAATCCCCATGGAAGGCACAGCCTGTCTCAAATCATCAATTTTCAACGCCCGTGCTGCAGAGGGCCAATGCCAGACCATCGTCCCTTCACTCCCTGTCAACAAAGCCAGCCCATCCCCTTCTACCCCAAAAAATGTCAAATCCCTCACCGGGCACTCCGCATTTAAAATACACACCAACGCCTCGTCCGCCTGCCCTACCCCCGTGTCATACAAACAGATTAAACCATCCTCAGAGCCTGACGCCAGTGTAGCCCTTCTTGACGGATGAAAGGCCACTTTCGTCACCAAGTCAGTATGTACGTCCGCGTACCTTCCCAACTTCCCCCCCCCCCCTCCTCCTCCAGCCTTGCGGCTATCAAAGAAATCGATAGCGTTTCCCACTCCCACGGCAAGCAAATCTGTTCCGATACCCAAGGTACAAGATAGGGCTTCGTCTTCCTGATTTATTACAGCTGTGCATGCATTTTTATTAGGGCCTCTAATATCCCACAAACGCACAGTCTTATCTTCTGATGACGACACAAATAAAGAGGGATGGTCGGGGGAGGGACAGAGACTAGTTATAGGGCCTATGTGACCTTTTTGGGAGGACGATGATGTGGGCTTTAGCGTGGGGCGGTCGTAGGTCTTGATGTGGTAGTTGGAGAGGGCGGCGGTCACGGTGCTGCCGTCGCAGGCGTGGACGCAGTGGAGGATGTACCTTAATGATAGTATCGGGTAAGAAACAGGTACAAACGTGGATTAACGAGAATTTGTGTGGTTGTTTTCACGACGTCGTTTCGTTGACATAGGGCAGCCCCGTAGGGTCCCGCGCATGGAGGGGAAGGAGTTGTTGGTGATGCCCTTCCCTCCTCTCATTCCGTGCCGCCCTTGAAACCTCCTTCCGTTTTACTGTACCTACCGGTCTTGTGGCATGCCATACACCATGATCATATAAATGGCTTCAAGGTTCGCTGCTTTCAAACATTTATCGATTTATGATACGAATCCACGGGCAGTCAACCTCCCGCCCAATCCCCTCCACAAAACCCACCCTTCCAAGGCAATGCCCACACTTACTCGTTATCGTCCCCGTTAAAGTCCTCTGTCCCCATGCTCACTGGGGCCTGTAGGGTTGTAATTTGAGTCTTGGATGGGCGGAGCATCCGAGGTGCGAACGCAGCGTTGATGGGGGCCATCGCACTCATAGGGGATACTAGCCAAGGGAGAGTGTCGTGTCGAGGCCTTAATTGAAGCTCTGGGTTTGAGGCTCTTGGCTGCGTCGTTCTCGCTGTTAGAATGACTAGAGGTCGTTAATGTATGTACGTAGGTGGCGCATGAGTCGTTGGCGTGAGGGGCTTGTGGTCGTGTGGTCAATGTGACCGACGGACCCACACTAGTCGTCCTTGAAGGGCGGCCATCGCTTCATTCTTGCTCCACACATTTTCTTTGTCTCACACAATCGTCACATAATTACAGGCAGGGCGTATAGATTGTCTTTTATAAGGTCCTGGAGACCCCACTGTCTGCCACTCCTGGCGCGTGCTCAAGGCTAATTATTATGCCAAGCGCGACGGTTTCCTCCTCCTCTACCTCCTCCTCCTCCTTTCTCGGCTGGCCGACCCTCGCCCGCCCATCCAAGGGTAGCAGCAACAGCAACAGCCAGCCTTTCCTCTCCACTGATTCTTCCTACCAGCACTATTCCCCTTCTCCGTCCTTTGAAGTTCGGGAACTTGGGCCCGGGCTCTTCACCGTTGCCGACGTCTTCACCCAACAGCAATGTAGACGCATGCTACAAGCTGCTGAGGCACAAGGCATGACACCTACTAACCCCCGTAATCTCGCCCCTCCCAAAGGTCATGCATTTCGAAACAATGAGCGGCTCTTGGTGCACGACCCGGCATTCGCTGATGAGCTTTTTGAGTACATGCGGCCGGTGTTGGAGACGATTGTGCGAGTGGAGGACCAGGCTGTACCCTGTGGGCTATCACCAGAATTTCGATTTTATCGTTATGTGAAAGGTGAGAAAGAAGGTGGTGGAGGGATACGAGGGAGGGGGCTTTCTGCTTGTCGGTATCAATGGGTATGGAAAAAGAAGGACTAAACACGGTCTTCCTTATTTTGAAACAACATCACCTTTTGTCCAACCCGATTGCACCGTACGTCTGGAATAAATGCACCGTCTCCATTCTTTTCTCATTCCTTAACTTCGCCACTTCTTTTTTCTTCCTTTTTGAACGCACCGCTTGTCAGACGCCTGGTTCGGTCCCCACATCGACGAAACGCAATTAAGCGCTGACAAGACCATGGAAAGCGAGTTCACCATGCTCGTTTACCTCACGGGCACGGATGATGACCCCGTGCTGGACGCAAGCCAAGGCAGACTTATGGGCGGATCTACGCGTTTCCACCACAATAAGAAAACACCCATTGACGTGGAGCCTCAAACGGGCACGGTTTGCTTGCATTGGCAATTGCACGATTGTCTGCACGAGGGCCTGCGGGTGACTGGAGGGGTTAAGTGGCTGTTAAGGACTGATTTGTATTTCCCCAGGTTGAGTAGTAGCATGCGAATGACGGCCATGAAGACGGGGAAAGGGGAGGGAGGAAGAAGAGGAGGAGTAGGAAAAAGGGGAGGTGGAGGAAAAGGAGGGAGAGGCCGAGGAGGAAGGGAAGGGAGAGGCGGAGGGGGAAAAGGAAGAGAAGGAGAACGGTCGAAGGTGTGGGGTGTGGAAACCAACAAGGCCAGAAAAGGGTGACGAAAGTACCAATGAATCACTCGCGTACAGTGAGCTCCTAGGAGACATGTTTTCGTTCTAGTCATCGTGCTCTTTTGATGAATACGTATATTCTACATTACGGTTGCTGTTTTGTCCACGTTGGCCTCCTACCACTCAGCCAGGCCCACCACCCCCTCCTCTTTCCATCTCCTCCCTCATCTTCTCTCCTCCTCCGATCTCCCTTCCTCTTTCCATCTCCTCCCTTGTCTTCTCTCTTCATCTGATCTCCCTCCCTCTTTCCCGGCTTGGCATGAATCAGGTAAGTCGTCCCGAAATGCCACCTCGTCATACTCGTCACCTCCAGGCCCGCCTCACGGACCATTTTCTCGATATCCCGGTTCCATACACATCCCCACCGAGCAGTGTGCCGATGACTGTTTTTGTCCAATATCGCGTTCAGCCATTGATAATGACTCCGCCCGTGCTCCAACAACAGAATCTGGCCGTCGTCCTTACACACCCTTTCCATCTCTTGCAATGATTGTTGGGGGTCCTCGAATGAGCATAGACCAAAAGTATCGCAGACTGTGTCGAAGGTACGGCTGGGGAAGCTCATGCGGTTCACGTCCATTCTACCAAATGTCACATCGCCGCGACGGCTGATGGGGAAAAGGAGGGAAGTAGGGGAGAGGGCAAGAAAGGGGATGAGGCACAATACCCGATGTTTCACCTGCTTCTATCCATGACTCCTTCCCCCCACCCCATTCCGTTTCCCCTCATCGTGTGCGCCACTCCTAGCATTCTTCCTTCCAATGAGCAAAAAGCAACTCATCGTGGCCTTTCATGCTGCGCCCTCTCTGAGCCACCGGCCTCCCATTAATATGTTATACGTACATCTCGCCTTTTTCTTCACATTTTACCTTTTCCTCAATTTGCGCTCAGTCTCAGCCATCATCCCCTCGCACAAATCGATAATCGTCAGCTCCACACTTTGAGGGAAATACTCCAGGTTCCTTCCCGTCCCGCCCGCCACTTCTAAAACCTTCCCCTTGGCTTGGCGCAACAACCATCGCCGCAACAAGTTTAAGCCCATAACTGTCTCATCAGTTCCAATCTGCTTGTCGTAGCCCGAGGCCCCCTCTCGAAAGATTGCCAGACGCTCTTCCTCTGAGAATTGCTTAGGGTTGCCCTGCTCGTCCTCTGCCTTTTCCCCGAGCTCTTTCTTAGCAGCGTCTTCCCGTTGGCTCAAGGCCCACCAGTAGCCCCCGCCGATGATGCCCAGGTAACTTCCGACGCCCAATGTCATGTTTTTGACGGAGATGCGCATAGTGTGGAAGGTATGGAAGCAAAAGGCAGGAGGTTTTCTTCTCACTTGCGCTGAAAAGGTCTTGAACTTCGGCCCTCTGGGTGCCTGTCGGGACTGCCTTTGCCTGTCGTGGAGGATGTTTGCGGGGTTGTGTTTGGTAATATTTAAGTATGTGGGTTGTGGTGTTTGCGTGCGTGGAGAAACGCGGCAAGAAGCCCGCCGGCGATCAGGTCGCGTCTGCATGGATATGCGTGGCCCAATGGCGCCTTTTCATCTAACATGTACCCCAACAATGCACACCCATACAGCGCTACCACAACATGTCAGAAGAAGAAGGCGGCCCACCAAGTAGCGGAAGTGGGGGCAGTGGAGAACCCACGAATTCGACCGCAGCAGCAGGAACATTATCACTTCAGCCTCCTGCCCCTCGCGTTGTAGAAGCAGGAGCCCTACAAACAGACAAGCAGGATGCATCAGCAATGCCAGCAGAGACAGGAAGAGGAAGAGAAGGTTCAGATGTAATTGATAGTGACGGAGCTCCAACCCCAGGGGAGCAGGAGGGGCATGAGCCTGAGTCCTCCGTCAAGGAAGGAGCAGCAGCAGCTGCCGCCAGGCCTGACCGTCGAGCCGCCAACCAACCCCGCAGTCAAATATCCATGAGCTATGACAAGCACACCGTTGCCAATGAAAGTGTCCATGATGAAGAAGTTGTCACGTTGCCGCCTGTCGCGGCCACGGCACGACGACGCGGCAGCTCATCAGCTGCTGCAACTTTTGTTCCCAGCAGCAGCAACACTACCGCCACGGTTCGTAAAAAGGGTCGCCAAACCCCACGAATGCCTGTGTCGGGCCGTCCAAAAATCGGCACACAGATCGCCAAGATCTTCCCAGGATGGGGTCTTTATTTAGGGCAGGTTGTCGAGATTAAGGAGGAGACTTATTGGGTCCGGTACGAGGATGGAGAAGAAGAAGGGTTTAAGCGCGAGGGGATCGAGCTCTTGCAGACGTTGTTGCTGTACGCAGAGGCGGAGATAACTACGCAGGTAAGGAACAGTCGATTAAGGCTGAGAGAGGCGGGATTGATGACGGAGGAGGAGGTGAGCAGGGCAGAGAGGGAGGAGGAGGAGGCGAGGGAGGAGGAGAGGAGAGTCAAAGCTGAAGAGGAGGGGGAGGGGGGGGAGGAAGAGGGAGGGGAGAAGGAGGAAGAGGAGGTGGAGGAGAAAGAGATGGCTACTCCATCCGCTGCGCGTGGCAGTGGAGGCTGCACGAAGGGAAAACACCAAAAAGCGAGGAAGAAAAAGAGGTACGAGGAAGTGGTAGAGATTGACGGCGACGACAAGGATGAAGGCGAGGTAGCGGACGGTGACGTGGAGGTGGGCGAGGAAGTGGAGGACAAAGATGAGAAAGCAATTTATCTGCATTGCGAGCGGTGTTGGTGCACTTTCATTTCCGAGGGTGGGCTTGTGTACCATAAGAACAAAGACGTCTGTAGTCAATACAAGCGAAAAAGCACCCGGAACCCCACACCTGAAGAAATGGAGGGAGGGGAGGGAGGGAGGCAAGGATTGAAGTGTCCGGTATGTGAGAGGACGTTCGAAGGGCCGAACTGTCTAAAATACCATTTGGAGAGGGCCGTGGGCTGTGTGGGGGGAGGGAGAGAGGGGGGTAAGAAGGAAGAGGTAGAGGCGGTGTTGCTTTCGTTGGCGAGGCCGAAGGAGAGTAGGAAGCCACCATGGAGGGAGAGAGGAAGGAGGAATGGGGAGGAGAAGGAAGGGGAGGAGGATGATGCGGACTGGAGACTGAGAGAGAAGAGGAGCAAGAAAGCGGCGGCGCTGAGAAAGCTGATGACGACAATGGTGGGGGATGGAATGAAGGAAGAAGAGGAAGAAGAGGAGGAGGGTGGGGAGGGTGGGATGAAGAGAAGGGGAGGATTGCGTCGGCGACGGGCTGCGATTATGGGTACCACAAAGGCGGCAAAATTAGCGCAAAGGGAAGCGAAAAAGAAGGAAAAGGAGGAGAGTTGGGGGAAGAAGAGGAGGAGAGTGGAGGAGGACGGAGAGGAGGACGGATCGGAGTTTTCGATAGTGGGGGAGGAAGAGAGCGAGGAGGAGGGGGAAGAGTACAACGACGAGGATGTGGAAGGGGAGGAGGATCAGGAGGAGGAAGAGGACGAGGAAGGCAGTGTGAGCGTGCTGGCTGGTAACGGAAAGAGAAGGAGAAGGAGGTTTGGAGGGAAGGAAGGATGGGAAGGGAAGAGGCAGATGGTGATGAAGGGATCGAAGAGCCGAGTAGTTCACAGTCGAGTGACTGTGTCGCTGTCGGGGGTGGAGGGGCTAGTGGACACAGGGTTTGATAGGGGAATGTTGGTGGTGGGAGAGGTGGAGGAGGGCTTAAGAACCGACCTGAAGGGGCTACAATTGTTGTTGCATCATCATCGCCATCATCATCAGCAGCAGGAGGTGGAGGTCAAGGAGGGAGGAAGGGCAGAAGAAAGGGAGGAGGGGCCACGACGTGTGCATGAGGTGGTTGATCTGAGTGTGTGGATGCTGGAGAACGGATTGGAGGTGGCTTCCCTTCCCCTTAAGCTAGTGCACAAGACCCGTGGCCCTCCGCCTCCTCCTGTACTGGTAGACATCCTGCCTTTCCACTCTTTGCCTTCGCCCTTTTCTTTCCCTTCTTTTCCCTCCTCTTCCTCCTCGAAGGGCAGTTGCAGCAGGGGCAGGAGTGACAAGAGGGGGAGAGATGCGGAGAAAGGTGAGGCCGACACGGACCTTTTGGCCAACGCTGGCGGCCCCGTCCAAAGCCTTGACATCCTTCCCCCCCCCCCTCCCTCCTCCTCCTTCCCTTCCTCCTCTTCCTCGTCTTCCATTTACATCGCCCTCGGCACCACCAGCTTAACGGCAGCTGCTTCACGTGCCATGGACGTCGAAATCCTCTCCAACCAAGCCTCGAACGCACTGCCCATGCATATCAAAGGCTATCCAGTAACACGCCAGGCGAACCTACTCCAAATATGGGGCAGGAGGGAAGGAATGGGGGGCAAGGAGATGGTGATGTTATACGGAGTCGGGCATACCTTTGGACCTGTGTGGGACGTTCGTTGGTTGCCAAGGGAGGTATGGTGGGAGGAGGGGAAGGAGGAAGGGAAGAGGGACGTGCTCGGGGCCCTCGTCGCTGTTTTTGGGGATGGCCGTGCACGGGTCTACCTGCTACCCACCCCATCCTCCCTCCCTTCCTCCTCCTCTTCCTCCTCCTCCTCGGCAGCACCTGTAGTTCTCCTCCTCCCTCCTCTTTTGGAGATGGTCCCTCCGCCTGGGACGTGTCTGACATCCGTCCGTGTCTCGCCTCATGATCCCGGGTTACTCCTCTGTGGTGCCACCAATGGCATGGCCCTCCTTTATCGTCTCCACATTCCTACCGCTGCCGCTGCTGCCTCATTGGCGGCGGCCAGGACGGACAGCATGCATTCAGACGATTTGACCTCCCGTCCTAACTTTACCCCTCCTTCCTTTGCTTCCTTTTTGCGGCCCCCTCCTCCACATTCCCCATCACCCTTCCCTTCCTTCTCACTTCAGCTTCACCCGACCCGCCGTTTCTTCGACGCCCGAGAAGCCCCCCTACCCTCCCTCTCCTCTGTCGACGTCATCGCCTGGCACCCCACCCATCCCCACCTCTTCGTCGCTGGCGGACACGATTGCGCCTTGCGGCTCTGGGACATGCGCAAACCCTTCCGTCCCTTGTTTGAAAAATCGAGTTTCCGTTTGTGTGCGTGCGTGATGTGGCTGCCAAACGGGGTAGGATGCTTGGCGGGGTTCGCGAATGGGGCCGTGAGAATCCTTGGATTGCCCGAGGACGTGGTTAAGGTCCGTTTGTACCGGCATGAAGCGCCTGTGTACGATGGGGTGAGGGGTTTGGATGCGGTGTTTTTGAAGGGACACGTGGAGAAGAAGAGGGGAGGGGGAAAGGAGGAGGAGGAGGAGGAGGAGGAGGTGGAGAGGAAGGAGGAGGAGGAGGGGGTGGTGATTGCGACGAGCGGTGGAAACGATGGAAATTTTCGGGTGATGGTGATGGATAAGGAGGGATTGATTCCTCGGAGAATGGGGGGGCAGATGACAAAGACGTGCTTGTTGACCTTGATGAGCGTGCGGGGGAAGAGTGGCGCGACTACTGCTGCGGCTGAAGCTGCATCTGGGAAGAAGGAGGAGAAGGGAGACGATAAGGAGGACGATGGGCGTTTGACTTGTGAGTTGTCTTGGTTGAGAGCGCCGTTGAAGGGAGAGTCGGTGGAGGTGTCGCCGGCGGGGGTGCCAGATGCGCCTGTCCGTGCTGGATTGGCCGTGACGAGGGTGATAATTGATGAGGAAGGCGACCCCTTTGCGGCCGTGGGAGGGTTTTCGGGCTTGTGTCGGTTTGTGGGTTTGAGGGCATTTCTGAAGTAAAGTGGGGGAAGAGGAATGCTTGGAAGGGAGGAGGAAGGTCATAAGTGTTGATTGCATACAGTAGTGTGTGTAGAGTAGTCAAGCAGGTAGTATGTAGAACAAGATATTTAAGCGGAGCGGAATTCTGCCAGAATTGAAAAGCAATTAAAGACAATGTAAATATGTTTCTCAAATACCAAGAGATCTTTCACGAGGAGATGGGGGGGAGGTTTGGTGGGGATATAAGGTGAACATGGGGCGACTGTACGTGGGGTTTAAATTAAGAAGCTTTTCTCGCGGGGTAACCGAAAGTCGTGTAGTTTAGTCACGATATCAATGGCTTTGAAGTGCACTAAAGGCGACGCCAACCGAGGGGAGGAGGAATTCCGACCGACCTTCCCCGGAAGCGTTTATGGGCGCCTTCATTCATAATCGTTTGATTTTGGATTTGTGCTCTACTACCACCCCTTCTCTCTTGCTCCTACCCAACACCTTCAACCGTTGTCACCCACCACCTCGTACGCACCCTCATTGCCTGGCCTTCGAGGGTTGTGCCGGCCGCTGACATATTGAAGCGAAATCGGCGATGGGATGGCAAAACATGCTCTCTTTCGTCGTCGTCTGGCCGTTTGCTGCAGCGCATGCTCGCTATACCCATCCCATCGTCCTCAGCAGCACTTTTCCAATCGACCAACACAGCACAACTTTAAATCTTTATCCCACCAGAAGTCGAATTCGATTTCCCCCTGGTTACATCTTATTCTTACCCCCAACCCCATCCTTTTTTACCTCGCACCCACCACAACACCGCCCATGGAGCACCCAGCTCAAGTTGCGAAGCTAAGAAGCTGGCAGCAAGCCCATCAACATGTCCAAGAACAACAAGAAGGTGGTACTGGTCACGGGAGGGACGGGTCTGGTAGGCAAGGGAATCGAGGATTTCACCTCGACTGGTAAGTTGGGGACGGAGTATATAAAGGGCGTCGAGAAGCGTTGACGTGAATCTGGAGGAGTGGTGGCGTCACCCCAGCCTTGAAAAGCGCATGCAAATGTATCTAGCGGTACCACCTGCATCAAGTGATGGTTTTTGACTCCCTTTGCCTGTGGCCTGTGTCTCCTGCTTTTCCACACGATGCTTAACACGATTTCCTCCTTGCCTTCCTCCCTCCCTCCCTTTCCTCTTTTCATTCCACATTCGTAGACCCCATCGCCACCGAGACGGAGACATATATCTTCCTCAGCTCCAAGGATGGAGATTTGCGTGATAAGACGCAGACGTATGCCATTTTTGAGAAGTACCGCCCGGCGATGGTCATTCACTTGGCGGCGTTGGTCGGGGGATTGTTTCGTAACATGAAGGAGAAGGTGGAGTTTTACCGCGAGAATGTGTTGATCAACGATAACGTGATGGAGGCCTGCAAGGATCATAAGGTGGAGAAACTGGTTTCGTGCTTGTCGACGTGTGTGTTCCCCGATAAGACGACGTACCCGATCGATGAAAGCATGATTCATAATGGGCCGCCCCATGCCTCTAATGAGGGTAAGCGAAGGAGGGAAGGAGCGAGGGGGAGAGAGGGGCAGGGAGAACTGATTCGAGGCGGCAACATTCTGTAAGCGTGGCAACCGTCCTGACATTTGATTTATCCTCCCTCCCTCCCTCCCTCTCTCCCTCCTTATCAGGGTACGCGTATGCCAAACGCATGCTCGACGTCATGTCTCGCTGCTATAAGGAAGAATACGGCTGCAACTTCACCTCCATCATCCCTACAAACATCTATGGTCCCCATGATAACTTCAATGTCCAAGTACGAAATTGTCGTCCCCTCCTCCCCTTCCTTCTCTCCATGCCGTCCTGCATGTTTTGTCAAAATACTCGCTTGATGGAAGCGACTCACCCTCCTCTTCCCTCCGTCCCTCCGTCCCTCCCTCCCTCCCTCCCTCCCTCCCTCCCATTAGGACGGACACGTCATCCCCGGTCTTATTCACAAGTGCTACAACGCCGAGCAGGCGGGCACAGATTTCACCATTTGGGGATCTGGCAAACCTCTGCGTCAGTTCATTTACTCCCGGGATTTGGCGGAGTTGATCGTGTGGACCATGCGCGAGTATCACGTGAGTGGGCGAGGGAGGGAGGGAGGGGGGGAGGGAGGAAGGGAGGGGGTGGGGGGGGGCGAGGTTTGAGAAGCGGCCGTGTCAGTTGATGCATGCATTGTCTCGTGGAGGTTGGCCGAGTTGATGAAATATGAACCATGCACGAGTGTGTGGGTGACAAAAATTAGAGTACCGTCTTGAGAAAGGAGCTCTCTGGAAAAGAAGGATGAATAAAGGAAAGGAAGGATAGTAGAAGACACTCTACCGCACACTCACATAGATGATTTCTTACATCAAATCGCCTCCTCCCTCCTTCCTCCTTTCCCTCCTTCCTCCTTTCCCATTCCTCCTTCCCCTCCTTCCCTTCCTAGTCCGCGGATCCCCTCATTCTCTCGGTCGGCGAGGAGGATGAGGTGTCCATCGGGACCCTGGCTCAGACCGTGGCCAAGGCCATGGAGTTCAAGGGCAAGGTGGTGGTAAGTCTTGAGAAGGATTGAAGGGAAAGGAAGAGTACTGGTATCGCGTCGCTCTATCAAAAGCTATCATGACAACTTACTCACTTCGCTCTCTCCCTTCTTCTCTCCGTATGTCTAGTTCGACACCGACAAGGCCGATGGCCAGTACAAGAAGACTGCCAGCAACGCCAAGCTCCGTTCCCTCCGTCCAGACTTCCGCTTCACGAATATAGAGGAGGGACTTGCCCAGACCTGTGCTTGGTTCAAGGAGAATTACGCGACTGCCCGAAAGTAAAGCAGGGAAGTTAGGAGGATGAAGGTGGAAGAAACTTGGTGTACTTTCGTACGTATAGGGGAAAGAGGAATGGAAAGAATGACAGAATAGAAAAAAAGGAGAGAGGGAGAATTCATGTATTGGGCTGCGGGTGTGGTGTCGAGCCCCGCGCGAGGCGAGGGAAAAAGAGATGGCAGTGAGAATGACCTCACAAGGAAAGGTCAAATCTAAATTGTAATTGAGTGGGAAACGATTCCGCGGAGCGATTATCAAAGCCAAAATCTAACACCGAGGTCCTTGTCGTGTGGCAATGAGTAATTTGAAAGAAAGGCACAAGGAAGAAAATAACATGGCGGGAGGAGGATTAAATGCCTATCACTTCCCTTAGACTTTCCAGGCCAGACCTTTCTCCTCTGGCAAAGGGGGAGACTAGATCACGAGAAAAATTCCCACTGATAAAGAACAAAATGAACGGTGCGCATCAGCACTTGCTGGCTGCAGAACTGAGCCTATTGTGGTTGGTCGGCCATCAAAACCTCTCACCAAATTGAAATGTAACGGTTTTCCTCGATCGCGCCGTTGAGGGCAACTTTGGTTGCTCTGTCGTCACGTGCCTTGGCAAGCCCCTTCTAGTCCTCACAGGGAGGAGGAAAGGCAACACTCGAGACTTCTCTACTCAATGAGCACTACGTCGCTCTCTTTCTTTGCCTTGACCCGCCCCGCACAATTACAGTCTCTTTTGTCTCGCTCGACTTCGCACGGCCCCCTACGCCTTCCTTCCGGCGTCTGACTAACCATTCAGACATCTCTGTCCATTCTTACCACGGATAAACAAAAACATGAAATAGGACACAGCACAGTCATGCCTTTTATCAAGTCTAATTGGACGTGTGAGCCTGAGCTCCATGAAAATGGCGCATTCAACTTTGGGCAGGAGTTAACTATCAAGGACCTGAGCTTGCACCGCGGCGAGCAGACACGCCCTTGCTTTTTGCATGGTGAGTAAATACGGTGGAACAGTATTCCTTTTTTATGCGGGCGCAGGTATAAACATGAGTGTAATTAGCAGCCCAGGGATAGAGAAGAGGTCTCTTACTTATCGCCCATGCGCAAGAGAGAAGTACGAACGGGAGCTTGACCAGCCCATATCTTAATGATACGATTTTTGACAGCCGCTATGCGTAAGCCTACATTTCGTCGGTGATTTGCAGATATACTTACTTCACTCTACACAGTGTCCAGCCTGTGCCCTCCCTGTCATCGGCCTTCCTATGCTATGCCCCATCCCTACCGAACAACAATCTCATTACTACAACCCCAACCCAAAAACAAAACAGTGTCCTCCGAAGTCGAATGCGTTGTGCGATTCCTCCATCTTGTCACCTCCGTGGAGCTCTTAGATGTCTACGCTCTCGTCGGACCCATGGACACATTTGACTATCGGCACGTCTCCAAAGTGCAAGGCCTGCCTGTCGAGGGCCTCCCCGGCCTATATTCTTTCCCCATCGACGGAAGCACGATCTCGGGAGAATTTGTGTGGCAGCTCCAGCTCAAGCTTTCGTCAAGTACAGAGGGGGTAACGACGGTGGACATTCATGAGTTGCGCGTGGTGGTTGAGTCGGGGGGTGGGCCTGGAATCTCAGGGGCAGGGGGGGGGTCCTTGGCGACAACAACCATGTTGATGGGCGACTTAGATTTAAAGAAGAGCAATAAGATGTCCACCACGGGAGAGGCCATAAAGATGACGACAAATGAGATGCCTGCGCCGCGTTCGAGCTTGGGGGGGTCCAATTCCATGCGGACCTCTGGGAGGGGGATGAGCATCTCTGACTCCGATGCCAACACGAATAGCACCCGTAAAAGCACCATCCGACAGCCCAGCTGGCCTAGCAAGGGTGGAAAGAGTTCCAGAACAGCTTCCACACCCTCTGCATCCTCGTCGGATGGGCATGCTACGACGGCGGGCAAGCTTTCTCGGTCCACCGCACTGTCGGCCATTGCCATGGGTCGCTCGGGGGGGCCTTCACCTGATATGGTCGTTCGCGGTAATGGGGGTCGCGGGAGGGGAAGGGAACGGGACGACAGGTTGGTGTCACAGTCGCAGCAGCAGAGTGATGCTTTGATGCAACAGGAGACGGCGGCGGTGGCCTCGGTTTTGAATGCTGTCTGCGAGAAAATGGTTGGGGTTGTCTCAGAGAAGACCAAGGCATACTTGGCCAAGGCGGGGAGGAGGACGGAGAGAAGGGTGTTGGACAAAATGACGAAGTTGGAGCAAAGGATTGAGATGTTTGACCATGTGCTTGAGCATGCTACTAGTAGCTCTCGCGAGATCGAGCGGGCGTTGTTGGCTTTGGACGAGGACTTGTCGTCTGCAAGCAACCCGCTTCCCGTGGTGGCGGTGGATGGTGCCCCTTGAGGCGGAGGGCTGGCAATTTGGGAATCACTGCGCACTGAGAGAGAGGACAGGAGATGAGAAGGGAGGGAAGAAGGGGGGGAGAAGAGGCGGAATAGGAATGTGGAGAAGGCGCATGAATATTACAGCGCGGGCAACGATGATGTGAAGACTACGGTACGTAGGAATAGAGCACCTCCCATTGGCCGAGAAAATGATTAGCAAGAGATACGTCGACGAAAACACATACACGCAAATGTAAAGAAAAAAATAATTAAATATCTCCCTGAATATTTTCTGTTCAATTCCCTGACCATCACATCGGTATATTCACTCAATGTCTTTCATCATTTCATTTCTCCTCCGTTTGTAAACCCACTCTTTCCATTACCGCCAGAACATGTGCCCCACCGCAAGCTACCAGCATCCTTGCTGCCCCCTCCTCCTCCCGAGTAGGAAAGCCCAGCACCCTAGTCCAAACTCCTCGGTCCTTCTTATCTCCCACCCCTAAATTTCCATGCTCATTCCAGCCACACGCCCACACCGACCCGTCATCCCCCACCAGCGCACTACTTTCCGTCCCACATGCAATCTCCCGCACCCTCGCCCCATGAGGCAGGCATCCGGGCAATGGTAATAACCGGCGTGGAAACAAATTACCTGCTGCTGCTGCAGCAATTGCTGTATTCCTGGACTCCTGCGCCAACTGTCCAAACGTATTGCGACCCCACCCCCAAACCTGCCCATCGCGGGTCTTGGCTAGTACATGCGACCATCCACACGCCACATCCTCCACCCACCTCCCCTCCCCCCCCTCCTCTACTGCCGAAGGCCACTGGACCTGCCGCGGTAATCCCGCAACCTCGTCCTCCCTCCTCATCTCCTCTTTCCACCCCCATCCCAACTGCCCATATTTATTCGCCCCCATCGTCCACACCCGCCCTCGATCATCCAACACCACCGTGTGCTGCCATCCACAACACACCTTCACCACCCTCCCTCCATCTCCCGGCGCCCAGCTCCTCACAGAAACCGGCAGCCCCTCTCCATATTTATTCGAACCCCATGTGACAAGCCGACCATCCTGCGTCACTCCCGCCGAGTGTCGAACGCCCGCCGCGCACCAACTGAAACGAAGCTGTTCCTTACCACCTCCAAAAGCACCTGAAAGGGTCACCGGCACTCCACCTATCGCACGGCAAGTGCTGCTACAGCTGCTGCTCCCTGTCGCTTCCTCTGCAGCGTTCGCCCCGATGCCATAAACCTTCCCCGTGTCCTTCTCCAAGACCAACGTATGTGCGTGCCCCAATGCAACCATTGCCACGCGTCGAGGGAAGACATGCACACGACGGGTACCATCTAATATTGTGTGCTTCCCTCCCCCCACTTGCCCTTTTTCATTCCATCCCCAGAGGTACAATCTGTCTTCGTCCGTGACGATTGCACTGTGTCCCCCGCCTGCCGCGAGCTGACGGATGGTGAGGTGGTGGTCGACCAGAGCTGTAGCGAGGGAGCCTCCCTGGAAGGAGACTGTCCCGGCGACGTCTAACTCCACCGAAGTCGGTGACGGACAGGGCCATTCTCCATCTTCTTGCGTCTGCACCGCGCCATGCACCTGCCTCTTTCCTAGCTGTCCATGTTGATTTGACCCCCACGCCAGAAGTCTCAGCTGCTGCCATACTGCCCGACTTCCTCTCGCTGGCTCTCCTTTCCCTTCTCCTTCTCCTTTAGCTGTCCCAACCAGGATCTGCTGGTGCCGTGCATCCAAACTTCCCCTCCTGTCCAGCCCCTTCTCCAACACCTCCTTCACCCGTCTCGTCAGCAGAAAGGTCTCCTCGCACTCCGCGCCGACCCGCCGCAAGTAAGCATCCACCTCGAATAAATACTCCTTGTTTTCGCCCGACGGTCCACGTGACCAGGCGACAATGTGTGCGGCTTCCTCTAACGTGGTGGGATGATGGAAATTGGGGTTTTCGGCGTTGGCTGTGTATAACAAAGCTTTGATAGAGCCGCCGTTATTGCCAGTGCTGGTGCTGCCGTTCGAATGAGTAGGGAGCACTTCCACCACCGCCCGCGTATATCCACCCTTTTCCCGAAAATCCAGTTCGTCCAACACGTGAGCCACCTGCTCGTCCGGGATGTGGTACGCGACACCATGCACGAGGGATGGTGGGTCCGTCGCCTGCCGCAGATCCATAGCTTCCAGCTCAGCGTCGCTCAAGACCGTCACTACGAGTCCGGGCATGTGCGGCTCCCCTCTATGATCACAACTCCGCTGCGCCCATACCCGCCGCCAACCCTCCACCACGCCATCTACACGCTCACAAGCGGCAAAGCTTTCTTGGGGCCGAAACATGAGCGAGCCGTACCCAAAAATGTACAGTGGGTCTGGAATTTCATCCGCCTCGTCCGCCAAGGCTCGCGAGCCAACCCACACACCTTGGGCCGCGTCCCATTGCCGTGAGGGTGTACTCGTGGATGTGGACATGACGGCGGAAGTGCACAAGGTGGGTGAAAACGGTGGGTGAAGCCCTGGGGGCAAGGGGTACCGTGGACCTTCTGCTGCCTGACGGAGAAAGAAAGCACATGCAGTGTTTTCCCCCCTACCGTATAAAATCAAGGATAACAAAAGAAGCGCCCATGGAGGACGGCAGTGTCGTGAAGAGCTAATTTTCAACCTGTGCTGGTGTGATATGGTGGCGGTGGGGAAAAAAAAGGCACGGCAGCCAAATAACAGCGATTTTGACGAACACTTTCATCTAACCGCCTGGTATAACAAACCTTTGACGAAAGTTTGGAAACTAAAATACCTCTACTTCCTATGCCAGTTGCGTTTCTTGGCAGCCCTAAGCTTGCAAATATGCTCTATTTCATAATGGTGCCGGAGTTGATTGGTAATAAACGTCATCTTCCTCGGATCGCACCCCCAAACTGTTCCCCAGTCAGAGATGTCTACTTCTGTGCGCTTCGCCTGTCATTACCATTGTACATTTAGTTTGGCAGGATTGCGGCTCTTCAAAAATGCCAGGTTCATTGGCGGGAAAGTGCATATTACGCCGCCGCTGCCCAAAACACACTGACTATAAAGTGGCCGGGTTGGCCTATTTTTTCCCTTCTTTTACGTGCATGTGATTTCTTCATTTTTTGATTCACATATTTCATGTCAGTATCGTAGATTGCTGTAAATATGACCATCTTGTCGAACTCTGTTCCTTTCACGCCTTCGTTACTCACCAACCAGTTGGAGTGGTATTCTGTACCATATATCTTAATTCCCATGTAGAAAGCGTGTATGCACACAAACAGCTTATTTACAAATGTCATTTCAATTGCTCTTGGCCTCCTGCCCCTTATTTCTTGTCTCCTTTCAAAAATAAGAAACAGAGAAATTATATCACAATATATCCCCTCATCACCTCCGCCCTCTCTCACTACCCCAAAAGAGTATGTGTGAATAAATTATGGTCCAAATGTCACTCACTAAATTTAAATACGAACCCGCCATCTCCTCCATCGACAACGACACCTCTTTCTCCTCCTTTTCTTCCTTTCCACTAATTTCCGCCTGTTCTTTCTCAACACACGATGGCTGAAACGACTCCTCTTCCTTCACCAGTGTCATTTTTCGGCAATCGTCATCCTCCCCACCAATCCTCTCCATCACATCATCCTCGTCCACCTTGCCCTTTTTATTTCCTCGCCCTCGCTTAGGGTGCCGATGATAATACTCAACCAAGGGATAAAAACTTTTCATTTTGCTCGCCACAAAACCAGGATCATGACACCATTCCGGAGCCGAGGAACCGCAACACATATGCTTGCCTACAACATGCAAAGGTTGAACCTCCTCCTCTTTCTCTATTTCTTCTTCCCTCCTCTCACATGTCGGGGGAATAATCTCCGCAAGACTTGCCGTCGGTGAACCAGCCACAGTTGCCGCTGCTCCTGCTCCTGCTGCGACAGTAGCCACACTTGTAACAGCCGCATGCGAAGGACAGCTTCGCTCTGACTCTCTTTTCTTTTCACTGCTTTGTCTACTATTTGTCCTACCTCCAGTCCGACCTCCCGCCCTCATCGACTTCAAAACCTGGCCTCGTGACAGAATCTGTCTGTACAGCACTCCCGGGAAAGGGATGAGTCCTCCTTCGAAACTCCTCCCCCACGGCAAGAACAACGCCTTCTCATCCGCCACCACTGCCGGGCGCAATGGTAAGGGCGACGAGGAAGAAGAAGACGAGAAAGTGCCTTCTTTCTCCACCTCTACGTGCGGTGGTCCGAACCAGAGCGTGAATTTTCGGTCTTCAAGCCATTGGGGGCCTATTTCTCGTAAATAATGCTCCGTGATATCGGCATCATGCAAAGTCTGGTACCCTCGATAAGGCAAGCTTCGCCCCACCGAGGATAAGGACACGTACCGCACATCGTAATCGGACAAATTAGCAATGAAAGGCGGGGTGTACAACCCATTTGCAGTCCGAGGAAGCTTCCCCGTCACACGGGCCCAGAGCTCAGGCTCCTCCTTCCCCTCCATTTCCTCCTCCTCCTCCTCCTCCTCCTCCTCCCCTTCCTCTTCCCCTTCCTCCCTCCCTTCCTCCCTTCCTTTATCTGCCTTTCTCTGTTTCGCCTTCTGATACACCCACCCTCCCATCCCATTCGTCCCCTCGGGAACGCCCGGGGCTTCTGCGCACGAGAACAAGTACTTAGCATCCTTGTTCGCAAATTTCTGCTTCAAATAAAATGGGGATGGCAAGAAGAAGTTGTGCGGACGGTTCGGTTCTCGATTTGATGCACAGTAAATGACAGGAGGCGTTATGTCATTATAGGCGATGCCATGTTTCCGTCGATACCCACACATGGGCAAAGGCGCAAAGGATGCGCCTGATCCGTATTGAAAAACTCGTCGAAGTGCAACAGTAGGAGGGCAGGCCCATCCCCATTCTTGCGGTGTTTCTTCTGGATAATGTCCTTGGGGACCGAAGCACTTGTTCAGACCGTCTTGAAAGGCGGAAAAAGACGAGGGAGGGAGCGAAGGAGGGCTATCGGCGCGGTCTTGGTAGATCCTGAAGAAGACGATGAAGAAGCCTGAATCACGGTCATCGGCTAGGGCGCGCATTTCATTAGGATAGCCCTGGTCTCCATGTGCTGTTATCATGACTTCATATCCTCCTTGTCGTATGCCTGCTGTCGCTGCAGAGAGATTGGTGTAGCAGTTAGGCCCCGCATCAGGGTGGGAAGGAGGGAGGGGGAGGATGTCCACGTCCCGCATGGAGGCGGAGGAGACAAAGTCTGGAATAGAATAAGTTTGGAAGGAGAAGTATCGAGCGTAGGGGAGAGAAGGAGAGGAAACTTTAATCTCGTCCCCTTTATTGAGGTGCATCAGACTGACGTGGTAGACGGAGGTGGAGTCAGGGAAGGCCACGTTCCAAGAGGAAAAATTGCTTGTGAGTTTTGAGAATTGAAGTTGGTGATTTGGGGAAAGGGGGTGGTTGGGGGGATGAGAATAAGGGAGTTATAAAATCAGCATACATCATCAGTAGTTGGCTTACCTTATGAATCTCCACGCACAGTATGGCGGGTTAAAAATGGCCCCTGTACGTGGGTGCATGGTTGGGATGGGGGATGAGCCATGCCCGTGCGAGTCCGTCGAATTATCAAAACGGAGAAACGCACGAAATCAACCGAATGCATGATTTGTTGCAAAGCCCAATGACCACAAAGCGCCGCTTTAGCTCTTGTCAATTTTCTTAACTAGACCACCACAGAATCCAAGCCCCTTAGCCTTCCTAGCAATTTTCTCGATTACCTTGCCGCCAGCGAAAGTATCCAGCTCCAAGAAGCAGCACGGCGGTCAGTCCAGCCAATTTCCATTTCCATCGTTTCCTTGGTGGTGCCGACGCCGATACCTCAGGCGCCATGGCTGTTTTGTATGGAACAATGGGGGTTAGAGCCGAGGCAATTCTAGGTTTCATGTGGCGATTTGGCTCAAAAACCATAAGGCGGTAGCCATTCCCTTAGGGCAGGATGGGATCACCTTCAAACTTCTGTCCGCTTGCGTGGTATGCGCTTGCCGTGGATGCGAACCGGAAGCTTGGGGGCGTGGGAGAGCGGGTCATGCATAGAAGCAACTCTTGCGTCCCCGAGACGCCTGACATGCCTTCATTTTTTTCTTCTTTGAGCGTCATACAGTGATGGCTTCAGCACAAAATTCCTTTGATGGCTAGCCTTCAGTGTACTCTGCCGTGCCTGCACAGTGCGAAAAGGTTGCAGAGGCGTGCCTTTTAAGGATGAAAAAATAAGCACGTGTCACGGGTTTGAACTCAACTCGAGTCGGCAGAGGAGTCTCTCGTCTCGTCTCGGGAGAGAAGAGAGCGACAAACATCCCCATCACCTTCAGGCTTGATCGCCGACTTCGATTCCATTCAGTGCTTGACCCCTTGGCCATAACTCCACCCACACCATGCACACCATGCAGCCAAGCCTTGCCCTGCGCGCGATATGGGTCAGCACGTACGGTAGCCGACGCCGCCTTAAAACATCCACGCGCCCATACATCATCATCATCATCAAGCATCAACCGTTCTAACTCCTCACTCCTACGCCCCTTCACCCTCCCCCATACCCCAAACAAACAGGCGGCCCAAACAGCCACTTGCGCGCCCTTTCCTCTAAGACCGTTCGCCCGCCGTCACCAGCAGCAACCATGACGATGCGACTGCGGGAACTGATCCGGGCTGTCCGGGCCTGCAAGACGGCAGCGGAGGAACGGGCAGTCATTGCGAAGGAGTCCGCGCTTATCCGCACAGCCATTAAGGAAGAGCACGAGCAGTACCGGCACCGAAACGTCGCCAAACTCCTATTTATTCACATGCTTGGCTACCCCAGCCACTTTGGGCAGATGGAATGCCTTAAACTCATTGCCTCGCCGCATTTCTTTGAGAAACGCATCGGGTACCTAGGCCTCTCCCTCCTTCTCACCGAGCAAGAAGAGGTCTTAACCCTCGTCACCAACTCAATCAAAAACGATCTCATGTCCCCCAACCCTTTCGTCGTCGGGCTTGCCTTGTCCGCCGTCGGTAACCTTGCCACCGAGGACATTGCACGCGACCTCGCCATGGACATTGACAAGCACCTCAAGTCCTCCAACAGCTACCTCCGCAAAAAGGCCGCCCTGGCCATGATTCGTGTCTTGCGCAAGGTTCCTGACCTCATCGAAGACTTCATCGAGCGAATCACATCCTTGCTCAAGGACAGAAGCCACGGCGTCCTTTTAACAGGAATCGAGCTCATGACAGAGGTCATGCGCATGGATACGGTCCACACCCCAGCCTTCTCGCGGATGGTCCCGTCCGTCCTCCGCCTCCTCCGAAACCTCCTGACGATGGGATACGCTCCCGATCATGACGTCGCGGGAATCACAGATCCCTTCCTCCAAGTCAAGCTTCTCTACATGCTGCAATGCCTGGGGAAAAGCAACTCGGAAGCAAGCGACGCCATGAATGACCTCCTAGCGCAGGTGGCTACCAACACCGAAACGGCCAAGAACGCGGGCAATTCCATCCTGTACCAATGTGTCCAAACCATCATGTCCATCGAATCCGAAGCGGGTCTCCGCGTCCTTGCCATCAACATTCTGGGTCGCTTCCTCCTCAACCGCGACAACAACATTCGTTATGTGGCCTTGAACACCCTTTCAAAAGTTGTCGTCAAGGACGCCGCCTCGGTCCAGCGACACCGCAACACCATCGTCGACTGCCTGAAGGACCCCGATGTCTCCATCCGACAGCGGGCCCTTGAGTTGATCTACCAACTGGTGAACCCCCAGAACGTCCAAGACCTGGCCAGAGAGATGCTCAACTACCTCGTCGTCGCCCCCAGCGAGCACAAGGCCTCCTTGTGCAGCAAACTCATGCACGTCGTGGAATCATTTTCCCCCTCCCCTCGCTGGCGCTTGGACACCCTTCTGTCCATGCTCGCCATAGCCGGGCAGGCCTGCGACCCGACCATACCCCACGCGGTGGTGTACTACATATCCACCGCCGAGGACTTGCAGCGGTACGCCGCCCACAAGCTGTTCGTGCTCCTGCAAGAGGAGGCGTCACAACAGGGTCTGGTCGTCACGGCTGTGTGGGTAATAGGCGAGCTAGGGGATCTGGTGCGTCTAAAAACATCATTTTTACTCTCGCTCTATTCCTCCCTCCTTTCCTCCATCCCTCCTTCCTCCCCATCTTTCCTCCCTGCCTGCCAGCCCACTGTTCTCCCTCCTCTCTTTACTTTGTTCCGCTTTACATTCACCCTCTCTTTCCCCCCCTTCTCTCCCTCTCCCTCATCCCCCCGTTCCCCTTTCGTTCCTTGCCCCACTCACAGCTGCTTCAACCACAGCCCGCGCTCGACGATGACACCCCCTCCTTCTCCGCACAAACCCCAACGACGATTCTCACTCTGTTAGAGAAAGTGGTGAAAAATCACTCCTCCACGCAAGTGACCAAGGGATATGTCATGACTGCCTTGCTGAAGCTCTCGGATCGGTTCGCTTCGTCCTCCCTCCATCCCTCCGACGAAGAAAAAAGGAAGTTGGAGGGCTTGCTCGCTCTGCATGACCGCTCCCTACAGCTGGAGTTACAGCAGCGGTCCTGTGAATTTATGCAGGTCCTGGCTCAGGGGGAGGGAGGGAGGGAAGGGGGTGGGGTTTGGGACGCCAAGGTGAGGGGGGAGGTGCTTGGCCGGATCCCCGCTTTGGATGAAATGGTGTTGAGGGCGAGGAGAGGAGGGTTTAGGGAGGAGGGAAGGGATGGAAGAATGGAAAGAAAGGAAATGTCGGAGTCGGCGGTAGTGGAGATCTTGGGAATGAAGGGAGGGACGGAGGGAGGAGGACGGGGAGAAGGGGGACAGGCGGCCGTTGGGGACTTGCTGGATCTTGAGGATATTTTTGGAGGGGCCCCACCGGCAGCGGCAGGGAACGGGAGCTTGAGAGGAGGAGGAAGTGGAGGGACTTCTCAAATAGCGCCATCTGGTCTGGGGAACGGCAATGGCGGTGGAGGGATTGGGGGAGGGGGCGGTGACTTGCTCTCGGATATCTTTTCGTCCAGCGCCTCGATATCAACGTCGGCGCCGGCGGCGGGTCCACCGCCGTTTGATGACGTGTTTGGAATGCAACAGCAATCACAGCAGCATCATCAGCCACAAGAGCAACCAACAGCGGTAGCTGCAGCATTAGCAGTACCCGCCATGGCGGCGTCTCCTGTTATGCCCCGGCAGGCGGCGTCGAGCATCACAGCATTCGACAAAGACGGGTTGCTCATCACCATGGACCTCTCCAAACCCGACCAAGGAGGAGACCCTGCCTCTTCCCTCCTCCTCTGTCGTTTCCACAACCAGACAGGCGAAGCCTTCACCAACCTCTCCTTTCAATGCGCTGTTCCCAAGTATGTAAAGCTGGAAATGAGCTCCGCCTCGGGGAGCACCCTGCCAGCACACAGCGCGGGGGCTGTGACTCAGGTAGTCAAGGTGTCCAATAGCATGTTGGGTCAAAAGCCATTGCAGCTCAAGATTAAGGTCACCTATACGAATGCCCAGGGCCAGCCTGTCACGGAGATGGGCACGGTGGCTAATTTTCCGGACGGGCATTAAATGGAGAGAGGGAGGGAGAAAGGGAGGGGAAGGAATAAGAGGTGTGTGTATTGTAGCAAAACATGGGGCGACAGAGGAAGACGATGAAATGTGTGCGATACAAAAGAAGAAATTAGCATTTTGACGACGACGAGAAGAAAAATGAGAAAGAAACCTCCTCAATGAAATTTACGTGCCCCCTCCAGGCCTTCGTTCGCCAATCGCTCCCGAATACTCTTCTAGAGTACACTTCCCCCTCCGAGCAAGCACCCAAGCCTACTATTCTCGCAGTTTACAAAGGCGATAAACGCGCCGTGCGGGTGCCGGGAACGTGTGGGGCACTTGCCCTTCTTTACCTCTTCAATTTCCATCGTGGCACTCTTTTAATAAATGCCCAATGAGATGCGATTTTGACCCACCTTCAGACTCGCATTCCCCAAAATAGAGCTATGGCCAGCCACGGGCAGAATAGCAAGGCCGGCAACAGCAACGTCGACGATAGGAAGACGGATGGTGGAAAGGAGCCGCCGTGTAGCTTGGGGTTAACTAATTCGCCCTCAACGCCTTCGACCAGTGGTACCAGTGGCAGCCAGCCGCGAGGACAGCGGAACCTGCCGCACTCCGTGATGCGCTCACCCACCTCCACCTCGGAGGCTTTGGACTCGTTGGACTACATGTTTGACAATTTGTCGATCGTGGTAGTGGGCGCGTCGGGGGACCTGGCCAAGAAGAAGACATTTCCGAGTTTGTTCGATTTGTACAGCCACGGGTACATTCCTGAGCATGTGGTTATCTTGGGCTACGCCCGCTCGCACAAATCTGATGAGGAGCTACGTGCCCAGCTTAAACCATTTCTGGTCAAGCACGGAGACGCAGATAAGGTCGATAACTTCTTGGAAAAGATTGTATATCGGTCGGGTGAGTACAATGACAAGAATGCCTTTGCGTCCTTGCATGGCGAGCTGCTGGAGTTCGAAGCGTCGCAAGGGATGTCGAACACTACCAACCGACTGTTTTACTTCGCAATTCCTCCCAATGTGTTTCTGGATACGGCCCGCTCCATTCATGGGACGGCAGTCTCCCCTTCAGGGTGGACGCGGATTGTTGTAGAAAAGCCGTTCGGGCACGACTATGACAGTTGCGAGCGACTATCTGAAGGTCTTGGCGAATTATTCACTGAAGACCATTTGTATAGGATCGACCACTACTTGGGGAAGGAGATGGTGCAAAATTTGATATGTCTGCGGTTCGCGAACGAGTTTTTGGAGCCCTTGTGGAACCGAGATCATGTTCAATGTGTGCTTATTACGTTTAAGGAAGACTTCGGGACTCAGGGCCGAGGGGGATATTTTGACAAGTCGGGAATAATTCGAGATATTTTGCAGAATCATTTGACACAGGTCTTATCATTGGTGGCGATGGAGCCTCCGGTGAGGGTGTCCGGGCCGGGGCACAGTGATTTTGTAAGAGATGCGAAGGTGCAGTTGTTGGAGTGTATTCCATCTGTGACGGTGGATGATGTTGTGCTGGGCCAGTACACGGGAGATGAGAAGCATGAAGGATACTTGGATGATACGACCGTGCCGAATGAAAGTAGGACACCAACGTTTTGCTCGGCGGTGGTGCGGATCCATAACAGACGGTGGGATGGCGTGCCGTTTATTTTGAAGGCGGGCAAGGCGTTGGATGATCGCAAGGCGGAGATACGCGTGCAATTTCGACAGCCGCCGGCGGGGCAGTATATGTTTGATGGACGGGTACGTATGGGGGAAGGGGAGGGAGGGAGGGAGGAAGGGAGGGAAGGGGGAAGGGAAGCCTTGTACTCGTTTACCCTCACACGTCTTCGTTTTAGACAATCCACTTACCTCCCTCCCCCCCTCCCTCCCTTTCTCCCTCCCTCAGCCCATGCCGCCGAACGAGCTCGTCATCCGCTTACAACCCAAGGAAGCGATTTACCTCAAAACCAACGTGAAAGCCCCCGGTCTCCGCTCAGCCCCCCTGCAGTCCGAGCTCGATCTGAGCTACCACTTGCGGTATCCTGACACTTATAACCCCGAGGCTTACACCCGCCTTCTCCTCGACATCCTCCGTGGGCAACAATCCACTTTCGTGCGCAACGACGAGTTGCTCGCCAGCTGGAAAATATGGACACCGCTGCTTCACGCCATTGAGCAAGGAAAGATCCAGCCGATTCCGTACGCGTATGGCTCGCGTGGGCCGGCGGAAGCGGACGAGCTTGCGAAGAAGGTTGGGTTCGTGTACTCGGGCAGATATACATGGATGAGTCCCGCGGCCAAGATTTAGAATAAAAATGAAAGAAAGAAGGGAGGACTGCTGTAAACGAAAGTTCTGGGCTCATTTCTCTGTATATATGGTTCGCACGAGGGAGGGAGGGAGGGATGGCAGGGAGCAAGTTCGAGCAGTGGATAAGACAGCTGATCACAAGGCACAAAGACAAGATGTGAAAGCAGGTGGTCAAGGAAAAGGAAAGGGAGGAAGTGACTATTGTACAATGTGATTGGTGGGTCAGAACCCAGAATGAGGGAAGAATGGCTCGGAGGAGGGAGAGGTAGAAGTAAACCGACGTAGAGAGAAACACGCTACGTGCTTGTGTGTGCCAGCGCGACATCAGAAAGCAGGGAGGAAGAAGCAAAGGACGGGGAGGGGATATGAAGAAAGACAATGGAAGGCAACCGATAAATGCGAATAGAGACATAGAAGGGAGACTGCCGGTCATCCAGACAGGTGTTAAATTTCATACACCAACAATAGCTGCAACGGCGACGACAGTTATACGGCAGCAGCAGAAGCAGCAGTGAGCGATAGCAGCGCCAACAACAGCAGCTTCTGCCAGTAGTTAGTGATAAAAAAAAAGCCAACAAGAAGCCGCTGATCGCACCCCAAACACGACAAGTAAATTAAAGAATAAACAAAAACGAAAGAAAAAAGAAGAAAAAACGAGGCAACCTGATGGTGACCAATTTGTCGTCATCAGCCTCATATCGTATATGTAGCGTGTCTTTCCTCTCCCTTGATATTTCTTGCGGTGATAAGGAGATAAATCGCCCTTCACACCTAATGCCCGGAGCCTCAAGTCTTGATTCAAAAAGGGGAGGAAATGGAGAGTCAGCCACGCTCACTTTCTCCCTTCCATTTCTTTCCCTCTCTCCAACCCTCCTCTCTATCTCCCCTCTCAACCCAAAGCGAAGGGAAGAAACAGGGGAGGAGCGCGGAGGGTGCGTGTGATTTTTGTGAGGCTCTTTGAGAGCGGCGAAAAGGTGCACCTAATAGAATTAAGCTCCTCTCGTGAGTGCCATCTGCCTCGGACTGCGCAAAAACTACATCTTCATGTCCTTACTCTTATCTCTTTCTCTATTCGCGTATTTCTTACCTCATTTAGTTGGGTGTCTGTGTTTGTCGTGCTACTGTATCATACAAACGTCTGTGTCTAATCACCGTCTTCTTCGTCTTCTTCACCTTCTTCCCCCCTCACACCCCTCTCTTATCCCTAATCCGTCTTTCTTTCACGGAGGTGGGGAGTACGGAGGGAGGGAGGCCGGCGGATCAGCCTTCTCTCTTGTTCTTGTTGCTATTCCTTCCTCATCATTTAAACCGTCTTCGTTCATTAATGTCTCCTGTTGATCCATATGTTTTTTCTCTCACGTGCTTGCTCTTCAGCAAGCACGTGAAGAAAAACAAAAACCACAAAACGAAAGGCGGCCTCGGGAGGATCTCCAACAGTACACCATCGTCGTGAAAGACCCCTAAGAAATAGGCGGGTGCCCATGACAACAGCAGCCAAACAAGCTAATGCCCTTTCCCCTTTAGAAACGTTTGTTCTCCTATCAAGAGAGTTTGTATGCACTAGCTACTTGCTCTCTATCGATTATTTGACACTCCAAAAACACACACACACGCACGCATGTGGCCAGACACATCTACCGTTACACCCTATATGAAGAGAAATAGACAGGTAATCGACCGTCAGCCGGCCAGAAAGAGAGACAGATTAATGATTTAAGAAGACCCACGAAGGCAGGCAATTTTACGCGATGCACCTACCACTTACTACCTAGCATTACTTAATATTTTCCACTCTCTCACTCTCACACTCTATGTCTCGATAAAAGCGCTCTCGGCCCCGAAAGCTCTGTATTCCGGGACTTGCATTAGATTTCACGATTAAAAAAATGAGTGAGGTTTCGCTCGTGATCTCATAACCCTCCCTTCTCCCTCCTTCGTTTTCTCTTGCCTTCTCTATTTCTCTTACGGCGCCGGCGAATACTGATGGTAAGCACACACCTTTCACAGACAAATCAAAATCATGAAAACTTCCATCTTCTCGTCTTTACCCTTTTCTTTCTACTTCGACCTGCCACAGCTGCTGGTACTACTACCACTACTGCTGCTGCTGCTGCTGCTGCTGCTGCTGGTGATGGTGGTGCTGCAAGAGCTTTCTTCTCTGTCCCTCTTCTGCTTTCTCCTCCTTTGCCTTCCTCTTGTCTTCCTCTCCCTCTCTTTTTGGTTCCTTTGTCTTATTTTCCCCCTACTTCTTGTTCTTAGTCTTGAGCCCTATTATGTCTCTACCCTTCTCAATTTCATTCCTCCTCTTCCTTCTCTTCCTCCTCCTCCTCCTCCTCCATCTCCGTATCATTCTGCACCATCTCCTCCTTCTCCTTTCCACCTTACCAGGCACTATTATCAGAAGGCGGACGGCCGTAGGAAGGGGGACCTGAATACCCTCCTCCCCCGCCGCGGGAGGGCGGGCCACCATACCCGGTCGCGGGGGGGCCGCCGTAGCCGCCACCGCCGCCATAGCTATTTTGGTTTCGTTCGAGGGAGAGAGGAATGGGGGGGGAAGAACATAAGTGGGTGTGGGGATTGAGAAACGAGACGGACAGGGGGGGGGGGGGGATCGTCAGCTCCGGGGAAACGCCTTGGGTCATAATTTTATCAATCCACAACTATTGGGAAAAAATGCCAAAGGGT
>Ga0160420_100210_pt1 | contig 33005 bp, 47 predicted proteins | sample CelAP2metagpilot_FD_108197 | JGI IMG/M metagenome (GOLD analysis project Ga0160420, IMG submission 108197) | Phycosphere-associated microbial communities from algal ponds in Kailua-Kona, Hawaii, USA - Cellana AP2-5-5 metagenome pilot | ecosystem: Engineered > Artificial ecosystem > Aquaculture >... | reverse complement strand
GGGGGGGGGGGGGGGGGGGGGGGGGGGGGGGGGGGGGGGGGGGGGGGGGGGGGGGGGGGGGGGGAGGGGGGGGGGGGGGGGGGGGGGGGGGGGGGGGGGGTAGGGGGGGGGGGGGGGAAGGATGGTAGGAAAGGGAAGATATTTTTGGGTATTGAAAGCGTTGGTGGAGGACTCTTTGTGTGGTTTGGTGTATGTGATGGAGTGACAGGGGCCGAGAAAGGCACAGGCAAGGGCTAGATCGAGGGCGAGGAGTGAGAGGGGGGAAGCGAATCAGAAAGAAAGCGAAAAAAGGCAGATGCATCAATGATCGTGGAGGAATGAGAAGCTGGAGAGTAGACTGGACGGGGGAAAGAGAATGTACAAGGGAAGGAGGGAGGGAAGTAGGAACGGAGGCAGGGCAAGGGGAAGCGGCCGATGATATTCCCCATAATTTCCACATTATTCTTTGTTGCATGTTTTAAACATCACGCACGCAATCATGTCCACTTAAAGAAGAAGAAGAAGAAGAAGAAGAAGAAGGGGGAAGGAGGGTTGAGGGAAAGGAGGGAGAGAGATACTGCTTCGAGGAAAAAAGTTTTTAGCACCGAGGAAGGGCACGAGAAGGAGAGAATAACGTAGGACAAACACGAGGAAGAGAAGAAAACGATAATAAAAAAGAAGGGAAAGACGCACAAGAAGCAGTTCAAATTGAGCAACAAGCAGAACAAGAAGCAGAACGAAGACACCATCACCGCCATCACAAACAACTTGAGCAACAAGAAAGAAAGACATACATATACCTTGAAAGATATGCAGATGTACACACGCATTTGGGAAACGCGATGGATGTCTTATGTATTCAGCTTTCCTGGCGCTTTTCTATTCTTACAATCGTGAACTCCTTTTGCGTACCCATAAACGAGGTCATGCTCTTGAAATCAACTCCCATCACCCTCTCCCGCCTCCATCGACAAATGAAGGGGGGTAGCTCTTCGTGGCTACACAAAGGGAGATCGAAGGAAGAAGGTAACAGTCTCGGCCTTCGATATCTTGAATTCTATTTCCCCACAATGGTTACAGACAGGCATAATTGTCACCACAAACTTCCTGTCCGCCTCATCCACTTCCTCCTGATCGGGGACGACCCTGAGCAAAAAGCCTGCACACACACGTATCCTTTCCTGTCCGAAGCCGTCGAAAGGCAGCGAGCTATCCACCTGAATTTGACGCAGTTCTGCCCATCCATGGCTGCGTACATTATGGTCTAATTTGACATCCATCCATCCGTCGCCGACCTCCATTTCCATGTCCTTTCCGCTCTCCCAGAGCAAGGCCATCTCGCCCGTCTTGCGATCAGTCACCGCTACACGCATATATAAATAAAGGGCGCTGTCCTGCTCGCCCTGCCCGAATACAGCCCACGATTTTTGTATACCGGCGTTTCACTGGATCGAGAGAAGGCAGGGCCGGCGGCTTCCTTTCGATGAGAGCCCAAGATGGTCTTAGAGCTGCTGCCCGTATAGATGGGCCCCATGGCGCTTTTAATCCTTGCAGAGGGCACAATGGCATCCCACACCTCCATTCCCAGGCCGGCAAATATATCGTGATAACTGTCGTCGCCCGTTCTGACCTGTTTGTGGAGCAAGCACTTCCAGTGTTGGGCAGGACAACTAAAGTGGCTCTCATGTTTTCTGCCTTGCACCATCCATGGTTCCTGGTTCCCCACCACTGGCAAATCGCTCCTACCTATGGCCGCCAAAATAATGTCTGCCAGTTGATGTACAGCCACTCCTCGCTGACGAGTGCGATGTGGACCAACGCCACTCGTGAAGCTAATGTGTGCCGCTCATGGAAGAGCCAGCCGATTACGGGCGTCAGAGATGCGAGCTGTGCAAAACTCGCGAGCATGTGGGGCGGGCGATGGCGGGCGTGCTTTCTTTGCTTCCTGCATCACCAATATGTTGTAAAGCATAACGCGACTGGATGCCCGTGGGGAGTTCGTCCTCCCCTTGAAGCATCATCATCCTTAAGGCCCCATTTCACGGGATTGCAATGCTGAAAGCCCCGGGGACGCATGCGAAGAAGGCTGACATGCTGCCGACGTTTTAGAGGTTGATTTGTTCATCTTGATCTTAAAGTTGCCGGGCTTCTATGGTTAGGGTGGCGTAAGGGCGATGAATAACAAAAACGCCAGTATTAGAAAGAAGAGTTGCCCTGCTCGCCGAGAACGCAATCATATGTCAGCCTGCCTGTCCGAGCCCGCTTTCCTTTTCACGTACCTACAACCCCATTACCCACATGCGCACCATATTGGACAGGATCATCGCCATGACGATGTCTGGAAGAGTGGCTGCTATAAGGTGGTGTCGGATATCCGCCTGTGCCTTGGGTTTGTTGTGCCTGTTTGGGCTGGCCACGCTGTCCGCAGGTGAGAGTGGATGGAGAGGTCGAGGGAGGGAGGGCTAGCCGACCGACGGTCACATTTCTGCGTCCCTAGAATCACTCTGCAAACACATGCACTCATGCTGTAGGCGGAAAGCGTGGCAAATGTCCAGGATTTATGTCAAGAGCACCAGCAGCAGTAGGAGAACTCTCAAGAAGGCCTTCATCATCATCAGCATCATCAAGCCACGCTGCAAGACGGACACCACCACCCACACCTTTGACGCCACCTCTTCAAAGACACGCTATTAGTGCCAGCAGCAATAGTCGACGTGACGTAATGATTAAAGGTGGAGTTAGCACTTTGCTGGGGATGCTTGGCCTGGCAACGACAAAACCACCTCGCATTGCTTCTGCCGCAGATGCCCCCGCCGCCCCTGCAGCCCCTCCAACCGGCCCCAAGAAATGGATGAGCGGAAAGAGTGAGAAACCACGAGGTAGCAAGGATCGAACAGGCACCAAGAAGGACAGCAATTACTTAAGGTGTTTGAGTGATTGTACGACTGAATGTCGGAAGCCGGGGCAAGGTCCGAGCAAGGACAATGCGGAGTGTTTGGAGGCTTGTCAAGATTACTGCTGTCAGACGTACGAACAGTGCACGTATACACAAAACTACGAAGGGTAACACAGGAGTTGGGTCCAAAAACGCACGTAGATAACTGGCGAGATAGGCAAAAATTGATAAAGTAACGAAGTCAACATAAACTTGAATGAATCAGAAGGAGACAAAAGGCAGCAGCAGGATACCGCTCCTAAACCCCAGCAAATCCACCAGCAGCTGTAGCAATAGCAGCAGCAGTAGTAGCAGCAGTAGCGTGGGATTCGCTCTGTAAGATGCATTTATTTCTTGCTTACTTTGGTTCGTCGATCGTGCAGCTTCACGTGCGAGGTGCTTCTGCTGCTTCCTGGGAGGGGAGGGGGGGGAGGGTCGTCCCCTCTCCTCTCCCATCGCTCTCTTCACTGAGCGTTCAACCTTCCCTCTGTCACTGCTAATGGTAACTCTCATTACCCCTCTCGTTCGTTCGTGTACAAAATTGTCGCCGTGACCTAATATCTGCCCCTCGACCCCCTGGGTTTATCCCTTTTCCCGGCGATTCCCATCAGCATCACATCCTAGTCATTTCCCTCTTTCCCTCCTAACGTACATCCTTCTCTTCCTCATCGTTCATGTATATAAACACGGACTGTACACTACTGCAGACAAACCATACACACACATACACAAAACACACACCCTTTTCTATCCTCAAATTTATAAGCTGCATCCTCATTCCACTTTCCCCTCCTCACCCACCCCCGTATCTCCGCCCTCCTTTCCCCTCCTCATCCATCCCCTCTTCACTGCCTCTATCACCTCCCCCCCACGCACCCCTCTCTTGTGCACCATCCCTAGGACCTCCTCCCCCTCCTCCTCTTCCCCTTCCTCCTCCTCCACCTCCTCCTCCTCTCCCTCCTCCTTTCCCTCTCCCTTCTCCACTCGCCGGGGTCAAGTCCCCCCCCACACAACTCACTAGGACCCAAACAAAAGTCTCTCCCCCCATTCTCCTCCGTTCTCTTCTCCCTTCTCCTCCTCCTTCTTCTCCTCTCCTCCTCCTCCTCCCCCTCCTTGTCGTCCGTTTCATACCCTCTAGTCAGATTCGTTACGGCCCTCTTGTTCCTGCTGCTGCTACTGCTGCTGCTACTGCTGCTGCTGCTCTTCTTTCCCCCTTGATTGCATCATGATGGTGACGTTGGGAGAAGAGACTGCACTTGTATGGGAGTGGCCCACAGGCCGACCGAGGGCACCCACGACCTCCCCTGGCCCGCTTCCTCCTCCGCTTCCTCCCTCCCGCCCTCTCCCATTGTCATGCAGGTGTGGCGGCGGCTGCGGCTGCGGCTGCAGCTGCTGCTGTCGGGCCTGTGCGTGCTGCTGCAGTACCTGCAGTGCCAGGGCCTTGGCGCGTTTTTTCCCTTCGCGCTCTTTTAATCGGTGCAGATAAACCTCGAAGTCGTCCTGCGTGGGGAGAGAGGAAGGGAGGGAGGGATAGGTCAGTCTTTCACCCTCCTTGTATTCCCGCCATCACAGCATGGGCAAAAGGCAGGTCCGGACACAGGAGGAAGAAGAGAGAAAGAGAGAAAGAGGGGTGAAAGGGGAGGCGTCATAATCCAAATCGGGGCTCATCACCGCAGCTTGCGGATGAAGGGGAGGGAGGGAAGTAAGCAAAAGAGGACTGGACTAGACATAGGAATATGGAAAAGGGGGGAGATAATCACTCAGACCGGAGACTCACCGCCTCGGCCTGTGGATAAAAATATCGGCGGAAGACCCCTCGACTGATCTGCACGCACCGCACGGGCGCCTTGCTGGGGCTGGCCACCGTGGCTGTGAAGTCAGGGATGTACTGTCCATAGTCCGCCTGGAGTGATAGGAGGGAGGGAGGGACGGAGGGGTGAGGGAGGAAATGGTGCAAAGAGCAGTCAGCGGAGTTGACTGATTTGCGACCGACCGACCGACAGAGAGAGGGGAGGCATACGAGAACTCGACCCCTCCCTCTCTCCCTCCCTCCACCTAAGCCCTCCTCTCTCCTCCTCATCCTCCCTCCCTCCCAAGCCTACCTGAATCGCCCCCGCCGCCAGCGTCGACAAGGGTCCCCGCTCGCATTCAAATCCCTCCCTCCCCGCCGTCACCCTTAGCACACCCTGCAGCACTACCGTCATGGCCGTGTAGACCCTTCCCTTCATGTACACCACCGCCGCCTCTCCCTCCCTCTCTCCCTCCCTCCCCCCCAACAGCAGCACCGGACTCGACTCCAGCACCCTCCGCGTCATCCCTTGCGCCTCCTCCATGCCCCTCTCCTCCACCATCTCCTTAAACGGCGAGACTCGGGCCAGCAGATATGCCCCCACTCCCTCCACCTCGTCCTCCCCCAGTCTCTCATCCCTCAACGTATTATCCAGCAGCCGTAATCTCCCGAAGTCTGACACCGCCCGAAGAAATCTCACGTGCGTCTCTTCCCCCCCTTCCTCCCTCCCTCCCTCCTTTCCTCCTTCCCTCTCTCCCCTCCCCTCTGCACTCAAAGAGGGCTCTCCACACAGTTCGTCGAGTAGCCCATGATCAAACCCACTGGTAGGGTCCGGGCTTCCTCCCCCCCGCCCTCCCTCCCTCCTCAGGTCCGCCTCATCATTGATTTCGTCGCCTGTGTACGAGAGAGGGGAGAGACATTGAAAAGAAGTGAAAGAGGCAGGCAGGGAGGGAGGGAGGGAGGGAGGGAGGGAGGGGGACCGTTTGGTGTCGGAGAAATGCAGGGGCACCCAGGGGTAGTAATAAAGGGAGGGAGGAGAGGGTTCCCTCTGTCCAATCTCCCTCCACTTTTCCCTCCCTCCCGCCCTTCCTCGGTACCTATGATAAACTCCAGTACGTCCTCCAGCGTCACAATTCCCTGCACGGTGTAATAAGGGTCCTGAGGCCCTTCCTCCCCTTCCACCCCTCGTACCACGGCCATATGCGCTTGTCCGCGCTTGAACAGACGGAGCGCCTGGTGGGTATGAAAAGGAGAGAGGGAGGGAGGGCGGGAGGAAGGGAGGGAGGGAGTGGTCGGTGAGACGTCTTTCTCAACAACAACGAAAACATCGCGCCGACTGGCCTTGCCAACATTATCTCCTCCAACCCCTCCCTCCCCCCCTCCCTCCCTCCCTCCCTCCCTCCTTCCCTCGCTACCTGGGGCAAGTCCGTGTCCGGCCAGAGGATTTCCATTTTCCGCCCAAACATAGCCAGGACGTTACGGACAGGCGTGGCGTCTTGGGGATCGAGGAGGACTGTGAAGGAGGAAGGGAGGGAGGGAGGGAGAGTGAAAGAATGAGAGAATGATTTGAAAATAGGGAGGGAGGGAGGGAGGGAGGGAGGGAGGGAGGGCGTACGGAGGTCCTTGACAAGGATGAGGCCGAGGATGTCGTCTCGGTTCTTTCCTGTGAATGGCGAAGGAGGGAGGGAGGGAGGGAGGGAGGAAGGATTACAGATCTTCGGATAGAGGGAGGAAGGGAGGGAGCAGGGAAGGGACGAGACGCACCGTAGACGGGAATTCGCGAGAATCCGGATTTGTAGATGTGGGAGCAGGTCTTGTAGTCGAGGCGGGCCTCGGAGGAGAGGCAGAACACGTCCTGCAGGAAGGGGGGGAGGGAGGGAGGGAAAGAGGGAGTCGAGACGTTGCCATCCGCCTCCCTCCCTCCCTCCCTCCCTCCCTCCCCTCTCACCTTGATGGGCGTCATGACCTCCGACACTTTCACATGCGCATAGGACAAAGCCCCCGTGAGAATGGAGCCTGCCTCCGGGTCCACAGATCCGCGCTTGACGTGGATATCTAGAAGCTTCGAGAGCTCGTTGACGGTGTGGAGGGTCCCAAGATCCTCCCCCAGCAGCCGGTCAAGGAGCATGGCCATGGGCTTGGCCATGGGGTAGAGCATGAATTCGATGGCGCGAACGAGCCAGACGCTCCTGGAGCCAATTTCCAGGGCGTACCGGGAGCAGAAGGCTGGGGGGGGGGGAGGGATGGAAGGAGTGAATTAAGAAAAAGAGAGGAGGGCACTGTGGAGGGAGAGACGTCTGTAGGTATCAAAATCACGTTTCTTTCTGTTTGTTACATAGTAGTCAGCGACGGCTGGGGTGATGAACCTAGAGCGCAAGAAGGAAAAGAAGGGAGGAGGTGGGGTATGGAGGAATGGAGGGAGGAGGGGAGGGAGCGGGGGAGTGAGGCGTACCTTGCGGGATGATGTCACCAAATATGACAATGAGGAGCGTGGATGCAAAGAAACCGACCAGCCCGCTCGTCAAGTCTAAAATTAGGGGGAAAGGAATGCGAGGAAGAGAGTGGTGTGTCAAGAGTACGAATGAAGAGAGGAGGAGGGCGTGTAAAAGGAAGGGAAGGGAAGGAAGAGGGTGGTTTGTGACAGGTACGACTGAAGAGGAGGAGGAGATAAACAAGTCCTCCCTTTTATCCCTCCTCCGTCCAAGCACTCGTACCGACCCAACCCCACTCCATCCATCCCTCCCTCCCTCCCTCCCTCCCCCCTTCCTTCCTTCCCTCCTTTCCTCCCTCCTTCCCTCCCCATCATCCTCACCCGACATGAGGATCGAAATCAAGACATTGACAGCCACGTTCCCGAAGAGCAACGAGCACAACAGGAGGTTCCCATCTCGACGGACAGGGGCGATCCGTCGGGCGCAACGCCGCGATTCGGAGTCGCCGGCTTCCATGACGATCTCCAGGCCGATTTTGTCCAGTCCCATGAAGCCGAGTGTCAGGCCAGCGAAAAGGCCTAGGTGGATGGGGACAAAGGAGGGAGGAGAGGAGGAGGGAGGGAGGATCGGGTGAGCGCCGGGAAAAGGGGGGAAAAGCAGTTCCTTGGCTCCTTGGCAGATATACGTCTTGTACACATTACTTCATACAAGCACCCCACGACCAATACACGTACCGCTCAAGCAGACCAAAAAGACGACGAGGATCCATAGGAGGACCTTGGCAAGCGTTGTATCAGGCAGATCAGCGGCCAGGCCGTCACCTTCCGCGCCACTGGCCGGCTTGCAATACAAGAAAAGGCTGATCAAAAGTGAAGAGGCCGTTCCTTTCCATGATATAGTTCCGTGGAGCAGGGTGGTGATCGTGTGGTGGACATTTTTAACGTGTTTACCGCTGCTGCTCCTGCTGCTGCTGCCACTTCTCCTCCCTCGTCTTCTCAAAGTGCCCCGACCTGGCCCTGGTGCCTCCCCTACCATACTGTATATGCTTTATTTGTTGTACTGCCCAAATCAGTGGTTCGTGGTTGTGCTTGCCAACCCCCTCTTTATTTGGCAGCCATGTCAGTTTCCGGTATTACTCAACCAGGTTTTACTTCTTGTACTTCCCCCGGACGGACGAGTCGGGCCGCCGAGATAAATAATTCGTATGAGAGAGCAGCTCGTTACAACGACCAAAGCCTGTGGTTGAGGAAAATAAGATCTTGACATAAGCATCGTGGTGGGCCATGAAGCGGAGGCAGTCTCATGCACTGCCTCGCACTCCTGGGGCAGGACCTCCTCTCTGCTCCCCCTGGCGTGTGTCGTCGCGGAGGTTGGCCCATTGGTCAAAATTCGACGTAGGCGACCATTATTTCACACACAAGAGTCAAGACCTGGAATGCCATCCACGCAGTGCTGGCGAATCTTAGTTGAGGGGCCGATAGATGTTTCTATGGCGCATAGGTTTGGTTTTCTCTGGCCTCTTGCCATCTCTCTCACGACAACATCCTCATCCTCCTTCTTTCTGCCCCTCCAAGCGCTCTAAAATCCGTCCTTGTTTGTCACTCCAACCATGTCCAAATGATTATGTCTCGCTATGACTCGACAAGTGGCTTGTAATTATGTATTGGCAGCTTTTCGCTGTGATGTCTCACAAAAGTTACCGGACAAATTGAAGCCACCTTAGAAAGTACTCAAAATGCCCTCAACTCGGGCATATCGCAGTATGTCGTGGCTCACTGCTCACGCTCTAATGGTCCGCTCACCTGCATGGCCTAATTGGAGGCACATTTGTACATTTTGTGTGTGACCACATGGACGTGCGTCTAGGAGAAAATAACATCCTTCCGTTTTCTTAATTGCAAAGTAGAATCACTTTCTAAGACGGTACTCGGCCGTATGCATGATGTATTTGTTCTTTTTGCACACAAGTTTATTTTATGTCTATCGAGTTTCCCGCCCTCTAAGTGTGCCGTGTGTATGCTGGGAAGCTCGCTTTTGCGTTTCTGCCGAAGCTTATGCAAACTCAATAATTTATTTCAAAACTCGAGCCACCAACCTCGAACTTGCAATTAACACCGGCGCTGGCGAAGGGAGGCCCTCTCGCCCATGCGTGCCTTCGATAGATCTACGTGCACATTATTCATTCCCTACTTTTCATTCATTCTCAAATCAACAGCTTGTACTCTCAGGGCATCACTGTCGTCCTAAGCGCTATAAATAATCTCAATTAACGTTGGCATCCTTCCCCTCCTCCCCACCCGCTTCTCCACCTTCTTCCCTACCTCCTGCACAAGCCCCTTCTTCCCCCCTTCCGCAGCTCCAACCCTTCAACCCTTCTTCTTCCCCTTTCCTGCCCCCGCATCTTCCCCCTTGCTCTCCTACCTCTCCTACCTCGCCGGTATCTAAGAACAACCCGGCCGCCACCTCGGCAGAGAAAACCTCCATCAATAGATCCCCGTGCTCTAGCAACGACGGCGAGGGCAACTCATCCTCCAGCCCTCCCCCTCCCCCTTCTCCCCTCCCTCCGACCTTCGATGACAACATGGAAGATGTCTCAATGGACTCTGCCGCGGGGACGGTACAGCCATGCGAGGAAGAGTCAATTACAGGAAGAGAAACAGCATGGGGTGGAGGAACGAAAGGAGGGGCAGAGGAGCGGGCCATGGGTCGGGATGAGAGCCCATGCGTGGCCGTGGGATAGGCGGGAGGACAGGCAGACGACGAAAAGAGAGGAGGGAGCTGCTGGAAATCGTTGGCATTGCGCTGCTGCTGCTGCTGCTCTTCCTCTTGCTGCTCCTGGTGGCAGCATCCTCCGCCATAGTCTCCTCCTCCTCCCCCCCTTGGGCCGGCCCGCATATTGTCAGGCCCCGTGTAGGGCAATATCATCGCACTCGACGAAGGAGTGCCTGAGGAAGGGGCAGAGGACGTACACCCATCCACCCTTCTGTGGAGCTCAGGGTGAGATTGCTTCCCTCCGCCTTGTCCTTTCCTCCGTGACGGGGCTGTCGCTCCCCTTCTTCCTCCTCCTTCTCCACCGCCTCCTCCGTCTGCTCTTCCTCCTCCTCCCTCTGCTCGTCCCCCTCCCTCCTCTTTTTTCATACTGTCTACATCTGACAAATGACAAGTCGACTCGGAAGGGGTCGAGGAACAACAAGCGGCCTCCCCATTCCCACCACCACCACCATCACCACCACCAGCTGCTGCTACGGCTGCAGCAGATCCTCCTGGGGCGATGTCGTTCAACTCCGGCGCTGGCTTCAGCTGTATGAGCATGCCGCACTCCTCCTCCTCTTCTTTCCCCCCTTCCTTCGGGCAATACCCGGGCTCAGAAGAGCTCTCTAGCGAGAAGGATGAGGTGGAGGGAGGGGAGGAGGAGGAGCGGGGTATTGAAGCCAATGGTGGTGGTGGTGGTAGATCTTGCCGCCGTCCTTTGCGCAGATAGGAGGCGTGGATGGGGGTCACACTCAGGATGTAGGAGGAAATACGCCCGTCTTGGCTGATGGCCTTGATCTGGTGAGCAGCAGGAGCAGGAGCAGGAGGCACAGGAGAAGGAGGAGGAGATGATGTAAAGAGGGCGAGGATGACGCTCCGGAACCACACTTCACGGTCTTGGGGGTGGAGAAGGGAAGCGAAGAGGAGGATGGGGAGACGACGACGGGCAACGGACTCGTTCAAGAGGCCCGCCACTCCGAGGAAGAGGCGATCGAAGGCGGCGTTGCTTGCCCAATGGAGAAAGCTTCCATCGCTCACTGCCATGAGCACCCCCGTGGTGTCCTTCTTATTGCTCATCTTCAATTGCGGCGGCCTCCTATTTAACCCCTTTTCCTCCTCTTCCTCTTCCTCATACTCATCCTCCTCCCGATCTGCAGCCTCGTCCTCCCTCTCGTCCTCGCCCTCTGCCTCATCCGCCAAATAAAAAGCCCGTGAATGCTTCAACCTCTCACCCGCCTTCACCATCTCCTCCGTCGACTGCCCCTCTTCCCTTCCTTCCTCCCCCCCCCCCTGACTCCCTCCCTGTCCTCCGTCAAGTTCTTCGGCAGTGACCTGGAACAGCCGAACTAATGCCCCTACAATTCCATTCGAAATGTCCGCACCCACATACGCACTCCGCCGTTGCCAGCACCGCAACAACCGTACGGCCTTCGCTCTGTCCATCCTTTGTCCTCCTCCTCCTCCTGCCGATTGATGATGCCACTGTTGCTGCTCCTGGTGGACCCGCGCAAACGCCTGTAAAAAAGAGTCCACCAGCGGTTGAGGGCGGGCACGAAGGAAGACAAGGTGGAGATAGGGCGAGCTTCCCTCGACCGCCATTGCCTCGTCCTGCTTCTGCTCCTCCAGCAGATCCTCCACCTCCTCCGGCAAGGCGCGACGACGACGTCTCTTCCGCCCTCCTGCCCCGGCGGCATTGGTGGTGGTAGCTTGGCCAAGAATTTGGGTCTGTGGACGACAGCAGAAGCACATACGGTTCCAGCAACGGGAGCAGGGGAAGTTGCCGTCGCTGTGGAATGATGAAGGATGAAAGTGCAAAGATTTAGCAAGGGTGAAAAAGTCAAGGGATAAATACAATGACAGTCAAGGAAACGGGTTGGGGGTTATCTGTAGCTTGCTCAGAATGAGAGAAGCAGGAAAACACGTGAAATGGAGCAGCATCACCAGCGGCAGTAGCTGAAAGCAACCAATAGCAATCAATCGCCCTCCTAGCTGTAGGCGATCTTCTATCCATCCCATAAACGTACCATTTAGTCTTACTAATGCGGCACACTTGGCATGTCAACCATCGACTCGTCTGCGGGTTGGAGAGGTTCCTCTTTTTTGTCCGCCGTTCTGATGCTCCCCCACTACAACTGCTGCTGCTACAACCCGTACCAGTACCATCATGGCCCGGGATACCACCCGCATTTACCCCACCCAAGCTACTGATACTGCTGCATCCTCCATCTCTGCCTGCGCTATTCGCGCTTGACAGGCTGTCGTTGTCCTCATCGTTGAGGTCTCTCCAATGAGGCACGGGAAGGGCAAGCTGGAAAGCTTGCTGCTGCTGGTGATATTGCGGAGCGTCTAGCTCAGACAGCTGCACTAGCTGCTGTTCCTGCTGCATTTGTTGCTCCCTTTGATCCTGCTGCTGGCGGTCTTGGACAAGCACGCCGAGATGACGTAGGTGTGCTGCTTGGGTGCCTCCCCCTCCTGATGACAAAGTATAAGGATTGTGCTTAGTAGCCATCTCGCTGCTTGAGCGTGGGCAGTGCGTACTGTATATAACCAGCGGCTTGCAGTCCAACGATTTATTCTTGGCTTGCTGTTTGTCCTGATGGAGGCTTTGACTTTTGAGCAGGGACGTGCAGGGAGAATCACCTAGCCTATCCCTCGGTCAGCCTCCGGAGTTAGGGCACCATCTGGTGGGCCGGCAGGATTTACCGTAGCATTTTGCCTCCGTCTCCCCTGCCCTGTGCTATCGTGTGGACAGAAATGTGAATAAGTATCAGGTGGTGACAGTGCGTCCTTTGGCCCTCAGTCAGGCAAGCACTCCTCTCAGATGTGGCACGACCGCACAAGAGAAGAGCGCTCATCCGGGTCATAAGTAGTAACATAGTCGTTGAATTTCATTTTCTGGTGGGGGTTCAACTGTGTTGCTTCTTCTCCGCACTAAGGTCATTTGGGGCTTCCTCCCACTTCTCTTGGTGCAGAGCTGCCATGTATCTCATTCGTTCAATCTCCTCTTTGTACTCGTGTAAAGAAAGTTTTGGTTCAAACATGGGAAGGCGGCTTGGGGACTCGAGGGTCAGTCGACATGGACTCGGTTTTCGCATATCGTGTATCCCTCGCAATCACTGGCCAATCGGTAGCCAGGTTGCCGAAGTTTGTATTCGTACCGGTCTTTTGAGATGATTCGGAAGCCTGCCCTATAAGTTGAGAAGCCTTCTGAAAAGACATCGGGCCAATCCAGTGCAGGCATTCCCTTTCCTAAGCCTCGAAAAATGAGGAGCGATGGAGGAGCAACAAGCAAATAGGAAACATGGCATCGCAGCCATAAGCTGCGCATATCTATGCACTTTCGATTACTTTATTTGCTCCCATTTCTTTCCCTTTTCCCCGCAGAGCGAATATCCTTGCCTTTCTCTGGCCCTCTCCACGCGGCCAAGCCTACGAAAAGGACAAGCCACACATCACGCATTTCTCACGAGATCTAAGGAAGCGGACCCCCCGTTCCTCTCTTTACACGTAAAAAGCTTTTCCCCTCACTCTCACTTCCCCGCTGCCGTCACCTCCTCGCTCAACCGCAAACCTTCTCTCCTCATGCCGTGGCCTGCCTCCTGACGCCCGCTCCGCGCAACAACTGTCGCAAGGCTGCCGTTTCCGTCTTATGTCCATTCGACAAGGCCCGTCCCATCTCCTCCTTCTCCTCCTTCTCATGCATCTGCTCCTCCATTCCTCTGCCCCTATCCAGCAGCATCGCTTCCCTATCTGCCACTGTTTCAGGCGAAGCAGGGGCAATGGTGCTGTTGGTTGCTTTGTCATTCCCGTAGCTTTTGCTGTCACTCCTACTGGTTGTGTGAGGCTTCTCAGTAGCGCTAGGGGCTGGGCCTTCCTCGATGTCGTCATCGGTGGGTGGCTCTTCGCCCCACTGTGCCGCAGCGAGCTCTCCGTCCGTGGGCTGCGCGCGACGATCGTCGTATTGGATGGTACTGGGCCCGCCCTAGCTCGAGAGGGGAGGTGGGGATAGGTGAAAGGGTGGGGTGTAGAGGGTGAGGAGGGTGCGTGGTGCTGAAATTTCTCATGCCGTTCTCGCTCCTCCTCGCCTTCCCTCTTCTCTGTTCCTCTCTCCCTCCCTCCCTCCCTCCCTCCTCACCTGCAAGGAGACAATCTCGTCCTTCAGCACCTCCCCAAATACCGACGTCACCTCCACTTCTATTGGGAACGAGAAGGGGGCCCCATCCCTGAATTCAAAGTAGGAGCCATGCACCGGCGTGCCTTCCTTCCACTCTTCTCCCACCTTGAGGCGGAGGGCCTTGGTCGGGACGCGGGCGGCTTGGGTGGAGACCTTGAGATAGAAGTCATTGGAGCCCTGAGGGAAGGGAAGGGAGAAAGGAGGAAATGAGGGAGGAACGACAGGAGGGGTGGATAGATACAATGGGTCGAATAAGGTTGCTGTGGCGAAGCTGGTGGGGGAGTGCTTGCTTACCATGAAGACAAAGCGCATTTTGTGGTCGCCAACATCGCAGGGAATGGCTTTCCTGTAACAGTTTTCTGTATGTGAGCAAGCGGCTTGCCTGAAAGGATGTCTTGTCTTCCCGTGCATGGAAAAGGCCCCTCTCTCTCCACATTTCCCTCCCTCTCCCCTTCTCTCCCTCCCTCCCTCCCTCCTTCCTCACGCACCACTCTATGTCCCAGCTGCCATCCCCCGGGGTAGCAAAGTCCAGATGACCGAACTCGCACTCCGGGCACAGATTGTTCACAAACACCGTATAATTACCCGTCACAGGGTTTCCTCCTGCGCCTACCCCCGTTCCCGTGAGCTGAATACACATCCCGCAGCCCCCTAGATTAAACTGGGCCTGGTCCAAGGCTACTGTAAAATCGATGCCTTTGACCTAAAATCCGTGTTCAAGGGTGTGCACGGAGAAATGGAGGGGTTAGTAACGAGTAAAAAAGGAAGTGAGAGGGGGAGGGAGGGTAGCGGTAAACGTACCTCGGGGGGGAGGGCCATGCCGTCTGGTTGATCTAGTCCACAAGCACCGCCGCCTTGGTAGTTCCCGTAGTAGGTTGACTAAGAGAGGGCAGGGCGGGGCGGGAGGGGGGGAAGGGGGGGGGGTATATGGTTTAGAGTAAAGGATTAGGTCAACATGATTGGAGAAACAAGCCACTGGAGATGTATACCAAGTCTTTAAAGCTGCAATACGCCGTCCCCCACGGTCGTTCTATCCCTTCCTCCCTTCTTGTTCGTCACGTACCCGACCATGTATGGCCTTCATGAACCAGCCCGTGAGGGGCTCTGAGTTGTCTGCCGCTATCATATTCGTCAAAGCAAAGGACATGATAGTTATGATGCCCAGATTACAAGAGCGTACTAGTCTCATAGTTGGTTGTGCCGGAAAGGGTGTATATTGCCTGTATATGTCAGAGGGCACGAAGAAGAAGTAAATGGGTTGATGAGACTTAGAGGGGCTGCCAATTAAGATGTAAGCCTTGTAGGTGGCTAGTCGAATCCTTGCAAAGCACATATGCCAAACATCATATGCTCCATAGAGGGCAAGCAGGCAGATGGTGCAGGGGTGTGAGTAGCGTTGTGTGCATGGCGGTGGCAAAGCAATTCAATGCTAGCCATGCATCCCTCTGCTATTCCTTGAGGAATAAAGCAAGCAATCTCTCTGCCGGCATCCGGTGGATATATACACGCCAAATTAAGCACATAGAAGAAAACGACGGCGTGCATTGACACATGCCACGGAAAGCCGCCGCCTGCCTCAGAAGACAAGGAAAGGGCGTGAAGAGATCAAATAATGCAACGACTTGTACCGGTAAAGCACACAGATGTTTTGGAGGCCTTGTGCTCTTCTCTTCTGTGTCGGTGCGATTCTTGCTACGAAACATGGTTGGTGCTGCGGCTGAGCCGTTATTCATCAACGATTCAAAAAAGCGTTTCAGAAGTCAAAACTGCCGCATCTGCTTGTAAAACAGAGGAGGTTGGTCGCTAGAGGTAGGGAATTAAAAATAAGTTGTCTTTGATTGCTTTCTAAGTAAATTTAGACACCCTCTACATAAAAATGATTTCCCCCTCACTCCATTCGATTCCGTTCAGTTCTTTTGTTTCAGACATATCAGACGCCGTGGTCGCCGCTGCTGCGTTTGTTGATGATTTGTCTTCGGAGAAGGATTAGGGTGGTTACGCAGGCATGTGTGTATGTGATGCACTCTTTGGGGTTGTTCACATTTTTGCAGGTGGTTGATTCAGAGAATATGTGAAAGAACTTAAGCCTTCTCGAGAAGCCAAGCACGGGATTGTGAAGATGCACGCAAGCGCACGTAAAATTATCTATCCTCGACCCGCTCTTAACGAAGACTCAGTCAAGGGAAATGATCCCGCTACCAGAATCATGTAATGATTGATGCATGTTTTGAAGATATTATTGGTTTTTTTCCTTTTTTTCTCGTTTTTATCGGGCACTCTCAAGTTGTTGCTCTGCTCGGGACCGCGGATAGTTGGTCTTCGCGGACTAAAAAAGAAAAACCTCTTCTGGTTCCTTTACTCCTCTTTCTCCTTCTCTCACACTCTCTTCCTTCTCGCTCTCTTCTTACGCCTTTGTTCTCCCTCTTTCGCATCCATTCCCATTTTAAAGCCTGTATGCAGGCACGAAATATGAAAAGGAAAAAAGGACCTTGTAACAGGACACCCTACCCCGCATCGCTTTCTGGTACAGGACTTGCAATTCGATAAGTCACACACAAGCACACAATCTTGCCCTCCCTCCTACCATATACCTCCCCTGAGAGTCTCCCTGCCTTGCTTGTCAGATGTGCATGCACTTTGACACGGGAGGTGGGTCAAGGACAAGGAAGAGTGCGGTTCTACAGGCATGAAACGGCTCTCTCATTTGAAATACCTGTTTCCCCTTCCCACTTCCTCGCTCGGTGCCATCTTTCCTTCCCCCCACCCCCCACCATTCCTTCCCTCCTTCCTTCCTTCCCTCCAAGTGTGTCATTGCCTCACACTTTCCTTCGTTTCCTTTAAAGCTTGAAATGCTCTCATCCATGCATCCATACACGTGCACACTCAGCGCCTGAATCTACCCCCCTCCCTCCTTTTATCCCTTTCTTCCACCCCCTTCTCTCCTTCTCCACACACAACGCCCTTCATAGTGCCCACACAAAACTGCCGTTTCTTCCCAGCTCATCACCTCCCGACCCTCACGCTCTGAGCAAGAATGAAAATACCTACTATAGATATACCCTTCCGACCACTTACACCCTCCGTCCATCCCTTATTCCGACCCGTCCTTGGCATGAGTGTTGAACTCCTGCAGCACCTTGATGGCCTCCTGAATCTTCTCATCCAGCGACTCGGGCGATTCCAGCAGGTGCAAGATTTCCTGTGGAGGGAGAGAGGGAGGGAGGGAGGGAGGGAGGGATAGGTGAGCAACTGCGCTAGTTGAAGGAGGACGCCGGGAGACTGCCCACTGCCACCGCGAGCAGCAGGGATAAACAAGCAAGGAAGACGAGGACAAGGACGAGGGCGGAAGGGAAGAAAGGGCCCGAGGACAATCACCCGAGACATACCGTGTTGTCTAGCTCCAAGATCATCCCTGTGATCTTGCCGGCCAACTCAGGCTCCCGCCGCACAATTAAGGGGTACAGCTGCTCCCCCAGAATCGTCTTCTGCTCCTCCACCGACGCCGAGGCGAGGCGCGTCGGATCGATCGCACCGCCCTGCGGCCCCCCAGCCCCTCCTCCCCCTTGTCCTCCCTCCTGTGGGTATGCCCCCTCCGGCGGGCCCCCCATCTGTCCCTGCATGTGTGGGGGCATCCCGCCCCCCATACCCCCCGGCCCTCCCTGCATCATCCTTCCCCCTCCTGGTTGCTGCCTTCCCCGCGGCCCTCCCCCTCCTCCCGGCTGCTGCCCCGGCCCCCTTTGGTTGTAAGGTTGCTTCGGGCCGGGCCCCGGTCGACCGCCGATCATCCCTCCGGGTACTCCCTCCATCCCTCCCATATCCTGGCGGCGGTAGTCCGGCATCCGGTACACGGGCCGCATCATGCCTGTGGGGAAATGGTGATGTCAAGGGAAGGAGGGGAAGGGAAGGAGGGGGGGGGGGAGAGGGGGTTTGAGTGACTGCAGGTGTTCCTCCTCGGTGGAGAATCACACAGGGAGGGAGGGAGGGAGGGAGGGAGGGAGGGGCGCACCAGGATTGAGTGGCATCCCACGCTGCGGCAACATGGACCCCGGTCCTCGCATGGGCTGGCCATAGGGACCCATTGAGAGGTACGCCGGCTGCTGCTGCTGCTGCTGCATCCCCATGCCGGCCGGAGGCGGGTAAAAGGGCGCGTTCTGCATGGGAGGGAGCAAGCCTCGCTGCTGCTGCTGTTGCTGGAAGGAGACGGCCAGCATCTCCCGGCGTTGGGATGCGACCTGCGAGAGGGCCACGTAGACGGGCTTGCCCATAAACATCTTGTTGTTCATCTTCTGGATGGCTGCCGAGGCCTCTTCTGGCGTGGAATAACAGACAAAACCGAAACCTTTGGAGGCGCCCGTGGTCTGGGGAGAGGGAGGGAGGGAGAGAGGTGGGACGAATGGATGGGAGGAAGAGGGAGGCAGGACGGAAGGGAGGCAGGGAGGGAGGGAGAGAAGGAGGGAGGGAGGGAGGGAGAGGAGAATGGCATCGTACCTGATCGCGCATGACACGGGCGGAGGTGATAGTACCGAACTTGCCAAAGCTGGTGCGCAGCCACTCGTCATCCAAAGATTCATCGAGATTCTTCACGTACAGGTTGCAGCCCTGGGGAGAGGGAGGGAGGGAGGGAGGGAGGGAGGGAGGAGAGGAAAGGGAGGAAGGGTAAGTAATGATGCCACATAAACGTCAATGGAAGGCCACACAACAGGGATCGCTCGGCAATCTTCCCTCCCTCCCTCCCTCCCTCCCTCCCTGTACCTGGAATTTGGTCAACCTCTCCTTCTTGATGAGGGCGTGTTTGTCCCTCAACTCCTTTTGCCGCTCTTTTTTCGTCTGCAACCGTCGCACGTACATCTCCTTGTCCGCCTCCGTGGACCCCGCCTCAGGGAACTAATGAAGAAAGGGAGGGACGAAGAAAGGGAGGGGAGGGAGGGAGGGGAGGAAGGGACGGAGGGTGAGGAAATAGACTCGCTAGGTCCTATGTCTCGGAACAGTAAGAAGGAAGGGGAAGGGGGGAGGGGGGGGGGGGGGCACAGACTGCCCTCCTTCTTTCCCCTCCCTCCCTCCTCATCACACCGCCCATCCTCCTCCTCCCCGCCCACCCTCCTCGTCACCACGCACCTTTTTGCCGTTCATCTCCTCCATGGCCTTCTTCGCTGACTCGTGCTCCACAAAATTCACAAACCCAAAGCCACGGTTTTTGGCGCCAGGGGGTAGCACCTGCTTCCCTTCCTCCTTCTTCTTCTCGTCCTTTCCTTCCTCCTGTTTTTCCTCCCCTGCCTTGGTAGGCGTCGCCGCCGCCTCGGCCGTCTTCTCCCCTTCCTTCTCTCCGTCCTTCTCTTCTTTCTCCTTCGTCTCCTTCGTCTCCTTCTTCTCCCCCTCCGCCCCGTCCTCGCCCTCGCCCTCCCCCTCGCCCTCCTCGTCGTCCGCTTGCTCATCGACCTCGGACTCGTCCACCTTCCGGAGCACGGCTGACGTGATCTCGCCGTATTTTTCGAACTCCGCCTGGAGTGAGGGGAGGGAGGACATGTGAGAGGAAAAAATCGTGGTCAGGAGGGAGGAGAGGGAGGGAGGGAGGGAGGGAGGGAGGGAGGGAGGGAGACTCACCTTGAAGCGAGCATCGTCCCAATCCAAAGGGACATTTTTCACGTATAAGTTGGTCCACAGGGCCTCCACCTTATGCCCGCGCTTGAAGGGCTCCACCACCACCTCCTGCCCTCCGATGATCTTGCCGTTCACGTCCGAGATGCACCCCTGCGCAGATGCCTAGAGGGAAGGGGGGAGGGGAGTAGGGAGGGTGAGTGTCTGTGGGTGGAGGGAGGAATTGGACGTGCCACGGATGATAAGAAGGGAGGAAGGGAGGAAGGGAATAAGGCGGTGCGTGAAACGAGGCGACCTTGCACAAGCCTTGAGGGATTGGAAAAGAAAGGGAAGGAGGGAGGGTCTTATACACGGTCTTGACTCACCTCCGAGTCGAAATGGACAAAGCCAAAGCCGCGGGAGTTGCCATGCTCATCAGTCACCACCTTGCACGACAAGATGTTCCCAAACACCGAGAAGGTGTCAAAGAGTGTCTTATTGTCGATGGTGGAGTGCAGGTTCTTGATCACGATGTTACCCACGCCCGTCTTGCGCAGATAGGGGTCCCGTTGCACCCACATGACGCGGCACGGACGGCCGTTAATTGGCTGGAAATTCAGCACGTCAATGGCGCGTTCGGCGTCCATCGTGTCGTAAAAATTCACGTACGCGTAGCTGGTGGGAACAGGGATGGAGGAGGGAGCATAAGTCACCAGTGAGGGGGAGGGAAGAAGGGAGGGAGGGAGGGAGGGAGGGAGGGAGGGAGGAACGTACCCGAGGGACTGACGCGTAATGGCGTCGCGGAGGATGCGGATGGACTGGATCTTCCCAATCTGCGGGTGCGTGATGAGTATGGAAGGGAGCGTGATAAGAATGCCAAACTGCACCGTGACCAATATCCAAGACCTCTTTCTCATCAACTCGGACTCCAACCAAACAACCTTCACCTTCCCTACACCCAGGCATCAAGACATTAGAAGCACAGGTCCTCCCTGGCCCCCACGACCATTCCCTCCCTCCCTGCCTGCCCGTTCCTAATCATACTTGCGAGAAGGCCTCAAACAGCTGCGACTCCGTGGTCGAGGGCGCCAAGTCCCCGACGTAGAGAGAAGCCGACCGCACATTCCCGTACATGGGAGCGCCTGAGCCCGCCCCGCCGCCTGCCGCCGCGCCCTGAGGGGGCATGTTGGCCCCACCCCCGTTCATCCCGGCACTCGCGTTGGCAGTAGCAGCGTCCATGTTTTTTTGGGGGTTACGTTTGGTCTTTCTGTTTTTTTGGTTTAAGTTTTTTTCTGGGAGAGGGCCCCTGTGTTCGAGTTTAGTTGCGTGGCGGAGAGGGAAGAGGAGGGAGGAGGGAGGAGGAAGGAGGAAAGAATGATGAGAATGAATTCAAGCATACATTGCGTCTATGTGCGGTAGTGGCGACAGGGCTATATGGTTAGAGGCAAGCATGACAAGGCGACGTGCGAAAGATTCCCGGCCCCATGTCACTGGGAAGGGAGACCATTGGGCCATCAGCACATCCAGGCAGCCCGCGGTATCATCCCCGTTACCAACCCGTGGCAATAGCAATGCAAAATGTGCCTCGTGGGCGAAGGGGTTCAACAGGCTGGCTCAGGTGGTGCGGCATGTTCCTCTGACTGCGAGAGTTGCTGCTTGTCTGCTAGCCATGCGCATAACCAATACCAAGTAAGGGTGATGGAGACCCCTCGTCTTCCCCGAGCCATCCGCACCACGCCCCACGCTCTGTCACTGCACGAAGGATTGGTGGCCCCAGGGTGAAATAAAGCGGTCGAGATAGAAGACATGGCCAAGTAACAGGCTTAATTAGTCTTCTGGACGTCGTGGGCCAACTAGGAGTGATCTGTCCTCCTGTCCCGCCCGAGGCTTCTTCTTTCTGTGACTGGGATAGAGGAGACAAGTATTGCATGGCCACAGGCAGTGCCAGCTCTGAAATATGCCATGAACTCGGTAGCTTGAGCACAAGAAAAAGGCGGGAGCTAGTGGCTGTGAGCCGGGTGTGCTTGCATGAAGGAGGAAAAGCACGCGATTAGGGTGCCAAACGCTCGCAGCCATCGCCTTCCGACTTGGCACCGGCGGCGTCGAGTGCGCGAAAAAAGTATCTAGGGCATGGCTGAGGGGATTGGTCTCAAAGCACGGCCATCAACACGGGCAGCCAGGAACGCTAGCTGGCTTATTTGTTGGTTGGTTTGTGTCTTGCGCATGCATGGATAGTAAGGATTCTCTGTTGTCCATCCAGATGCTCGACCCCACCTTCTTGTATTGTCCCCTCTCCTCTCTCAAATCTCACTCACGACCCCCACCCACCCACCGCTCTTGATCCTCTCCACACAGCACTGGCAACATAAGAACTTACAGAGAGGAACAACAACCACAGCAGTAACCATGATGAGCAGAGGAGGCGGCCGAGGCCGCGGTGGCCCGGGTGGCTTCCGCGGAGGTGGCGGTGGACGAGGTATGCAACATATCTCTCTCCTTCTCCTCCCCTTTCCCTTCCACTTTCACTTGTCCTTCAAATGTGGTTCGTAAGCCAACGCGATTGAATGTTCAGATGTTTGACGGAACATTGTTGCTGCTCAGATGCGAAGAATGCGTGTATCGGTCCGCGTCAGGTGGTCGCACCTCTGTACCTCTGCCTCCTTTCCTATGTCACACGAATTCTCATGCCTTTCGATTTTACTTCCTCCTCTCTCCAGGTGGTGGCGGACGTGGGGGTGGTTTTGGTGGGGGTCGTGGTGGGGGTGGACGTGGCTTTGGTGGCGGGCGTGGCGCTCCGCGAGGGGGCGGCCGTGGAGCCCCTCGAGGACGAGGAGGAGGCCGAGGGGGAGGTCGAGGAGGAGGACGCGGGGGGGGGGGGATGAAGGGAGGGGCAAAGGTAGTGATTGAGGCCCACCGGCACGAAGGAGTATTTATCGCCCGAAGTAAAGAGGATGCCTTAGTGACGCTCAACAGCACGCCAGGAAAGGACGTGTATGGGGAGAAGAGAATCCAGGTGGAAGGGCCACCAGGACCGGAGGGAGTGGCGACCAAGCTCGAATACCGTGTTTGGAATCCCTTCCGGTCGAAGCTGGCTGCGGCGATCTTGGGAGGTGTCGACCACATATGGATGGGGCCGGGGAGCAAGGTGTTGTATCTGGGGGCAGCGAGCGGGACGACAGTAAGCCACGTGTCAGATATTGTGGGGCCGACGGGCTGTGTGTACGCGGTGGAGTTCTCGCACCGCCCGGGGCGGGATTTGATCAACATGGCCAAGCTGCGGACGAATGTGATTCCAATCGTGGAGGATGCACGACACCCGTTGAAGTACCGCATGCTAGGTAGGCTGAGAGGATTGGAGAAGCACAGAGAGGGAAGGTGGAAAGGATTTGGATTTTTGACCCCTTGTCTCCTTTATGTAGGTAATTTTTCACATCCCTTCCCCTCCCTCCCTCCCTGTCTCCCGCCCTCCCGCAGTCGGCATGGTTGACACGATCTTCGCCGACGTGGCCCAGCCGGATCAGGCCCGAATCGTCTCGCTGAACTCCCACTACTTCCTCAAAAATGGCGGTCATGTCGTGGTGTCGGTCAAGGCGTCCTGTATTGATTCCACTGCTGCCCCTGAAGCAGTATTCCAAAAAGAGGTAATATATATGCATATGGCCTTGCCATTCCCCCCCCCCCCCATTCCTCCCTCTCTCCCTTTTTTACGACTTTTTATTTTTCGACTGGGGCTTGGTGCAATTTCTGCTCTTAAGAAATTTAGAGACACCTTCAGATTCACTCACCCTCCTCTGCTCCCTCCCTCTCTCACCCCCATTAGGTGAAGAAGCTACAAGAAGAGAAATTCAAGCCACTGGAGCAGCTGACGCTCGAGCCTTACGAGCGAGATCACGCGGTGGTCGTTGCCACCTACAGGCCCGCGCCCAAGGCCAAGAAATAGAGGAAGGGAGGGAGGGAGGGACGGAGGGAGGGACGGAGGGAGGGACGGAGAGAGGGACAGAGGGAGTGAAGGAAGAAAGAGTTTTTTTATAAATATGTGTGGGAGGTGGGGGGTAAGATGATGAAGATGAGGGTCGGAACGAGGACGAGGAAGAGGTTGAGGGAGGAAGCAGGGCTTGATTTCTTGCCTGCCAGTGTGAGTATGTGTGTACGAGAGGGGGGTGGGGGAAGGAAGGGCGAGTTTAGAAACGGGTGGCGAGGACTCATGATGGCATAGAAGATGGAAAAGAGGAGGCTCGGAACAATGACAGAGTCTTCGAAGGGAGGCTGGGATAAAGGGAGAAGACGTGGTAATGCCGGTCCAAATGGGAAGAAGAAGAAAAAGAAGGGGGAGCAGAAGAAAAAGACGAAGAAGTTGACGCAACAGGAGGAAGAGGTAGGGAGTGAATGTGCGCCAACCACAAACCACGATGAGCCCGACGTAAGGAGAAGCGCCAGGAGAAGGCATGAAAGCAAGCAAAGAAGTACTTCCGAGACCACAGGTACAAGGGCGGGAGGATGAGGAGTGTCAGGGATTGATTGATAGCTTTTTCCTCTTTGTCAAGTCTACTTTCTAGCGCCCAGTTTCATACTCATCATCATCATGGTCATATTAGTATCGCAATCATCCGTATTACCTACCTATATCTATCAATTGATCTACTGGCTACAACCAATCACTAATACCGTAATCATCAGTATTCCCGACATATATCTGTCATTGATCTACTGACCACTACCAATCACTAGTACCGTAATCATCCGTATTCCCGACCTATATCTATCATTGATCTACTGACTTCTTCGTCCACCCGTACTCGACGTCGTGGGCTTTTCTCCCTGTACACCACGAGGCATTAAACAACCTCAATCTACAGTTACACTGACCCTAACCCGATAAGCTAATTCATCTTTACTAACTACACAACCCCGATCTACCAAACGATCTTTCTACCAACTACCCGATTTCCGATGTACTAAATAATCTGTATCGACCACCCAATCCCGATGACTTAATGATCTCTATCAACAACACAAATCCGATGTACTGAATACACAATTTTATCAACTCCCCAACCCCGATGATAATAATACTCTCTATCAACTACCCAGCCCCGACAATAATTATCTCAATCAACACGGCCTAAGTATGGGTGTCGCCTGGTCGCCTGATCCTTCCTTTCCCGCCCTTCCTTCCTTCCTTCCTTCCTTTCTTCCTTCCACCACCTTTATCTCCTTTTCTCTCTCTTCTCTCTCTCTCTCTTCACCACCCATTAATCTCTACATTCTTCTAAGTAGAAAGAGGTGGGGGAGGGGCCGGTAGGGGCGAGGCCGGAGCCGGAGAGGAGGAGGCCAGGGATAAAGGCGAAGAAGGAGAGGATGCCAGAGAGAAAGGAGACGAAGGAGGGGGAGGAGAAGGGGACAAGACAATGACCATGCTGGTGCTGCGTCGGCTGCTACTCCTGACGCCGCTGTTGCTGCAGTGGCTGCTGAGTGTGGTGTCGTTGTTGTTGTCGTTGTTGTCGTTGTTGTTGTCGTTGTTGTTGTTGTTGTTGTTGTCGTCGTCGTCGTTGTTGTTGTTGTTGTTGCTGCTGCTGCTGCTGCTGCTGCTGCTGCAGCTCCTGTTGCAGCTCCTGCTGCAGCTGCTGTTGGTGACGCTGATTGGGGTGGTTGTTCCTCCTGCTGCACCTGAAACGAAGGAGGGGGAGGAGGAGGGGGAGGAGGAGGGGGAGGAGGGGACGGAAGAAGAGGAGCAGGAGGAGCAGGAGGAAGGTGACGATGAGCTAGAGCAGGAGGCGTCACCATCAAAGGTAAAAGACAGTGCACGCTGCTGGCCCTTCTCCTCATCCTCTTCGTCCTCATTCTCCTCCTCCTCCTGCTGCAGCTGTGGGTGTGGCGGGGAGATCGTCTTGTCACAATCCTCCTCCTCTTCTTCCTCCTCCTCCTCTTCCCATTCCTTTCCCTCCTCCATCCCCTCCTCCCTGCTCTCCTCCTCCCCCAGCGCCAAATGTAAAGCCTTTGGTAAGCCCCCGTCACCCCGCTCCTCCGTCCGTTCCTCCCTCCCTCCCTCCCTCCCTCCTTCTCCTCCTCCCATTCGCCGTCGCCTGACCGAGACATGGATCGACGACATCCTGTTCGCCATCTCCCGCACTCGTTCCTCCTCCTCCCTTTCCTCTTCCTCTTTTCCATCCTCTCTCCCTTCCTCCGCCTCTATTTCTATGTCAATGGCTCCAGCGGTGCGCCACCCCTGTGCTATCTGTCCTCCTCCTCCCACCACGGCTGCTTCTCCTCCTCTTCGTTTTCCTGCCGTCACTGCTGCTGCTGGTATTCGCGCCCTTTTGCTACAAATATATTCCCTTTCTTTCTGTGTCACTCGCTCCCTCGCTCTTCTTCCATCTGCCACTGCGCCGCTTTCTCTCCACCCATCCAGCAGCAACGAAAGCATCCCCTCCCTCTCTCTCTCCCTCCCTCCCATCCTCGTCTCTATCAAGCCCTCGACGTATTCCAGCAGCTCCTGTATCTCATGTCCCCTCCCTTCAGTCCTCCCCCTCTTCTCACACATTTCTCGAACCAGGCCCCAAGACGTGGCTGTCGTCGTCGTCGCCATCACCCCCCCCGCCCTCCCCACCTCTCCCCCGACCTCCGCCCCTGCCTGCTCCACCAAAAAACGAACCATGGGCAAGTCCACGCGCGCTACCGCCACCTGTAAAGGCAACCATATCACGCCTTCGTCCCTTCCATTCTCCCGCACTCTCTCCGAAAAGAAGGAAGGAGAGAAGGAGGAAAACGTAGGTCGATTCACCCATGCCTCGGCTCCCAACCCCCCATAGGACGGGCCTTCTCTACACAACCAAATCAACACCGCCAGCTGCCCATGTGCTACAGCCAAGTGCTGGGGCGTAGGCCGGAAACACACGCCCTTCCTCCCCCTTCCTTTCCCGTACCCTTCGAATCCGTCCTCGTCGTCCTCGTCGAGGGAGGGATTGAGGGCGAGGCAGGCTCGGGCTTGGGCTACAAGCCACTGCACACACTCCAGCTGCCCCCTCGCGGCCGCTACATGCAAAGGCATAATTAGCCCTCCTCCTTTCCCGCTATGATAAAAACGCCTGCAATCATCTCCTCCTTCTCCTCCTCCCCTTTCGCCCCCTCTTCTTTTGAATGTTTCCCAAGGCATCCCGCCCAAGCAGCCGACTTCAACCACTCTCTCCTCCTCCACCAAGAACATCAAGACATCTAACCTTCCGTAAAATGCGGCCACATGCGCTGCACTTGTATGCCTCTTCCTCACCGATACTCCCTCCCTCCCTCCGTGGTCCTCCATCTGCAACTCGGCCTTGCCCACCCGCACCAGCAACTTTATGATCGCCAAATTAACCGCATGTGTAATTGCGAGAAACAAAGCTGTCTTTCCCTCGTTGTCACGTCCTTCCACATCCGCCTGTGTCTTGACCAACAAATAGGATACCGCTGCCTCCTGTTGCCGCAACACAGCATAGTGCAAGGCCGTCCTCCCTTCTTCGTCCCTCCTCTCAACCCCAACGTTTTTCTTCACCACCAAATACCGCATAACATTCACTCGCCCATCATAGGCCGCTGCATGCAGCAATCCCGCCCCCGTCGTGCTTTCTCGACAATTGTTCAAGTCCTGGGGGCTTAGGCCTCCTTCTCTGATTATTCGTTGGAGTAGGTGCAACCTCCCGGCTGCGGCCAGGTCACACATTAGGTCCATTGAGGTCGCGGCGTGGGCTGGAGAGAGAAGTGATGTATTGAGAGCAGTCGTGACACGCTCTTCCAATGTCGGTTCCGAGATAAGTTCTTGTGGGTATGATATGCCCAGAATTGGTAAGCCCTTCGCGAGTAACGATGGGAGGATGAACTCTGCTGGTACGGTGGCGGCAACAGCGCCAGCAGTGACAGCGGCGGTGCCGACGATGCTCATGGTGGGAGTAGTCATGTTTGGATGGAGATTATGATTGACGATGGTCTCGCTGCGGTACGTGGTGACGGTGGAAGTCGCGGAGGAAAGCGGCTGAGAGTCACTTTCCATGCTCGCCGTGTTCATATCGTGTATGATGGCCTGTGAGATGGTGGGCGTAAGTGATGATTAGCAAGCTGTAAGAGGTTGCGTGGATGGCGATTTTAAATCGCTCCTCCTATTCATATGCATAGAATGACATGAAACTCTGATGGTAAGAGAAGGCACAAGGCGCTAGCCTGCTCAAGTAACTTCAGTCTCTGAAGAAGAATCGCTCTTATTTATTCCTTGGAAGAAAATGAGCAAGGTCAGCGGTTGTTGGATTCGCTGACCGAGCTAATACATTGGAAGGGAAGGGCTATTCAGCCAACAATTGTTGCTCGGCATGCACAGTGCGCGCTGGCATCTGGTCGTAAAAGAAGAGCGCTGTAGTGCAGGAGAAAAGAGAGCTTGGCCACCGCTTTCACACATCATGGATGTCTCGTGGAGGTCGGAACCCGTAAGGAAAAGCACATGCGTAGGCTTGACTTATTTGCGGGAGGGTCCAAATATTTTTCTCATGGCCGCATCGACAAACAGGATCTTTCCTACTATTCCCCGCAAGGAGGCGCCTGGCGGCATCACACCAGATACTTGTAAGGAGGAAAAAGTGTCATGCCGAGCCTTTGCAAACTTGTGGGTTGAGCATGCAAGGCCTAGCTACCTCGCAGTTGGGTGGGAGAAGGACTTTGCCTAGGTGGCAAGCCTTTCCCTTTGCCAACCCGGGCCCCACGGGGATGTGCTGTACCTTGTACCGTGGGGCGATATATGCAACTCTCATCTTGTTAATGGCCTCACGCATCTCTACAAGCATATTTGGCTGAGTACAAGGACATGTGGATGCCAAACGCTGTGCCTACCGAGGTCATCGCTCTGGAACATCGTGAAACAATACGGCGCCAGTCTCCACTCTATCACCACACAATGGTTTATCCCTTCCTCCTCATTCCCCTCCACATCACCAACTTACAGTGCACATCAGAGTGGCAGAGATGCGACATTTTTCTCTGGCCCGCCCCGTCACGGGGCTGGTGGCCGCCATGGCCTTCCTCTTCCTCCTGGCCGGGACTTCGACCACCGAAGCTGTTTCAGCCGCTACCGCTAAGAACTTGACCCGCGTGGGCTACATCTACACGTACCCGATCATGCTTACGTACCGGGAGATGTACGCGGACATCATTGCCAAGGGGCCGCCTTACAAGTTTAATCAATTTGTCATCCAAGAAAAGCTGCCCGATCCCAAGGTCCGTCCGCCTCACATCTTCCTTCCTTCCTTTATCAACTCGCTCCCCTTTTCCTTCCAAATCGTTCGGTATTGTTTCTTTTCTCATCTTTTCCTTCCCATCTCATCGTTGCACACAGACGGCCGGCCCCAACGCGGACGTGGACTTCCTGACGGCCACCGCTTGGCTCGACACCCGCGATAACCCCATAGTGCTGACCGTGCCCGAGCCAGATCACCCAGACCGCTACATGTCGGTGCAAACCACGCACATGAAGGGCTATGAAACTGACTACGTGAGCACGCGCATGAGGTAGGAAGAGAGGGAGGACGCGAGGGTATGGAGGGAAGCACGTTAAAGAGATGACACCAGTAGGAGAACCCGCCACGGATTTACATGCATACATCCATTTCCCCCACCTACATACAATCGTGACTGCCACTCACCCATTTCCTCATCCTCCGTACACCCACACACGGTCACGATGACCCAGCGGGATGAAGGATGTCTCGGCCCGGTATTATATCCAGAGTCCCGCCACCGTCCTTAAGACCGATCCGGGTGGCATGTTCAAGGTACGCAAATTAACTCTCACCCCCTGTCAACGACTCTCCCACCATCTCTTCCTCCTCCCCCCACTCCCTAAATCTTACCCTTTCCTACCTCCCTCCCTTTTTGTGGAAATGCAGAATATTCTCTACTCGGACTCGGACTTCACGCGGGTGCAAGCCCGGGTGGGACCCATCACCAGCGCCGCCGACGTGACGGCTGCCAAGAATTTGTTGGCTGAGTTCAAGGTAAATGCGGGAGGGAGGGAGGTATACGCAGGAGGAAGGGAGAGAGGATGGAAAGGGGGTAAGCACGTTCCGCCTGGTGCACTCTTTGAACATCTTATCAACGATGAATTGGCTGGTTTTGTCTTGATACTCGTACATGAGAACCACACGTCCCTCCCTCTCCCCATCCCACCCTCCTCTCACTTATTTACTCATGTATGGTCTTTCGGTCTCGGTCCTTTTTACTCTGATAAAAGATATGTCCATAAACAATTACCACATGACCTTCACCCCTCCCGTCCGCCCACCCTGCCCCCCTCCCTCCCTCCCTCCCTCCCTAGGTGACGCCACTCCCGGACTTCCTTCGCATGCAGATCGGACCCGAGCCCAACTTGAAGTCCAAGCCCTTGACGCCCCCTCCCACGTTCTACAAGTGGAACGACGACTTGCTCAAGGGCGGGAATAATTTGGAGTGGATTAACTTTTTGAACTGGGTCTTGCCCTACGTCAAGATCCACAAAGGGTGAGTCCCTCCCTCCCTCCCTCCCTCCCTCCCTCCCTCCCTCCCGTGTATCCGGTGTCTCTTTCTCTTTCTCTTGCTTCTCCGTATCTTTCCCCTTCAAGCGCTGATCCTTCCTTCCTTCCTTTGCAACCAACCTCCCTCCCTCCCTTTAGAAACGAGACTCAATTCATTGAGGACATGGCTGCCGTCGGGGTTAATCCGGGGAAATACACCGAGCTATCCATGTACCCCCCCGCCACGCTGGAGGCGATGGAGGAGGGCGTGAAGGAGGGCTATGACTTTATGCACGATCCGGCCAACGCGGCCCGGTTCGCAGGCACGGACAAGCTCGCGGAAGGTGGGTCTTGAAGGGAGAGAGGGAGGGAGGGAGGAAGGGAGGGAGGAAGGGAGGGAGGAAGGGAGGGAGGAAGGGAGGGAAGAAGGTTAACAACTGACAAGGGGCGGGAGACGTCGGTCCGGAAGACCATAAATTCCTCACATCTTCCTACCTTCTCTCCCTCCCTCCCTCCCTCCCTTGGTGCCACTCAGGGTACTACGATGTGTTTAACTATGAGCAACATGCCGTCAGCTCCGTCATCGGAGAGAAGGGAGTCTTCACCCCCTCGGCGTGGGAGACGGAGGCCTTCGGGAAGGATTTTCCCGAGGCCATGCCAGGGGACTCCTACATCCTCAAATTCGACAAGTATAAGATACCCGGTGTTAACGAGGTACGGCGTTTTTGTGTCTTGGTTCCCTCCGTCCTCCCCTCCTCCCTCCCTCCCACCCTCCCTTTCAATCTCTATTGTCCTCTTTTTTCCCTTCTTGTCCTCCTTTCCCTCTTTTTCTCCCTCCCGACTTCAGCCACCGGACCGATCGCTTCTGCCACCTTTCTTAACCTCCCTCCCTCCCTCCCTCCCTCCCTCCCTCCCTCTCCCAGGGCGGCGCTGGCTTTTGGTCCATCACTGCCTACAGTCTGCCCGACCGCAAGCTCGTGCCCAACGTCCTCGACCGTTACTCGATTCAAAGCACAAACCCCGACCTGGTTTACAACAAGGACGGCTCCCTCGAGATCTACATGCAGGCGAATGCCCCCCCCCCAGAGCATCAAGGTAGGGAGGGAGGGAGGAAAGAAGGAGGAAAGGAAGAGGAAAGGAGGAAAGGAGGGATGAAAGAAGGAGGGAAGGAGGGAAGGAGGGAGGGAGGAAGAGAGGGAAGGAAGAGGAGATGATGACCCATGCCACCGAAGAGGAGATGATGACCCATGCCCCCACTCACATCCTTACCCGCCGACCCCTCCCTCCCTCCCTCCCTCCCTCCCTCCCTCCTCATCCCAGGCAATTGGCTGCCTATTCCCGCCAGTGGCCCATTTGGCTACGTCCTTCGCATCAACGGTCCAGGCGGGAACGCCAAGCCCATCAGCGGTACCTCCCTCCCTCCCCCCCTCCCTCCCTCCCTCCCTCCCTCCTTTCCTCCCTTCTTCATCTTTCCCTTTGTCTTAGACCCCGCCCTCCCTCCTTCTTCCCGAGACTTCCCTTCCCTCCCCTCACTTGTCAAACTCTCCTCCCTCCCTCCCTGCAGAACTCAAGGCCCCTCTGAGGCCTGACGCCGTTTCTCCAGTCGCCATCCGTGCGGCAGCTGGCGGTCCTCCTGTCACCCACGCTGCTGCTTCTGCTGCCGTGGTTCCTCCTACTGCTGCTGCTGCTACTGCTACAGCTGCCACAGGCTCCAAAACTCCTCCCAAAAAGGGTCTGCGGAAGTAAACGAAGAGCGGGAGGAAGGGGGAAGGGAGGGAGGGAGAAGGGGAGGAAAGGAGGACGAGAGACTGATGACAATGATGGGCGTGTATCTATATAAACAAGAAAGTGGGAAAGGCGGGAGGGAAGGAGGGAAAAAAAGAAGGGAGGGCGGGGGGCTAAGCATTCTATCCTCTTTGTGTGGTGAGCATTGAATGGGATAACGGAGGAAGAGAGGGAGGGAGACAGGGAGGGAGGGAGGGACGGAGAGCTGTGTTTTTCTGGCGCGACGACAGCGGGAGCTCCTCCTGTTGCTGTCGTCATTGTTTGTGTGCGAATGTAAGTCAGCTGTTAAGAGTGTAGAGAGGTAGTCAGAGAGAGCGAGAATCACCGAGAGGGAGAGAGCGGGCGAGAGAAATGTTTGTTATTGGAGTTGAACAAGTCAAACTATAAGAGGAAGAAGAAGGGGAGGATGTGTGATAAATATACATAGGGAGGGACGTACACACACGTCAAAGGCGCCATGGTGAAGCCACTGCAGAGAGCGAGGAATATTAAACCGCAAACAACCCTTTCCCCTTCCAGAGAATGAAAATGGAAGGGGATGAGGAAGAAGAGCGACGCATTGCTTGGCTCTCCCACGATTGTAGGTCTTACGAGGGAAGATTTTGATGGGGAGGGTGAGGGGGAAGGAGGGAGGAGAGGGTGAGGGAGGGAGGGAGGAAAAACTCAGTGTTGATTGACTTTTACGATACTTATAGGGTGAAACGAATGGGAGATTGGCGAGGGTTAGGAGGAAGGAGAAGAGAAGGGGGGGCAGGAGGACGAGAACAAGAACGACAGGGGAAGAATATACTGAGATGTCCAGATGGAAGTCGCCTTTATGATAGATTTGTTCATTTGCCCTTTTCGTTAAATATGCTTGCTCTCAATTGACGACTTCATTTGGTGAGTGTGTAGGAGTTGCTTCTCCTTCTCCTGTCTGCAAACCCTTTTTTCTTTCGGCGTGTCAGATGCCAACCGTTCTCTTTCCCGCTGTTTCAATTCTGTCGTCATGCGCGCATTAATGGCGTGTCGTATCTTTCTTCATCTTCACCACGCTCCCACCATCTAAATGCCTAAGGATTTACCTTCGTCAACCTCC
>Ga0160420_100209_pt1 | contig 33097 bp, 55 predicted proteins | sample CelAP2metagpilot_FD_108197 | JGI IMG/M metagenome (GOLD analysis project Ga0160420, IMG submission 108197) | Phycosphere-associated microbial communities from algal ponds in Kailua-Kona, Hawaii, USA - Cellana AP2-5-5 metagenome pilot | ecosystem: Engineered > Artificial ecosystem > Aquaculture >... | reverse complement strand
GAGGAGGAGGAGGAGGAGGAGGAGGAGGAGGAGGAGGAGGAGGAGGAGGAGGAAGGCTGGTGGTGGCCAAGGCGCTCCTGTAGAGCACAGGGCCGGCCTTCCGCTGAACGTTGCTGCACTCTCAGCATATCCTCCTGGCCCTTGAACGCTGACAGCTGCTGCTGGAGGTACGCGATGGTGGAGGCTGCATCCTGCTCCACTTCGCTCTCTTCTTCCTGCAATTTCTCTGGTGCTCCTACTGCTATAACTGCAGCCGCTGTAGTTGCCGCCAAGACCTTGGCTTCCAAATACCGCTCCGCCGCCTTCACTTGGGCAGTCAAATCATCGATCTCTTGCAGCAAAAAAGCACTATTGCTGCTGACAACTCCTTCTCCATTCCTCCACTCCCGCCCTCCGTCCCTCGTCGTCGTCGCAGCCCCCGTATCGCAGACCACGTCGTTGAAGGCCTGCTGCAACAACGCCCTCGTTTGCGGCCCCTCCTGCCTTCCTCGCCTTATCCCTCCTACATTACATCCACTGCCGCTAGGTCCATAGCCCAGAGTGGTGTCGCGCCATTGCCGAAACGCATGAGCCTTGTGTCGTCGCTGCCATCGCCGCGCTACCACCCTTCCCTCCCTCTTGCCTTCCCTCTCCCTCGCCCGTCGGGCCACCAACACCTTCCACCGCTCCATAGCGACGCCTAGCTCGTGCAACCGACTCCCGGGTCGATGCGGCCATGCCCAACTCCTTGTCTCGCGCTCCCTCCTCGTCCATCCAGCCCACAGCAGCAGACCCCGCCGCAACGCGTGCCGGCGACGAGTCAAGATGCCCTTCGCCACAAGCACCCTTCGTGCCCGCCAGGTCTCCACACGCGGCAGCCACTGGAGCAACAATGCCTGTCGCGTCGCCCTGAAGATCCTCGCCTTGTTCCCCTTTCTTTCTGCGGCCCGTACCCGTCGTTCTACCCGAGCATGCTGCGCCAGCGCCTGCACCGCACGTGCCACCATTCGTGCCTCCCATTGCCTCTCGCCCTTGGTCACGGCCGCCCTCATGATCACGCGGCGATGCCGTGCCCAGGCTGCCCAGGTCACCAAGCACTGAGCCAGCGTAGTGGGAGCCCGTTGTGGGTGTCGCTCCAGCATCAAACCCTCGAAGCGAGCCACCTTGCACTGCAGCACCCACACCCTCCATCCCTCCCTCAGCCGTCGCCGGTTTTGTTGGGCTACCAACGCCGCATCCTTGGTTTGCAAAACCGCGCGCTGCTGCTCCAATCGCCGACCAAACACCTTCCACGCCCGTTGCTTCCAAGCGACGGCTGCCTTGTCCATCCCTTCTCGTCCCGTGGCGGTTGCGTAAGAGGTCAGCTGATGCCAACCCTCAAACAAGCCTCGCAGCAGTCGCCTATCCCGCAGCTTCTGCATTTGAGCCTTCAAGCGCTTGTGCCGCTGTCCCTCTGCGGCGACCTTGCGCCACCCAGTCAGGCACCATCGAAGAAGCCGACGGCGGGCCGAGAGCTGGAAAAATAGCTCTTGCTTGGTGTACCGATGCCAGGCGCCCCAAAAAAACCGCAAGAGCACCGCATCCTGCCTTTTCTGGACGCGACGGCAATACTGGGCCAGCCATCGATGCTGCGCTAGACTAGCCAATGCCTTGTGCGCGAGGACTTTGATGCCCGCCGCTTGGAACCTCATCCCAAGCTCCCGCAGCCGTCGGGAGCGATGCGCGGCCAGACGCAAGAGAGCAAAGGCCTCCCGCCGCCGACGGAGAGCGAATACGGATGAGGGCGAGGCGTAGAAGCGGGCGGCAACCTCCCCGAGGTCCTCCAGATGCTCCTCTTGCTGTGTGGCCTGACAGTTGGCTAAATACCGCTGCAGATCTTGCATTGCCGCCGTCTGCTCCTCCAGTTCCTCTTCTAGCGCCTGGTTGTCCGCCATCACAGCTGCCAGTACCCGAGAGGCCTCGGCTTTACCCTCTTGTGCCACCTTCAGATTGACACGGGCCTTCTCCCTCTCCGCACGCACGGCAAAGAGTCGCACCTTGACGTACTGCGATTCCTTGAGGGAGTGCTGCAGGGTCTCCACCTCTGCCTGTCGTTCGCGCAAGGCCGCATGCACGAGGTTGATCTCCCCCTCAGCGGCTGTCCAGGACGGTGTGTCACACACAGCCCGCAGGAGCTCCCACAGCTTCACATTCTGGCGGTGCATACCTTCTTGGTGTGTGTAGCGCAAGGCCAGCTCGTCCTGCAAGGCCCCCACTTGCCGCTTGAGCGCAACCAGGTCAAAGGCGGGGGTGAGCGGAGCGAGGGCAGGGGAAGGACTGGGGTACCGTTCGAGGACGGGGAGGTCGGTGAGCAGCTTCTGGAAGGCGTCTTCGGTCTGGGCACGGAGGCGACTCAGGCGCTGGAAGGCGGCCGTGGCGTTCTGAAGGCCGGGGGAGCGAGAGGGGGAAGATGAAGGAGGAGAAGGAAGAGGGGCGAGGTGCTGGGCGAAAGAAGAGGAAGAACAGGGGAGAGAGGAAGAAAATGGAGCATTGTGGGTTCTGGTGACAGGAGTAGGAGGAGAGGGGTGGCGTATGCGAGGCGGAGAGGTGGTGAAAAGAGGTGGGCATGGCGAGGAAGGCGCTGTTGACGCCAAAGACGATGACGGGGGCAAGGGTTGATGAGATTTCTCTCCATCCTCTCCATCTTCAAAAGGCTGTCGGTAGAGATGGTGGTGCCGCTGCTGCCTTTGCTGCCATCGCGCCTCGTGCTCCTGCTGGTGGGATGTCATCGTCCATGGTGGAGGCGACCTTGGCCGAAGAGGAGCCTCCCAGCTTGGTTGTGAGGTGCTGATTGGGACGGCAGACTGTACACGCTCCCAAGCTGAAGGTCGAGCTCGCGTCGTCCCATGCGTTGTGCTAGTCGAGGTTGAGGAGGGTTTGTGCTGTTTGTGGTACACAGGAGCGTGGTCTTATGATGACAATGACGAATAAGAGGGAGGGAGCAGGAAACTTGATGAGTACGCAAGTTACCTCTACCACCCCGCCTTGCGCAACGTGCTTCTTACCATGGGGGGGCACTCCCGCGGAGGAGGCCTTCATCAAGACCACCATGCCACTGCCGATTGGTTTTTCAAATTGCGTTGTTGAAACTTGGAGAAGAGCCAAGGCAAGGTGAGTATTGTCTGGGGAGAAGGCATCTCATGTACAGCTAGTTCCCTGCCGTACACCATGTGAGATTGTTGCGACGTAAGTACGTACTTGTGATCATTAATGTGCCTTGTCTGATGTCCTGCTTTGGTTCCTATCTCCCTTTTCACACATTACATCCAGTGTCGTCGTTCGCGCTTTCTTGACAACGTTCTCCCTTTCTTCATACGCTGATCAGTGACGTGTCCTTTTCCTACCCCTTTCCTTGCCATCCTTTCGCTTGCACACATATTCGACAGCACTCTTCTGGCATGTAACAGGACATGGCTTCATGTGCCTTCATGCAACTTGAAACCCGACTCTACAATTCAAATCCCTCACCTTTAGGTACGGATCATCCCAAGAGAAAAGATTCCACGCCGACGGATGATCGCCTCATGACGTGGACTTTACACGACATAAACACACACGTTGCCCCGCTCTTTGCTGCCTATTATTTTCATTTGTTTACCACTTCTCTGTTGGGTCGTGTGCTTTGTTTCGACGCTGTCATATCCTTGTTTATCCCCTATGCGTGTCTTCATGACAACATGTAGTACTGCTGCATGGCTAAGGCACTGTGCAATCCTCGCTCGGCTTCAGTCAACTCGACGGGCCGGAGGTCGGCACAGTTTTGCAACTATTTGTCCTCATGAGCCATCTTTGACGGACCAAATCCCTTGCCTGCCTTCATGACAAGGTTCCATGACTTTGTCTCATACTATGCATGGTTGACTTGGCCTCTCCCATCTCACATCTGCCTTGTAATGTCCTTCCAAGGGCAGACAGACGTGACGTTGGGGGTACGTATCGGCTTCTCCGTAGGAGCACTTTTACGGCTATGATTTTCATCACTTGCTTACCACTCATCTTGAATTTCATCACTTGCTTACCCCTCACCTCGACGCTAACACCCCCATACACACATACTACAGAACAAGACTGATACACATGACGGTCTCAACCTGCCGGCCCGCTTCCTCCTCCCTCTCTTCATCAGTCTGCCCCTACTACTACCATGCCGACGACGAAACACCTCCGGCAAGCGCTCAAGTCGGGCCCCCGAAGCAACTCCATAACCCCCAACAGCACCTTAAAAAGACGATAGCAAACTATCCTTGCCCCACGGGTGGATATTTACCCCTGCTGAGTATCCCCCCGAAGAGATTTCTCCTTCCTTATCCTCCCTCCTCGGCTTCGACGGCTGTAGCTGCTGCGACTGCAGAGCGAAGCTCAAATCCCCCCCCCGCCACACCTACCCATTGTTCGAGAATGGTCTTGGCCCCTGCTCCTCTGGACCTGCCCGCCCACATGCCCACGGCCAGCATCAGCGTCCTTTCTGTACGTCTTTCCCCTAGCCAGGCACCTAGCCGTCGCTCGTGCCTGCTGTCCGCCGCACCCCGACGACAACAACAAGACAACAACGACAGCAGCTGTAGTAGCAGTAGCAACAGTAGCGGCAGCAGTAGCAGGGCCTATCTACTCCTGAATCAGCTGACAAAGGCCAAAGACCGCGTCCGACTTTGGCTTGCATTAGTCCTGCGGGAAGAGGAAGGGGGGGACGGGAGCGAGGAAGTTGTGTACGCACCTGCAAGCCTCGAGAATGTAGTCATAAAGGAGTCAGACACGCGTTTTATTCGTCAGTATGGCCGACTGTGGGGGGAAGACCCTACGGCAGAAGTGGCGGCCTTGATCCGCGTTCAGGAACATCAGCAGCAGCCAGGGCACCCAAACATCGTAGCCATGCAAGCAGCGTTTGAAGGCGAGGGCGTGAGTCAGGGGTTGCTATTTATGGTCTTGCCCTATCTCTCGGGCAGCGAGCTGTTCTACCAGGTGACCGAGGCCAAGGGGCAGCAGGGACTGGGGGAAGAGGCGACACGGCCCATTCTGCGACAGGTGCTGGCAGGGTTGCTGCACTTGAAGCAGGCTCACGGTATCCGGCACGGAGACGTCTCGCCCGAGAATGTGATGGTGGCACCCGACGGAAACGTCACACTGATTGACCTAGGTATGGCCGAATGCCTTCCTTCCCCCCCGTCCTCCCATCCTTCCTCCTCGTCCTCGTCCTCGTCCCCTTCCTCTGTCCTTCTGGAAGCCCGGCCGCGGCGGGGGAAGAAGCAGTACATGGCGCCGGAGATCTACGAGGAGAGGGAATACGATCCCTTCGCGGCTGACGTGTGGGCATTGGGCGCCTTGCTTTACGTGTGCTGGACCGGATGCACCATATTCAAATCGGCCTCCGACCCGCACTTCAGGAGCTTGAAGGAGGGGGGAAAGGAGGGCGGGTTGAGGCGGCTCTTGGCGGAGCGGGAGCGGCAGGGGAGCACGAGGGTGTTGTCGACGGAGGCGAAGGAGCTGTTGGGCGGAATGATGGCCTGGGACCGGGAGAAGAGGATGACTTTGGAAGAGGTGGCCACGCACCCGTGGCTGGCGGAAGAAAAGGTGGTGGTGCAGAGGGAGGAGAAGGAGGAGACAGGGGAATGCCCGGGGAAGAAGGAGACGCAGCATTTGACGTCTGATTGGTCGTTAGCGTCCATACTACCTGCGTTTGAAAGACAGGAGTTGAACACGGAGGTGAGGGAGAGTAGTCAAAAGGAGGGGGGAGAAAGGGAGGACAGGAGGGAGGACCGCCTGCATGCCTCGCTCTGGGCCTCCACATTTGCCTCGTTCAACGAAGATGACGTGACCGACGCGGTAGAGAACGAGAAGGAGGAGAAGGAGGAGAAAATTAACTATCCCTGCGCTCCCTCCGCGACCTGCGACTCGACCACCCCTTCCAAGCAGCGCAGCAACAACTGCGACCCCGGGGATCCGGACAACAGCCTGGCCTCTCTCCGGTCCTTGCACCATCTGGAGAGCTTTCAAAACAACTACAGCAGCAGCAGCAGCAGCAGCAGCAATAACGACAACAACATAATCGAAATCAACAATAACGACTATGACGACGACTTTGACAGTATTAATAATGACGAAGACCAGGGATGCCGCCTCCCCTCCTCTCGAGCGATGTCTTCATCTTCTCTGTGCAATCATTCGATGCCTTCATGCCGCTTCGTAGCGAATGAGGATGAAAGGGAGGGCGAGGAGAAAAAGGGCAAGGAATTGTTTGAGCAGGAGGAGGAGGAGGATAAGCTGACAGTATCGGTGTCTTTCTCTTCCTCCATCACGTCCTTTTGTTCCGTCGCTCCGCAAATGTTTGAAGAGGCGCAAAAAATGCTGCAGACAGGCCTCTGAGGGGAAGATACAAATATGTTTATGTGTGCACGTGTATGCTTAAAGAAATTTTAATCTCATTTGTCATTACTGAGTAGTTTCAGGTTGTAACCAGGTCCGGATAGGAATCGAAGTAGAGAATGGGCATGGATCAATGCATGTCTGGTCGTCATATAAAGAGTGATGGATATATTGACCGGTAATAGCAATGTGGGAGTTTCCTAATACTTGTACAGGAAAAGCGGTTGAAGAAGTTTCGATGCCCAAATGACAAACGATATTCTTGTCTACCTCCCGTGTTGTCTCTGTGTTGGAGAAAAGGGCGAAGGCTTAATTTCGTGCGCGATGTGTGAATGTCTGCGCGTGTGACCGCATCGTTTAAATGATAAAGAGGCAGAGCGATAAAGGTGTGATAAAAGGAAAAAGCTTCCATCATGAGGATAGGAGGGGGAGGGGAACGGGGGTGAGATTGCCGAGACAGTCTCGCCCAGCTCCTTGCTTTTGGATGGAAGAGTATTCGAGGGGACATCGAATTCGACAACAAAAATAAATCGTGAATAACCCCGCATGAGATGGAAAGACTTAGCTTTTTGCTTACTTTATTCTTCACGCTTTACTTTTTAGTCTTTCGAAAGCTTGGGATGCGAAGTGGATGTCGTGATTGACACATGTATAATCCTGCTTTAAAAGCCGATCCACCGCTGCCCAAGCCATAAATTTTCTTTCTGTTTGTGCGATCAGACTGTGGGTTGTGGAGACGCGGCGGCCACTGTTGGTCTATCGTCCTTGGGGGCCATGCGAAAAGCAACCCTGGGTCGGGCCCAAGTCTCGCTCCCTCTTTATGCACTTCACTTTTTTCTCTCACTCACAGTCACGCACGTCTGCTTTCTTAAATCACGCTACCACAATCATGTACAGCATGACCAAAGATAGAGGGGGCGGAGGCGGGGGCGTGGGAGTCACGTCAAAGCGCAACACTCGCAGCTCCAGCAATCCAAGTGCCACTGCGGCAGGTGCTCATCAACATGCCGTCGGCCTCTCCAACACAAGGTCCACCACAACCACAACCACAAGAGGTATATCGCGGCAGCGTCAGCACCAGAACAAGGAGCATGTGCCGCCACAATTGCTAGTGCAGCCGCCCCTCTGGCAACATCCCAAAATCATCAACACGAGCAGCAGCACCAGCAGCAGCACTAGCACCAGCAGAAGCAGCAGAAGTAGTAGCAGTGGCGGTAATGGCGGCGGCAGTCATCCCCCCTCCCTCATCCTATTGCAGGCGCAATGCCTGCAAGTGGCCCTCCAAGGAATTTCGCACACCGGTTCCCCCACTTCGTCCTCCGTCTCCCCTTTCCTCAGCGGACAGGAACGTGACGCTCTCCGCCGTCTTGCTGTCTACCTACTCAGCTTGACGGTGCCCAAAGAGGGCAGCAAGGATGGAGAGGAACAAGTAGAGCAACACCAGACGATTAAAGGTGGAGAGCCAGCACTTATGGAGGTGGTGGTAGCGGATGGCGAGGAGGTGATGGGAGATGAAGCGCAGATGCCAGGCAACGTGGGCCCCAGGCAGCAGCCACTTCAGCACGCCCGAGCTCCCGAAAGACAGGAAGAGAAAGGAAGCGATTGCAGCATTACATATAGTGGCGATAGAGGCCGTAACAGGAAGGGCAGAGTCAAGGGCAAGGAGCGTTTGCACGCACAGCCAGCATTACAGCAAGCAGCCACTCTTTCGTTCGAGGCTGCCGCCTTCTCTTCTTCCTTCCCGTCCTCCTCCTCCTCCTCCTCCTCCTCCTCCTCCTCCTCCTCTTCCTCCTCCTCATCCTCCTCTAGTGCCACACGCCTGAAGAGGCCAAGCATTCGCACCACTTCCACTCCTACTTCCGAAGGATGGCTGATCGGCCCCTCCTTTTCCTCTTCGCCTGTCTCCCCTCCCCGCGCCTTGCGGCGTCCCCGCCTGACCAAAGGCGACCAGTCCTCGTGCTCTTTCGCCACAACAGTGTCCACCAAGCAAGAAAAAAAGGACGGACTGCAGGCTTTGCCCGAGTCGGTATGGCAGCACGCCTTGTCCTTCGTCCCGGCTAAGAACCTGTATGCCGTCATGCGCACCTCCCGGTCCTTCTTCACCATGACATCGCCCTTCGAAGGTATCGCCGCTACCACGGGCTTGCTTTCAATCACCCTCCCTTTTTCTTCTCTCTGTCCGCCCTTCCCCATAGCTGAAATTCCACCTCTTCGCGAGCCGTGGTTTGACGTTCACTATTTCCTATCCCCTCCGTCCCTCCGCCCCACCCCAGGTTTTTACCACCACTGGAATCTTCGCGCCGCGGAGGCGCTCCACCGTCCTAGACCCTACATCAGCAAGCAAAGACACTTGAATGCCAAAATGCGAGCTATTCTATTGGACTGGGTCACAGACGGTATAGAGAGAGGGAGGGAAGGAGGGAAGGAGGGTGATGCGCTTTCCTTCAACTCGATTGTTTTACTCAAGTCACGTTTATGTCTCTCGCCCTTTATCTCCCTCGCTGCCTCCTAGTGCATCAGTCCCTGTCCTTCCTGCCGGCCACTTTGCACAGGACCGCGTACGTGCTTGATCATGTAAGGAGGGAGGGGGGAGGAGAGGGAGAAGAGGGGGGAGGGGGGAGGGGGACATGCAACTGGCTCATAGACCCACCGACACACTCTCCCTTCCTCCCCTTCTTCCTCCCCCGCACTCTGTCTGCCTCAGTTCTTGAGCCGCACCGACAATGTGACGCGGGAGAAGCTGCAGCTGGTGGGTGTCACGGCCTTCATGATAGCGGCGAAAGGGATCGAGGCATCTCCGCCCGAGCACGACGACTGCGCGTACTGGACCGACAACGCCTACAGCGGGGAGGAGGTTAGCCAGATGGAGATTCGGATGCTCAAGGCTCTGCCTCCGTCCGCCCGCCCGCCCTCCCTCCCTCCCACCGCCCTGGACTTCTTGTCACTGTACCTGAAGGAGGCAAGCGCGGGCAAGCTCTCCGCCTGCCGCGCCCAATACTACTGCGAGCGCACCCTCCAAGAACACGACATGCTCTCCTTCGCTCCCTCCCTCATCGCCGCCACCTCCATCCTTCTGGCCCTCAAGACGAACTCCAACCCTGGCCTGCCCTTTGCGTCCCTCCGTTCCTCCGCCCCGCCCTCCCCCTCTTCATACTGGCCGGCATCCCTGTCGCGCTACTCAGGCTACACAGAAGAGGAAATGGCGGCGTGTGCGCGGCGGGTGTGTGAGCACGTCAAGACCACGGTGACTACCCTTTCGGGCCGCAAGCTCGATGCTGTCAAGAGGAAGTTCGCGGGGGGCGTGTTCCTGGCAGCCAGCAAAATGGAACCTCCTGCCTATGGAGAGGGGGATGGAGGCGGAGGCGGAGGTGGAGGAGGAGGAGGAGGAGGAGGAGGAGGAGGGGGAGAGAATATGCCTGTGGTTGGAGGGGAGGACATAGCGGTGATGGGGGGAGGGGTAGTGATGGGAGGAGGAGAAGCAGCAGCAGGAGGAGGAGGAGCAGGAGGAGGAGCGGTGGCAGCAGCAGCAGCAGCAGCAGCAGCGGTAGGAGGAGCAGGTGTGGTGGCCGGGGAGATGGGACAATTGTAGGGAGGGAGGACAAACGAGAAAGAGGAACATCGCATGGAGGGAGGGAAGGAAGGAAGATAGTGAAGGGAGGAACATCGTAGGGAGGGAGGAGGGGAAGGGTATGATGGGAGGAAGGGAAGGTGATGAAAGTGAAGTAAGTAGTGTAAGTGTTGTCAACAGCAAAAGAAATAAAGGAGAGGAAGAAGGGGATCGTACAATTTAATGAAGGTGAAGGGGGAACTGAGAAAGAGGCAAATTTCAAAAAGCAGACAAGAGACACCTCACAACCACCGAATGAGAAGAAGGGCGAGCACCAGCACTTGCCAAGGCAAAACTTGACCTCCCCCTGGCACCACGCACAGAGAGTGTGTACACTAGCTAGGCAACGAAAGAATTTTTAGAAAAACACATCAAGACCATCACCATAACTTACTAGATTACTTTCTCTTCCCTCCCTTCCTCGTCCTTGGCCCTAACCCTATCCTTATTAAATGTTGGTCACATCCAAGCCCCTCCTCCTCCGCCGCTCCACGTCCCCCACTAGCCTTTCCCAGGCCGGCTGGCCGAACGCCCGCTGGCCCACCCTCCCATTCAGCTTAAGGACCACAGAGATGCCCTGCTTCACCGGGTCAATGCCCTGCTTCCGTGCCTCTGCCGCCTCGATGGCCAGGTATTCCTGCCACTCCCGCAACAGCAGTGGGCACCCGACATGGGGCTCGTCCACGGCACCTTGGAGTCGTTCTTGGGCAAGCCCCAGGATGGAGGAAGGCTCCTTGGGACCTGCAGGTAGCACAACCGGCACGACTAAGAACGCGTTATCAACCAACCGCTGCTTTAGCTCCGCCGCGCCGGCTGCAGCCAACGCGGTCTGGACCACCTCCTCTCCCCCTGCCACGATCACCACCCTCCGTGCCCTTCCCCGATCCCTCCTAAAATCCGCCAAGCTCAGCACTGGCCGCTCCCCCGCTCTGCTCCCTTCCCCCCCTTCCTGGAGCTGGACCTTGAGAGCCGCGATTTTGGCGCCCCTGGACAGCCTTCCCAGCTTCCGTGCTTTCGTTTGCGAGTCGAGCTTCCAGGCCACAGCTGCCAGCGCGATCGCCCCCAGGTCAATAGCAATGTCCTTTCCAGACTGACTGAGGGGGACAGCGCCGCGAACACCGGTGTAGGCAGCCAGGGCGCCTGTGATGGAGGTGAGCGCACCCACAGCCCCCGAGGCCCCGACGCCGCCGTAGACAAGGAAGCGCAGGGAGCGGAAGGGCGACTCGGCTTCTTCCCTCAGCCTGGTCATGGCTGAATAGTCCTCCTCTTCAGCCTCTTTCTGGTCGTCGAGGAAGGACGACTGCGGCTGTGCTGCTGGTGCTGCTGGCGTTGCTGGTGGAGGAATGGGGGCATCGTCGTCTGGGTCTTGCCGGCGGGAGAAGGAGAGGCGGGTGCGGGTGGCCTGGAATGACTCTCTTCTGTGGGTTAGTGAAAGGGTTAGATGGAATGAGCTGCGAGGGAAATACCAAGGAGGATGCCGGGGCGGAAAGAAGGATAACCAATCGTCGATGATACGAGCCAGAGCTGAAGAGATGCAGTGTGGGAGGAGAGGAGGTTAAGTGGGAGAGAGTGAAGGAAGCGAGGATGGAGAGTAGGGTGGTGAAGCATGATTTGCGGAAGACCCAACAAGCGGACAGACTCATCCTGTGATTCACACAGTCGCTTGGTCGTGCAGCATGGAGTAGTGCGTAAAAGGGGAAGGCAAGCAAGGGAGGAGGGTTCAAGACATGCCATACACCGGAAATAATGCGCCATTAAAAGAAAGACGACCCGCTTACAGCTTGTCAGGCACACGCATTTGTCACGATTTTGCAACTTGCCGGTCTTATTCAACACTGCTTGCTTGGCATTGCACGGTATGAGGGGGTACGTGTGACGAACAGACGGACACCACCTCACTTTGCTTCGTTCAAGCCCGTCATCCAAGACCGATTCACTTGCCAGACAGACACGCACCTTGAGGAAGCAGGGAAGAGGAAGGCGGACGGGTGCATGCCATAGCTGATGGCCTGAGACCTCAGCTGGCTGCTGGTGGACACGGCAGACACTCTGGGCTGGAGATGGAACGCAGCCGCGCCTGCGGCGAAGAAAGCTACTGCGACGAGGCAGGCTTGTCCTTGCATTTTGGGTTTGACGCGGGCCTTGCTTGGCGACGCTGCTTCACAGAAAAATATATCAGGTCCCTGGTAAGATGGAGAGGGGTGTGTAGTGCCAGGGTATGCAATTTGGTCAGATTTTATGCAAAAAAGCGGCATTCAGCAACGCCGCGTCTGGTCAGAGGATGAGCAAGGAGACAAACACCACATTGCGCGCCTTCTTACTCCACCTCCTTTTCCTCCTCAACATGACGACCACAAGCACGCGTGTCCACCACGCTTTTCCTTGTGGTAGATTTGATCGACCGACTAATAGAGAGCGGCGACGCGCTCAGCTTGTGGAATTGGACACGATCAGCGTCAAGTGTGATACGCTTTTCCCAGCGTCCACCTTGTTTTGCTTGGATCTCAGATCGATTGAACTCTCTCTGCCTTTCCTTTCGCACGCCACGACAACACGTCACTCACATGCACACCAGACTTTCCTCGTGGCCTGTTTATGTACTCATGCCATTATGCCATTCCTTTACTTCTCACAACTAATGCCACTCTCTGTCCGGAACCTCTCTCTCCGTCTCGTCCGTCACGAAATGACAGGAGCAAGTATTAAGCAAGATTGCCTTCGCTACTTGCCCTTCCATCAAGGTCAAGCCACCTAAATAAGCCGCATCATCCATCATCACCACTATTGGAATCCCACAAGTATGCGCGATATGCACCCGCCCTTGGAGTCGGTCGCGTCCTCATCTTTTGTCCCGATTCCCTTGGCCCAAAGGCGCAGCCGAAGTCGTACTGCTGCTTCCTCTCCTACTATTGGCGCCCTCCGCGCTTGTCACGGCTGCATGCAATCCGCGAGGCAAGCCAAGAGGCGATCCCCGCAGCAACAACCACGGTACGTGTGGAATCCTAGCGGCAGAGATACGGCAGATCGGGAAGAGTGTGCGTTGGGGAGAGAGGAAGGGCCAGCACCACCGTTCTGAGTGTGACACCACAACCCACCACGCATGCGTGCCCTCCTTTTATCCCCTAGACACTCTTCCTTGGAAAAGACTACGGCGGCTTCCACCCTACCGCCAACATCCACAAGTAGCGACAGCAGTAGAAGAAGAAGAGTCGCGAATATTAGCAGCAGCAGCAGCAGTACCATGGGTAGGTGGCCTTTCCATTACGTTCTCTGCTCTCTTCGTCATCACATCGAACTTCAACAGCTCCTCACACCCCACCTCTACCCCCCAAAAACACCCTGATCAATACAGTCTTTCTAGCAGCCGCTGCTACGCTCGCTTGCTGCTCCTCTTTGGCAAGCGCGGCTGTGACGCCGCACTCCGTACAGGCACTCTTCCCGTGTCCCTCCTCTCTCGCGGCGTTTCTTCCTCAAGCCCTCCCTCTTTACACCCCACGCCGCCGCCGAAGGGTTTTGTCTTCCTCCTCCTCCCCTTCATCTTCTTTTCCTTTCTCGGCCGTGGCGGGCCGTTCGCCGTCTTCTGGAGGCTCGGGAGGCTTGCAGATGATCAGCAGCATGTTCAGGTGGGTGGGCTTGGAGGGCCCCAGGAAGAGGGGGATATAAGGTGGTAGAAAGATGGTTGTTGCGAAATCGGAAAGGCACTTTAAAGGCAAACAGACGATAATTAACTGACAGATACATACAATTCCGAGAGATGAGGTGAGAGTCACACATGCCCATCCTCAAGCTTTTTCTCCCTCCCTCCCCTTCCTTCCCCTGCCTGTCCTTTCCCTTGTCCTCCTCCTACAGGTGGCGTGGTGGCAAGAGCGAGGACGGGGAGGAGGTGCTGGTGAACATCGAATCCCCCTCGGCCAACGTCAGGCGGATCTCATCCTCGATCGTGATAAACAGGCCTGTGCAAGACGTGTGGAGAATTCTGACGGACTACGACAAGTAGGGAGGGGGGGGGGGAGGGGATAGGAAGAGGGGTGGTGGTGGTGGTGAGTGATTAATAGATCGTCCGTGTTCTCAAACGTTATCACTCACTTTGGCCCTCCATCCATCCCTCCCTCCCTCCTCCCTTCAGCCTTGCGGAGTACGTCCCGAACCTGACGCAATCCCGTCTAGTAAACACTCCCGCGGGGTGGCAGCCTCGGAGCAAGAACAAGGAGGTGCGCCTCTTCCAAGAGGGCGCACAGACCATCATTGGCTTCAACTTTAAGGTACCTTTCCCGTCATGTCAGTCAAGTCACGGGCTACCTCTTCCCCCCCGTGGCCCCACGGCCCTGTTTCCGCCAAGCCCGCCACCGAAACGAAGGACAGACACTCCTCTCACCCCCTCTCTCCCTTCCTTTCTTACTCCCTCCCTCCCTCCCCCCAGGCGTCGCTGACGATGGACATGGAGGAGGTGTTTGAGGACGTGGATGAGAAGCTCGGTCAGCGCCGCATCAAGTTCCGCCTGGTGGACTCAGCCATGTTCTCCGACTTCTCCGGTAGGCACCCGGCGGAGACCCACCCCTCCCTCCTTTCCTTCTTCCTTCCCTCCTTGTCTTTTCTCCCACTCTTCTTTGTCGTTTATCTGGAAAGTGGGCTCGGTTTTGGCTCTGCTTGACAAGCAGGTGGTGCACTGGATGGCCCGATGGCCCACCAGCCCGATGGCCCACCAGCTCTTTGTCGTGACGGTTGTCAGGAGGGTGTTCCAGTCATCAAGGAAGGAGGAACGCGGAATTTCTCATCTCCTTTTCATCTCCTCCCTTCCTCTCTCCCTCCTTCTTCCCAGGCGAGTGGCGGCTGCAGTACTACTCGAGGATGCGCACGGCGTGCGAGAATGAGGAGTGGACGTACAGGTACGAAACAAACCACGGCGGTATGGTCCGAGCAAGGGGCAGGAAGTGTGTGTGGGGAAGCCACAGGCCACAGTAGAGGCCATATGCTTCGGAGGCGCGTGGACCAGGACTCGACCGACATTGGTCGTTACAGTCTCTCAACGCTCCCTCCTTCCCTCCCTCCCACCCTCCTTCCCTCCCCCGCTCTTCTCCCAGCACCAAGCTCTTCTACATGGTGAATGTGAAGCCCAAAGGCCCGGTGCCTGTGGGGGCCCTCGAGTGGCGCATCAAGGAGGACGTGCCTACCAACCTGCGCGCCGTCAAGGTAGCCTCGGAGAAGCTGCCCTGGGAGTGCGAGCAGGACCAAGCGGCTCTAGCCGGTAGGTTTTACCCCTCCCTCCCTTTCTCCTTCCTCCCTGGACTTGTTCATGTCTTTCGTCGTTGTACGCACCATTCGCCCGCAAAGTCTTGTTCGGGCGGGTTGCGTGCGGAGGATACGGTTGGTTGCAAGGGCCGGTAGACAGACGCTGGCATTGCGGTATGCTGTACGTGATATTTCGGGACCGTCGAGCGCTCAACTTCTCTCCTCTTTTCCTTCCCTCCCTCCCCCTCTCCAGCCCTCGCAGCCGGCCGCCGGGAGTTGCAATCGCGCATGACGGTGGCCCGAGACTGGATGAGCGATGAGACGCTGGGTGCTTACATCGGGGAGGCGCCGGCAGGGGGAGGTACGCGCCCCTTTTTCCTTCCTTCCCTCCCTCCCTCCCCTCCCTGATCCCATCCCATCATCCTCACACTGTTTTCTGTTATCTTGCACACGAACAGGTGGCGGGGCTAGCAGTATGAAGGAGGTGCTTCGCGTAGGGGTGGGCTCCGGGGGGGCAACTGGAGGCGGAGAGGGAATGAGGGATGAAGGAGGGGGGGGAAGGAATGTTGTCTCTAAGATTGCCGTGACAGGGTCGCCGATGAGTGGGAGGAATGAGACTGCATCCACAAATATGTTTGGCCGACTGTTTTTAAGGTAGCAATAGCTTGAAAGAGGAATGGAATGAAGAGGGAGTGAGGGAGAGAGGGCCTCTTTATGGTTGGCGACGGATTATGGGAGGTTGTAATTTTGGAGAGGGACACTAGTGTGAATTGAGAGACCAAAGGAAAGAGAGTTGTGTACACGTACTCACTACCCGCAAAGCGTTGGTTGGAATTGTGAGGGAGCAGAAAAGGCACGAAATTTAGAAACAGATGGAGAAGGAAGAGGGGGGGAGTTAGTGGAAAGAGATGGAGGCGGGCGGGCAGTCCGAGGAGGGAGTCGTGGGCTGGAATTAAGAAACCAAAATAAAGTGAAGAGAAGAGCGACCATGAAGAACAACAAATACCCGATTCTCTGGGGAGGTATCGGAAAGGAAAAGCCAGGATTTGGTAAGCAGGCAGCGAGTGTCGAGCTCAAGGAGAGGAGAGTTCTAAAGAGGTCTTGATATTTATGAAGCCAGACAAATGAATCTAAGAAAGTAATAACCACTTTTTAATCCTTCCATGTGAGATTATATTCAAAGAGAATTCTATTTAAAGAGAGTGGAAGAACATGAAGAGAACCAAACGCTCTTTCGTTTCGGGCAGATAACTCACACTTCCAAATTTCTTCTTGCTGAGAGCAGTCCTACATTCTCTCAGAATCCACCTTTCCCCAGCTTTTCAGCCGCGAGCAAAAGCGCAGGAAGGGATGTCGGACCATGTACCACTTCTCCTATTGGAGAGACCAGGACGTCAGGGACTCAATGACTGCCTCGAAAATTAACATTAGGACGTTTCGTAGCTCATACAGTATTCACTGATAGCCATGATCACGTAGGTGCCAAGCACTAACACTAGCGACAAAAGATAATCAAGACTCTTGGGGCAGCGCAGGAAGACCGCATGGCTCGTCTGCCCCTGGTATTGATCACAGTGTTGTGATGCAGGTTGGCCCAAAATGCTATCTTCCACTTCCACGATCGCCATAGAAATGCTGTTCAGCCGTCCTCTGATAGATCACTTTGCCCTTACGAGGGGGAAGACACATGGTACCAGTCTCACACAAGTTGTCCCTATTCCTTTCATCTTTCATCCCCGTTCTAACTACCTGCTGAATTGCATCAAAATCCACTCCATTAGGTCCCTCAAATCCTGTGAGATGATTATACACGTCTGGTACAGTATGTGGCGGTGAAACAAAATGCGGCGCATCATTTCATCTGGTCCATAGAGCAACAAGACAAAAATCCACACTAATACAAAAGCCAAGGCCCATGCCCCAGCAATTATGATAATCAGAAGATTCACCAATGTGCGAAATGGAGGCACGGGCTGGAGATCATCATGCCACACCGCAAAGCGCATATTTAAACACTTGCACTTCCCTGCCTTTAAACCACATAACCAACAAAATTTCGTTCGACAGCGGCTGCAGACGAGGGCATTGCAACCACCCGTTTTCTCCACATGGTGTCCGCATCCAGGACAGGATTTGACAGTCTCACCTTTTCGCTTCTTCCACATGGCATAAGCCTGATCGCCAGCCTTGTCACAACCATCCTCCCCATGAGGGCCTTCGCCGCAGTTACCGCAGAATATATGTGTACAGACGGGGCACGATGCCGCTACATAGTGTCCATCATGGCCTCGCCGCGGAGCACGGGTCAGCCGCGCCACTCCCGCACAATTGGGTTGAGGACACCATCGCAATAGAGGATTTCTACCGACCTTGGCCTCCTTCACGAATCGTAGATGCTTCTTCCACGCCTTGTGCGAGGCCAACGTCCGCAGCAGGGTTTCAGACAGGGGCGTCGTGCATCTCTCAGCGGGGCACCGAAGGGTGCCATGACTGGTCTTTCCCTCAATGATGGACACATCCACGTAGGTCGCTAGGCAAGCAGTGCAGTAGGCGTGCCCCGAGGTGCATGAGACTTGCCCGCCGCCCACGCTTGGCCCCTGCTTGGTCCGCGAGAAAGATAAGAAGCCCAGGCGAGGCTTGGGAGGCAAGAGCTCCAAACAGATAGGGCAGGCATTCCTTTTGTTATATATAGCGGCAGTAGTGAGGGGTCTGTTTATCGGCGGCGTCATGTAATTCCTACGGTAGACGTCGTGGAACATGCTGGGTGACCTGCTGGAAATGGGAGGTAAGAATTGAAGCAGGGATCGGGTGAGTGCTCTGAGAAGCTGCCCGTGGGAGGATGGCTTGAGAACTTATTCAAACCTCTGGCGCATGCCTTGACATCAAAGATGAATCATATCATGCATTTAGAAGTCAGCGGTAAGAACGTGCGGCAAGGTCGTGTCTAGGTGACTGCAGGAAAGCCGCCTTTAAACGTCACAACGTGTTGTTCCTTCTCCAAGCCGTTTTAGACGTCAACAACTGGTAGGCGGGCATTTCCCCATACTACGTTCTGACAATTGCACCCACCCACATCAAAAGCAAACATGGACGACGGCGACACAGTCCGGGGGCAGGCTCTCGATGTTAGCCATTCGAGTGATTATGGAACGACTTCTGGGTCTCACGGTGAGTCTGTGGAGTCATTATCATCTTATGAAACCAGTGGCTGCTTTACGTCTTGCTTGCAAGAAAGGGCCCAGTCCCGCATGCCTTGAGTGCCACAAATGTAGTGGTATATGATGTTAGGTGCAATTGGCAGTGGTATGAGGGAACTCTCAGGAAACACTGCGCTTAAACATCGCCTATGTATTCCCACCTTGAGGCTATCTGTCCACCCCCAGCTACACTCTGGACGACAGCCAAAAGTCCTCCATATCTCACCTCGTTGACCGCTGTGACAAATCGACCTTTTCGTTTACCCTTTTAATGCCGTTTCCCGTACCTAAACCCATACAGCTGCAGCGAACATCTTCGTCGTTGACGAGGAAACCAATTCTCGTCCTATATCGCCGCTCCCAACTCCACTTTCTTCCCACCATCCCTCGGACCCGGAGCTTGGTCATCCCTTCATCACCAAGAAAATAAATGATACATCCACCACCATCCGCAAGCCTCTTCTTCGCTCATCTGCAGCTGTTCTTCCCTCCTCTCTTTCCCTTCTCCCTTGCTGCCCTTTTGTCTCCTGCCATCCTTGCCAGCAGCACAACACAAACCCGGCCTACTTCCCCGATCCCACGCAGGGACCTCATTCAACGCCGAGCAGAAATGTGGATATCTTTCGTGCCCTTCTCTACCTGCTGGACGGAGGAAGGAAAGAACGGTCCCACTTTCGGGATGACCCTACTGCCATGCGCTTCTACTATTTAAGACAAAGTCGTCCCTACCAAATCTGTGTCTTTGTGTCCTGTGTGCTCTATCTCTCCACATCTCTCATGGAGGCTCCTGACCTCAGGGCCTATGGTCTGAGCAGGGAGGGGGGCAGAGAATGTGGGGCGAAGACGTGGTGTGAGCTGGCCTTGGCCATGGTGTGCATCTCGTTCTTTCTGGTGGACCTGTGGGTGCACTGCAAGGGTGTGGGGGTGTGGAAGACCTTTCGGTATAAGTGGACGAGGTTGTTTGTGCTGTTGTTGGCGTTTGATGTGATGGGTATGCTCTGGCCTGTGGCGAGGGTGTTGATAGTCTCGGGCATCGTGCGGTGTTTTCCTATTGTCTATTTCAGCAGAAAAGGTGTGGGGAGGGAGGGGAAAAGGGCGAGCTGTCACGAGGGTTGACTTCGACCAACAGACTTTCACGCATTCAAGACGATGCTAACCGTCCCTTCCCTTCCCTCACCCCCCCTTTCTCCTACTAGCCCGCAACGCCACCCTGGACTACCTCCGTACCGTCCCCTCCATCCTTCAGTGGATTGCCGTGGAGTACGTGACCATCCTGGTCTTCGCCTGCTTCGGGGTTGTCTTGTTCGCCAACATCGACCAGCAAGGGATCAGTGGGCAGGACGCGTTCTTATCCTTCAAGAAGGCCTTCATCTCGCTCTATGCCCTGTCACTGACGGTGAATGACCCGGACGTCTACCTCGTGAGTGATGAGGGATGGGGAGCGGCAGGGAGGGAAGGAGAGAGGAGAGAAGAGAGGGATGCTTACTTACCGCTCGTCAAGGATGAAGGTTATAATTTCGCTGACAAAACACATATTCCAATTTTGATATGTACCGTGGCCGTGCTGAAGGGAGGAGGGAGGGAGGGAGGCAGGGGGAGGGAGGGCAGGTGGACCACACATGAATGGTACATATTTTAAAACTTTTTTTCCTCCCTCCTTTCTTCCTTCCTTCCTTCCCTCCTTCCCTTCCTCTCCCAAGCCCTACTATCACCTGCACACCTGGAACGTCGCTCTGTTCGTGGTCTTCCTCGTTCTCTCCTTCTTCCTCCTCCATAACATCATCCTCGCCCGCGTTTTTCAGATCTACTCCTTCAAGCTCAAGGAAACGGCACTCAAGCGAAATGAGTACCGCGACGTATGTCCTCCTTGTTTCATTGCCTCCCTCCCTCCCCTCCTTCCTCCTTCCTCCTTCCTCCCTGGCTTTCGATTTCAAGCTCGGTATCACCGCGTTCGTTTCCGTAATCTCAATTTGTGAACGATATCACAACACGCATTTAAGAAATCTCATTCTCTCCTTCCCTCCTTCAGACCGCCCTCGTCCTTGCTTTCCAATTCCTCCAGGGGAAAGACGGTCAGACCGGCACCATCAGCAGGGAGCTGGTGGCCTACATTCTGCAGCAGCTCTTGCCGTGGTACAGCCGCGAGAAGAATGCGGCCTTGATGGACTACGTGGACCGGGTCAGAAGGGAGGGAGGAAGGGAGGGAGGAAGGGAGGGAGGGAGGGAGGGAGGATAAGAACGAGAGTGCAGACTCCGAAGCATCTTTGTCCTTGCTCTTCTTCATTTCCTTGCATAATGTATTCGTCATCCACTTCTCACTCTCCTTCCCATCCCGCCTTCCCCCTCCCTTCCAGCACATGGCTGAGGGTGGTGACAGCGCTTGCTATGACTTGGAACGCTTCTCCCTGCTCATGACGGCCGTCGGGGACGACAGACTTCACACTGTGCGGGCGACGGCCTCATACTCACGTGAGACGCAGGGGAGATTTAAGGAAAGGGAGGGAGGGATGGTGAGAAGGAGGACGAGGAAGTAAAACGCTCATATACTGCTATCACCTACACCACTACTCTGTTGGGCTGGGTTTTGACAGGGCGCACGCAGCAGCTGTTGGATTTTCTGGCGGTGTCGGAGTTCGTGCTTGCTGTTGGCATCATCATTCAGGTTCGCCTGCGATTCCCTCCCTCCCTCAGCCTCATATTCCCCTTGGAAATTCTGCTTTCATCCTCTTCTGTATTCCCGCCATGGCGTGAGCATATCACTCACAGCTCTCTTTTCGTCTCCTCTTCTCCTCCCCCCTTCTTTCCCTCCTTCTCTTCCTCCCTCGTCAGTACTGGCACTATTTCTACAGTGTCTGGTTCTGGGGTGCCATGAGCGTCTTCCGTCTCACCTTCATCTTGGATATGGTTTATGGTGTAAGGCAGGTGGAGAGCCTTAAGTACTACGTGAGGGTAAGGAAAGAGAGAGGGAGGGAGGGAGGGAGGGAGGAAAACGGGGATAGAAAAACACTGGAAAATTCGAAATCAGCGCCAACCACATCACATCTGCTGCTGTCAAAGGTCTTCGCTCTCTTCCTTCCCTCAAGCCGCCCTGTCATTTCCTCCTTTACCCTCCCTCATTCTCTCCCTCATCCCTCCCCTCTCTTTCTCGCAGAGCAACACTCACAAGTGCAAGCTCCTAGCCTTGACCTGCTTCTTGGTCGCGATGGGCAGCGCGGTGTTCGCCCTCTTGAGTGAGGACGGTGACGTTGCGACCTTGGAGGCGGAGCAGAGCACCAGCAAGAAGGTGGCTTCTCTCTTCTTGCTTTTGGCCAGCAGTTTCGATGTGTTTTGCCTGGCCAATCGCATCTCCGAATACGCGGCTCTCTTGAAGGTGAGGGACGGAGGGAAGGAGGGAGCGAGGGAGATATAGGTGGAGCCTAACTCTAGTTTTTTGAAAACCACCCAACCACCTGTTCTTGATCTCCCTCCCTTCTTCCCTGCTCCTCCCCCCTCAGGTGTTCAAAGACCTCCTCGTTCCCGCCTTCCTAGGCCAAGCCACAGTCATTTTCACCCTCATGCACGTCTTTTGCTACCTCGGCATGTATTTCTTCGGGGGGCGGATCGAGGCCAGCCAAGCTCATTGGGCCGCATTACCAGTTCCTGCCTCACTATATTACCTCCTCAATTTCAACACCTATCGGGAGGGGATGCTCACACTCTTCATGTTGGTACGCCTGGGAAAGGGAGGGAGGAGATGAGCGAGGGAAGGACGGAAGGAGGGATGGATGGGAGAGGGAGAAAAGGAGAAAGGGAGGGAAGGAGGAGATGGAGGGGGAGAGGAAGGGAGCAAGACAGCCATTTTCACTTTACTCACTCTCCTGCTCTCTCGGTTGTTTGTTGAGACAGATGGTCGTGAATAATTGGAATCTAATCTCGGAGCAGTTCGTAGCGGTGACGCACCCGGCGGCTTACGTGTATTTTATGGCCTTCCAAGTGCTCATGGTAACGGTTGCTCTGTCGGTACGTCTGCCCTCCCTCCCTCCCTCCCTCCCTCCCTCCCTCCTCCTTTCGCTTGCTCGATATCTCCTCTCACTCTGTACGAACCCTCATCCCCTTCCGCCCTCGTTCTCTTCCTCCCTCCCTCCTTCCTCCCCTCCCTCCCCCAACAGTGTATCACATCGTTTTTCATCACTCATTTGAGTTCACAGCTTGAGGAGGAGCTGGAGAGGGAGAGGAGGAAAAAAAGTGACGAAATGGTCGAGGGGGAAGAAGGGTATGAGGAAGGGGGTGGCGGAGGAAGGAGGAGGTTGCCAAGGAAGTTGAGGTGGGGGGCATGGGGAGGGAGGAGGGGAAGAAGCAAGGAGAGGGTAGGAACGGAGGGAAGGGGGGAGGAAGAAAGAAGAAATAGCACGGGCCGCGGGGGCGAGGAGGAGGAGTTCGAGCCAGGTCTCAAGGAAGCGACGGGTGGGGGCCCTGCCTCGTCCTCCCTTTCCTCCTCCATTCCTACCCCCTTGCCTTTGCCTGCCCGCCCGACGCGTTTTCGAATGGAGAAGCGGGTCACCAGCGGCGGCTTGGTCCTTCGGAACGAGCAGCCAGTGGCCGCAGTCCAGTATCGGCGCCTGCTGGACATCATGGTGAGGGAGAAGGGGAGGAAGTCCGGGTACTGCTTCGTCAAGGAGAAGCGGCACAAGGTAGGGAGCGAGGGAAGGAGGGAGAGAGGGAGCGAGGGAGGGAGCGAGGAAGCGAGGGAGGGGCGGTTTTTATTCCCCCTTTCCGTCAAATTGTGGGTGATTCATGTGATCCCTTAGCATCCTTCCCTCTGTCTCTGTCCCTCTCCAACCAGTCCCAACGCGAGATCATCCAGCGCAGCCTTTCCTTTGCGCGGATCACACAGCCTTATCCCGATATTGAATCGAGGATATTACAAATGTGCGAGGAAATGTCCATGAAAGAGAAGAAATTGAGGAAGCCGTTGAGGGATGACGAAGGCTTGATTGACTTTTCGCGCTCTTCTTCTTTTTCTTCTGATCCTACCGTAGGGAAGGAGGGAGTGAGGGGGAGGGAAGGGAAGCTGGAGGAGGAGGAAGAGGAGGAAGATGGGGCGGTGAAGGCGTGTGTGGTGTTGCCGGGCGCTTTCCCCCACCCTTTGGAGGAGGCCAAGGCACTGCATGTGCGAGTGTATTTATTGACTGAGGGGGAGGCGAGCCTCGCTTACTGCCAGATCCAGGAAGAATGACGACAAGATTAACATTGGAAAGAAGTACGATGAAGTGAGAGGGGGTGGTGGTAGAGGTGTGTGGGCGAGTCCGTTTGGGAGGGAGGGAAGGTGAGAGGGAGAGGGAGTGATGGCACACAAACGAGATAAGGTACCAACATTGGCATGGATCTTAAAACAAATTGAAAACGCGAGATATCAGCAAGATGTTAATCTTGTAAGATATTGAAGTCAGTCAACCCAAATACTGATCTAGTAAGGTATTGATATCTTGATACATGGGCATAGAAATATATATTGATGTAGTGAGGTGGTGGTGTATCGTGTTTGGTTGTGATAAGATGATGTAGTAATGGAGTGATATACAAAGTCCAAGAACCCAAGGAAATGATCAAATCAAACTCGACGATCCAAATTTTAAATCATTGCTTGTCCCCCTTCTACTCCTTCTTCACATTTTGTCTAAATTCTTTTTTTCACTTCTTATGTATATCCTAATGTATCAAAATTCTATCATCCCTCCTCCCACGGTGCCTCCTCCCACTCCCCCTCCGTCCTTGAGCTCAAGCCAGCGATTGAAATACCGACAAGCCGCGGGCGAGATCTCTCCGCCCTCCTCACACTGCGCTTGGACAGGGCATCGGCCACAGGGAAAGTCGGTGAAGTGATTCAAGGGCGTCACGTGCCGTGAGACCTTATAGCAGGGGCCGCCGTCGGGGGTCTGTAAGGGAGGGGGGGGGAGGGGGAAAGAAAGAATGTGTGGGGAGGATGGTAGGCACCGAGAGAGGGGGAGGGAGAGAAGGAGGAGGACTGGAGAGGAAACGGAGAAGGCGAAGACGACGCCGAATGGGGGAGGGAGGAAGGGAGGAAAAGACGGCGAAGAGACACGTACGTGGAGGGCACCCAAAACGCCGCTGCGGACGGGCTCTATTTTCATGTCGTAGACCAGGCTGTTAATGATCAGCTGCACTTCCTCTGCGGCGAGCTCCACCTGTCAGGTCGGGGCAGGAAGGGAGGGAGGGAGGGTAAGAACAAAAAGCATCGATGCTCCGCACATACACACTCCCTCCTGACCGCCCGCCCTCCCTCCCTCCATCCCTCCCTTCCTGCCTCCCTGCCTCCCTACCTTCGAGACTCCGGATGTGCGGACGTAGTCACTAATGGCTGCGAGGGAGGGGGGCTTGCGCTGCTGCTTGATGAACATGTAGATAGCCCGAGAGAGCTCCTCGATAAACTCGTGGTCAAACTCGTGCTCCGTGTACCTGGAGGGAGGGAGGGAGGGAGGGAGCGAGGGAGGGAGGGAGGGAGGGAGAGGAAAACGTGAGAAGTGAGAGGATTGTGCGTTTCCTATTGCTCACGTGGCCAAAATCACACCCTCCCTCCCTCCCTGTCTGTCTGTCTGTCTGTCTGTCTGTCTGTCTGTCTGCATACCATGGCCCGCCGGTGATTTCCTTGGCGGGTTCGAGGTCGAAGAGGAGGTAGAGCTTCCGAGTCTTGCTGCTGATGGACGAGGTGCTCTTGATCAGCTGCCGCGACTCCAAATTCTTCAGAATCTTCTTCAGGGCCTGTGGCGAGGAGGGAGGAAGGAAGACAGGGAGGGAAAGAGAGAACATTGGAGATAGCGGGATAAATGTACGGGACGAGAAAAAACAGAAATGATGCCATCTTTGCCCACCTGCCTAACTACACTCCCCTACCCTCTCACCCTCACCCTCCCTCCCTCTCTCCCTGCCTCCTCCCTCCCTGCCTCCCTGCCTGTCTTTCTCACCGGCTGTTGTAACGACGTCTGGGACCGGATGTCTTTGTGCCAGATCCCCTTGTTGCCCGCCTTTTCCACCACCTGATACACCAACAGCTGCTCCGCGCTAAGGAATGGAGACGAAGGATGAAGGGGGGGAGGGGAAGGAAGAGAGGGAGGAAATGAGGGGCGGGCGGACGGTGAGACAACAAGCCAGTGACATGGCCGTCGAGGAAGACGCTAGGATCTTGCTTTTGCCATCCTTCCCTCCCTCCGGGATCCGCTTACCCTAGGTTTTTCATCTTCTCGGCCAGGTTGGGGTCCATGGCTTGGTAGACCAATTCGTTCCGCTCTGTCTTCATGCAGCGGATGCGGTTCTGGGGGGGGGGGGGAGAGAAAGCCAAACGAGTGGGTTTGAGTGTATGAGGAGGGCCGTTTACCTCTTTTTGCAACTCCTTCGAACTTGACTGGCAAGCCCTTCAACACCATGCAAGCTCTACCTCTCCTGCCTACCTCACCACTATCCCTATCCCTTATCTTCTTTCCTCCTGCCTCCTTACCTCGGCAAGACAACTGTTAATGATCGGCACCAGCTGCAAGTATCGCTCAGCAAAATGTTTTCGTAGTTGCTCGTCGCGCAGTCCCTGGTGGATAGTGGAGCACAGGAGATTGGGAAGGAGGGAGGGACAGGAAGGGGGGTGAACGCTAGAGCCAAGCTGTAGAAACAAGCGCACACACACCCTACCCCTCCCTACCTCCGCCTTCTTACCTCGGCATGGTTAAGGCATAACGATAAAAACTCGTCTCTCAGCAGGATCACACCCTCTCCCCCTCCGCCGCCTCCTCCTCCTCCTCCTGCCGTAGACCCTCCTCCCGTCGTTGCCATTGCTCTGGTGGTGATGCTGCTGCTACTGGTGCTGCTGCCCCCAGCTTTGGCGCTGATAGCTTCCCCTACGCCTGTGGGGGGGTATATGCATGCACGAAATGTATGTGAGGCGTCGCGTGGTGATGATGGGTCTTGATATCTGTTTGATGGTTTATATGAGGGAGTAGGGGAGGTCGAAAAGAGCCGTTGTCAACTTTTGCCTCTTCACCTTGATTTTCAATGGCATTGCTCGACATTTTCGCATGCTATGGACGTCTCTTCAGCAGCAAAACAATTACAAGGGTACAAATAGAGTATATTGACGACCAAAATCACTTCTTACACTCATTTAGCCACCTTTAGACAGCGCATTTTTCACACCACAAGCGACATCGTGCGCTTGCGTACGCTCCAAGGCCCTAAAGTACCACGAGCAAAATGTTCGCATCGCCAGCGGCTGCGACCGCACGCAGGACAAACAACAACAACCAAGACGATGATTTTTATGAAGATGCATGGGCAAGTGAGGTTCTGGGTACAATCGCACGGGCCAGGGCTCGCCTCGACCAAAAGCAGCAAGAGGCGGTGGACAGGAGGACAAGGCAAAGGACGGCACCAAAAGTAAAAGACGTCTCACAAGAAGAAGACACAGCAGACGCATTAGGAAAGGACCCAAATTTAACAATGTTAACATTACAAAGCGACGTCAGCTCGCGGTCGACCACGAAGCCAAGCATTACACTCCCACAGCGGCCCACATCGCCGCCCCAACACTGTCAAGCGCTTTCCACCACCCCTCCTCCTTCCCTTCCACCCTCTCCACCTTCCTTCCTCCTCTCTCCACTTGACAGTCGCAGACAGGGAGGGAACCTCCTTCCCACCGCCCTACCTCCACCCTTACCTCGGAAGCTCCTACCTTCTCTGTCAAAGCTCCCTCATTAAATTGAAGCACTTACGTACAACAATACCAAATAAAAATCGGGAATAGAAAATTATCACCGACCACAATTACACCTTTCATTCTTCTGGTAGCGTTTTTGTATTTCAGGAGAGTCTATACCTTTTTTTTCTTCTTCTTCTTTGTTCGCCTCTTGTTTCTTCTGCAGTACCCCGTGCCCTCCCTCCACCCCTCCCTCCTTTCCCTCCCTTCCTCCCTCTTTATGCATGCACGATGTGCGACGCAAACTGCGCCTGCAGCCTGTCAAATGCAGTGTCTAAGGTGGAGAGCATGGTGACGTAGGGGTGGGTGGGCGCGCACTTCTGCAGTTGGCTGCAAAGAAAAGGAAGAAAGAGAGGAAGGAAGGTAGGAGGGGATAGAGGGAAATCGGGTGGGATCATTAATCATTATCAGGACAAGTCTCCCGGATAGTCCCTCCCTTTCCTCTCTGTCATCTACCTTAACAGCTTCGCCACCGTCTCTTGGGGCTTGTGCAGGTGCTGGGCTGTGGCCACCAGATTCACCAGCGTGTCCGCGTTGCTCTTGTCGGGGTCCTAGGGAGGGAGGGATGGAGGGAGGGATGGAGGGAGGGATGAAGGGAGGGATGAAGGGAGGGATGGAGGGAGGGATGGAGAAAGGGATGGAGGGAGGGATGGAAGGAGGGATGGAGGGAAGAAAGGAGGGAGGGAAGAAGGGAGGGAAACGATTATTGACATCTGCTTCCGAGTCCATAAGCGCACTTTCGCCTTCCATTCGCTCCGTTGTACTTTAGATCCCTCCCTCTCTATTTCTTTCCCCCCCACCTTCACTCACCTCGCGCAGGGCCTGCATGAGGTGTTTGTCCGCCTCCTCGTACTGACCCTGGTGGATGAGGGCCACGCCCAGCCCTAGAGGGATGGAGGGAGGGAGCAGTGCTCATAATGAGTAAAAACCACAGACCTAGAAATCGCTCAGTATTGAGAGGTTCGCATGTCCCTCCCTCCCTCCCTCCCTCCCTCCCTTCCTACCGTTGAGGAGCAAGGCGCTGCTTCCGTACTTGGCAATAAGCTCCTGAAAAAGCAGCTGGGCGTCACGGTAGCCGGTGCCGCCCTAAGAGGTAGGGGGGGGGAGGGAGGGAAGGAGGGAGGGAGGGAGGGAGGGAAGGAGGGAAGGGGGGAGGATATAGGTGGATGCTTGGAAGAAAGGAGTAGCCGACAAGGATATCCATCTGTTTTCGATCGTCCTCCTTCCTTCCCTCCCTCCCTCCCTCCCTCCCTCCCTTCCTCCCTTGGTCCCTACCTGTGCCAAGTCCACCCACGCGCCCGTCATTTGGGTGAGGGTCGCGTCCTCGTCCGCGGCTTGCATTTGCTTGAGCTGCCTCTGGGCCTGCAGGAGGGAGGGAGGGAGGGAGGGTGGGCAAGGACGGATGGATTTGAGGTGGGAGGGAGGGAGGGAGGGAGGGAGGGCGACGTACGTGGTCGAGGCGGTCGAGGCGCAGGTAGATGGCGGTCATGAGCGCACGCCTGTGGGTGGGGGGGGGGGAATAGATGTTATATGCTGACACACACATGTTGTTGTCACCCCCTCGCCCCCTCCCTCCTTCCCCCCCTCCCTGCTTACTGCTCCAGGGTCATGCCCAGGTGCACGGCCCGCAGCGCTTCCTTGACCGAGCCTTCTTTGAGGTAGATGGTGGCTGCCATGGTCTGCAGCGACGGGGATGACGCAGTCGCGGCATCGTTGAGGAGGGCCTGGAGGGAAGGAGGGAGGGCAAAGGAGGAAAATGTCAAGCGACGCCACCCGGATGAGGCTCACGGCCGCAGAGGATTGATGTGTGTGTATCACATCTCTCCAAAGGGACAGGTGGTCCCTCCCTGCCTCCCTTCCTCCGTCCCTCCTTTCCTTCCTTCCTTCCTCTACGCCGGTGCCCAATTTCCCCTGCTTTTCACCCCCTTTTCCTGACTGCTTTCCTTCCTCCCTGCCTGCCTACGCTCCTCCTCCTCCTCCTTCCTCCCTCCCTACCTGCAACGTGGCCAAGACCGCCTCACGCTGCTCGGGGCGAGACTCGTAGACGGCTAGCAGGCGAACGGCCTGGAGGGCTGCAGGGAATGAGGGGAGGACAGGGAGTGGGGGGAATGGAGGGAAAGGTGAATGCAAGGTTACAGGGACTATCCCAGACAGTTATACCGCTTGCATGCCCTCTCGTCCTTCCCTCCCTCCCTCCCTCCCTTCCTCCCTCCCTTGCCTATAGGGGTGTCCCCGCCTTCCTTCACCTCACGAAGGACCACGTCGTACTCCTTGAGGCCCAGGTGGGCTCTATATACAAGGGAAGGAAAAGAAAGGAAGGATGGGAGGGAGGGAGGGAGGGAGGGAGGGAGGGAGGGAGGGAGGGAGAACAACGGTGAGCATCACACGGCGGAAATGTTCGTCTCAAAAAGACGTAGGTGCCAGTGGCCATCTCCTCCTTCAGACTCTCACTCCTTTTTGCTCTTTTCCCAACGTACCGATAGACAAATTCGGCTCGTTCCGTCTCCAAGTCGGGGTTGACGCGGCCCAAGGCACTACCTTCGTTGATGGCCGCCTGCATAAGAGGGAAGCGGGAAACGAGGGAGGGAGGGAGGGAGGGAGGGAGGGAGGGATGGAGGGAGGGTTCTCGGTCTATTGTACGGCAAAGCCAGGAAAAGAAGGCGCGGATTCAGAAGAATGGTAATGCCGCACACATTCTCTAACAAAGACGAAGCGAGGGATTGCTAAGACAAAAGTGCGGCAAAGACTCCCGCTCGAGCCTCAGAAAGTCATCCCCTATACTCCATGCTCCTCCCTGTCCTCCCACCCTTTTTTCGAACCTGGAAGTTGCCCACGTAAAATTCCTGACGCAGCGTGTAGAGATCGTCCGGTTCCGCCATGGTGAGTGCTGTGCAATTAGGGGGTAGATGTGTGTGGATGAGTGGGGTGTATGCAGGCAAGGAAGGGAGCCCATCGCTGAAGAAGTGCGTTTGGGCCATGATGACGAGGGGAAGAAGGACGAAGGAGAGAGAGTAGACAAGACCCGGATCCAAAGGCTAGTGTACTGGAAATCCTTCTATGTACGTAGTTTGTGTGATGGTGTGGTCACGTAGGAGTGTGGTTTCTTAATTCAAAGGAAGCATCGCCCCCCAGCCTCGATGACGCCTGTGATGATATGATGAGAAAGACCTCAGCCGCGGGCACTTGCAAGGGCCAAGGCAAGGAGGCAGAAAGAAATCACCCTCCCTCTCCCCGACGATCTCTGGCACACCTTAATACTACCAATAGGAAAGCTCAGGTAAACGTTGCCTTGGCTCAAGGTGGCTGTGCGTGGTCGAGTGCCGCGTAGGTTTTCACACGACAGGAGCAAAACCCCACTTGGCAAGCCAGCACACATATAGAACATATCGCAGCTCACGCCTCTCTCCCTACCTTGGCACACACAGGCATGTCTTCTCCTGCCACCAGCAACGCCGCAGTTAAGGACAACCACCCTGCAATGGTGAAGCAAGCGGCCGATGCGACTGCTGCCGCCAAGGAGAAGGAGGACTCTGGCGCGCGCGCCGCAGCACGGGAAGCAGCAGCCGACGCAGCCGCCGCCGCTGCGACTGCCCCTCCTTCAGCACCAGCGCCAGTCCCAGGCGGGTCATTGCAGTTTCGCTCAGACATGCTGCTGGTAGGTGGGAAGCCCGGCTTGTTCCATTGCAATTATTGCATGCGCGACATCAGCAACACCATACGCATAAAGTGTACGTGTAGAGGGAGGGAGGGTGCAAGGGGGGAATAGACTTGAGGCCGTGATGGGTTTGGCAGCACTGCGACGGGCAAGTGGTTTTAATTAATTTAAGTTAAGGGACGTTGAATTTTGTATGTGTTATACATCCTTACATTTTCTGGTCACTGAAATCAGTATTATCTCATTTCCTCCCTCCCTCCCTCCCTCTCCCGTTCCCTACCTCCTTATCGCCCTCCCTCTCTTCCCCCCACCCTCAGGCGCCGAGACGTCCACCTGCCCCGACTGGGATCTCTGTGTGGACTGCTTTGGTGCGGGCGTGGAGCTGGGGAAGCATAAGAATGATCATGTACGTTAATTTTGGATTGAGAGAAGGAGATGTAACCCTAAATAAGCGGAGGGAAGGAGGGAGCGAGGGAAGGAAGGAAATGAAAGAGGAGCTACGTGCATTGGGAGAGGCACACGATAAAATAATGGAGGAAGCAGCAATGCCTCGTCTCTGTCTTGTTTCTCTTAGTGTAGCTGAAGTGACCGACTCTTATCTCTATGCGTTGCCCTGTCGTCTTGTTGGAGCTGACCCTCTTCCCCTCCTCCCTCCCTCCTATTAGCCCTACCGCGTCGTAGACAACACGGCCTACCCCATCTTCGCCCCCGACTGGACGGCCACGGAGGAGCTATTGATGCTGTCGGGTAGGCCGAGAAAGGGAGGGAGGGAGGAAGGGACGGAGGGAGGGCGGGCGGATTGAGGGCTTGCGGACAACCCACACGTTGTACGATTATTCTGCAAAAATGGCCTAAACGACTGACTATTACGATAGTCGTCAATAGTCGTCGATAGACGTGTGATTAATCGTACTCGTGCATGATTTCCACCGAGGACGACCGGTAGTCGTCGTAGTCGTGGGACAACCACTCACTCCTTCTTCGCCTTCTCCGTTTCCTCCCCCTCACTCTACTCCCCTTCTTGACTCGCTTTCCTGGATCAGCCCTGGAAGCCCACGGGATGGGGAATTGGGGCAAGGTCGCCGAGGTCCTCAATTCCAAGGCACGTCCTCCCTCCCTCCCTCCTTCCCTCCCTCCCTCCCGTCCTTCTTTCCTCACCGACCTCTCCTTCCCTCCCTTCCTCCCAGGATAAGACGGAGAAGGCCTGTATGGAGCACTACCTTGACCTCTACTTGCACTCGTACGGGAGCATCTTGCCCAAAGACACAGTGGGTTACGGCAAGACCCACGACCTCCTGACCGAGGAGCAGCGCAAGGTGAGAAAGGAGGGAGGGAGGGAGGGAGGGAGGGAAGGAGGGAGAAAAAGGATCGAGAAGCTCGATTTGGATATCACGCCTCTTTCTTTTGCTCAGTGACTCTCCCTCCCTCCCTCCCTCCCCCGTAGGAGTACGTGATGGGCCCCCTCGACATGGAAACGTACCCGGAGGCCCTGCACCTGAAGGGCGCCCCCCCCCCCCCTCCTCACGGCACGCCCTACTCGCGCGAAAAGGGAGGGAAGGAGAAAAGGGAGGGGGGGAGGGAGGGGGGGGAGGCGAGCAGCGGCAGGGGCGAGGGGAAGGAGGGTAGTCAGGCTAAGGAGGGAGGTGAGAAGGGGATTATGGAGGGAAAGAGGGCGGGGAAGCGAAATGAGTGGTGTGGTGTTTCTCGGCCCGTCTTGAGCTTTCTTCCTCTCCTGTGGTGTCCTCATCGTCGTTGCGCTCCCCCTCTCTGACCCTCCCTCCCTCCCTCCCTCCTCAGGCCCCGCGGCCAACCCCCTTCCCTCCGAGTCGGTAATCCCAGGCTACATGCCCCTCCGTGGAGACTTTGACGTGGAGCATGACAACGAGGTCCGTCACCCTCCCTCCCTTCCTCCCTCTTTCTCTCGACATCTACTTTCACTCCTTCCTTCCCTGCCTCCCTCCCTCCCTCCTTCCCTCTTAACTTACGATCCTTTTCTTCTTTCCCTCCCTCCCATCTAACCTCCCTCTTGACTCAACCCTCCCTCCCTCCCTCCCTCCCTCCCTCCCTTCCTCCCTCTTTACAATCCCCTCCTCTTCTTTCCCTCCCTCCCTCAGGCCGAGCTGATCCTGGCAGAGATGGAGATATTACCGGACGAGGACCCGGCGGAGAAGGAGCTCAAGCTCATGGTCGTCGACGTCTTCAACCGGTGCGTGCCCTCCCTCCCTCCCTCCCTCCCACTCTCCACCAAGCTGGACCCGCGCGCCCGCCGCCAGGAAATAAGTAAACCCCTCAAT
>Ga0160420_100208_pt1 | contig 33176 bp, 45 predicted proteins | sample CelAP2metagpilot_FD_108197 | JGI IMG/M metagenome (GOLD analysis project Ga0160420, IMG submission 108197) | Phycosphere-associated microbial communities from algal ponds in Kailua-Kona, Hawaii, USA - Cellana AP2-5-5 metagenome pilot | ecosystem: Engineered > Artificial ecosystem > Aquaculture >... | reverse complement strand
GTCCCCACCCACCTTTCCCTCCAGCTCCCCCCCCCTCCTCCCCCTCCCCCGCCTCGTCGGCGTCCCCCGCCCCGGCGCCCTCCAGTCCATTCTCCTTTCCCCCCCCGCTCCGCGCCCTCCCCCCCATCCTCCCTCCCCTCCTCAACACTGCCCCCCCATCCACCTCCTCCTCCAACCGCTGCCCGTTCGGCCTCTCCAACTGCGCTGATACATCCTCCCAGGTCAGTATAGGCCCTACCCTCAAAGCAGACAACCCTCCCGATCTCTCATTCGCCTCCTCCACCAACTTCAAAAAGTCGGGGATGCCTTCAGCCCCCGCTCCGCTCAACAGCGGCACCGCTACGACAGGAAGGTATGTGCTCCCTCCTTCTCGTCCTCCCCCTCCTCCTCCCCCTCCTCCGTGTTGGGTGTTGAGGTCCCCCTCATGGCCCACGGAGAGGGTCCGGTAGTAGGATGGGCTAAGATGAGGGGAGTGAGGTTGAAGAGGGGATGCCCCCCCTCCTCCTCCACCTCCACTTCCTCCAACACCGCCAAAAGCAGGACCACGGGACTCTGAATACTGCCTCTCGAACGGAAAGTGGATGCTGCTGCTTAAGCTACTGCTGCCGCGGCGAGACAACGAGGAATGAGGCCCATAGCTATGCGAGGGAGAGTTGGGGTGGAACCCTCCTTGTCCTTGACCCTGGTGCAGGTGCTGCTGCTGTTGGAAGCCGGTGCAGGGGGTAGAGGTGGCAGAGTAGTACTTTTCTGCGTCAAAAGTGCTTGTGTAGGGGGAGGATGGAGAGGCCATGGTCTCTGGGGAGGGGGTTGAGTGAGAGAGAAGAGGGATGAGCCAGGTCATCACTCGCCAAGCAGAGACCTGAGTGCACTCCGGCCCTCCTCAGTCACAACTTTACAAGCGACACCGAGACAAGCGCCTTACAAATAGAGTTGGATTGGGTCTGGTGTAGTCGGCGCTCCTGATACTGCATTTACACAGCCAGTCGCGATCGAAGTGGACCTCCCCCCCGCCCGTTGTCCCTCAACCACATCCCCTTCATTTCTTACCTTAGGCCTGTCAAGGCTCCCCTCTCAAGCAAGAACTTCTTCTCCCTCAATAGATTGTGCTTGTGCTGCTGACATAGCCCGATAGCCCGCCTTCGTCTTAATCGTCAGTCGCACCGGCGCCTGCTATTATGGGTTGAGTCGGGGGTGTGGAATGGTGGATCATGAGCACATTACAGACGAAAGGGAAAGCAGAGGCTAGAAGCCAAAGCAGCCTTTGGAAGCGCGCAGGCACGGTTGTCACAAAATAAAAATAACCTGGAGCAAGATGTGTGTACGCTTTGTGGTTGTGTGCATGGAAATACTGTCCGTGGGCATGGAAGGCAAGCAGAAAGTCCTTGACCGCAAGGGAGCAGTGCTTCATCCGGGTATGGATGGAAGGAATTTTTTAAAAAATGGGGATCAAATAATAAAACAAATGAGAGATTCCCGGTGATAGCGGGTGAACAGGTCTGAGAACGAGGTTGTTTTTCTTTCGCACTTTCCATGTTTTTGTACGAAGGAGAAAACTCGCAATGTCTGCTGCCTCGATCGCGAAATGGAGTCATGTCTAATGTGTTGGAAAAGATAAAAAATAAAGGAATAAATAAACGCTCGACTAAAAATAGACTTAGGAGCAACGAGCACAATGCCCCAACATACATTTATAACTACGGTTTAGAAACAAATGCAAAGATGAAGTAAAATTTTATTTACAAGTCATCACACCGAGCCCCTCTACTCGACCCGAAAACTCTGGAGTAACAAGCTCGAACAACCTACAGTCAAACAACGAAATGCTGGCCATTATTAAATGGAAAAGCTGTATATATCCAACGAATAATCTTGTTCGTGCCTCCCATCGACTCTTTCTGGCTTTCGAATGTCAAAAATATGGCTAGAGCTTTCGACGCACGAGCCAATAAGACTCAATCAACCATTTTCACGCAATTCGTTCCGATATTTCAAGTACGACCCACCACACCCAACAGTTACACCGTCCAAAAAGCAGCACCATGAGTGCAGATGAAAATATTAAATTCTCGCTCGCTCTGCTCTGTCTCCACTTGCAATATGAGGAGCCATGTCGAACGACTCGCTAAGGCCGAATATTTCTCAGAAACGTTGACGCATCTTCGTCGTGCCGCTGGCGTGCGTTCTTAAGTATGGTTTCTTTTTGTAGATTGTGGGAATCTCATCATATTCACGTCGTTGTCGCCAATGCTGACGCGAGTGTGGGATGCGTGTGCTTTGCCCAGATTGAGATACTTATCGCACAACCGTCCTGCCCGAGGCTCTGTCGGGCCACGTTCTTTTGCCATCCACTCACACGCCGTGCTTCCCTTATTTCACTACTTCAAGCGCACCCCGTTTGACATCCCTTCCCTTCACTCTCTCCGTAGGCCCGCCCTGGCTGGCCTCCACCATCCGCAACGATGCATCCCCCAGAATCAAGACAATAGAGCCTGTTCCTGTCTAGGTCCTGTAAGCCAAAAATGAAGCGCGTGTTTTCCTTTTTCTATTTGTTGTGTGTGCTCGCTCCACTCCTCGATCAAGAGGCCGCTGGCTGGGGCCGAGGCGTCAAAGCCGCTGAAACTTGTGCCATGGCCACCGCCTATGTACCCGCCCGACCCGCAAGTCTTGTCCTACCCACATTTCAGAGGCCGCACGTGATTGCGCACCGCGGAGGTGAGTAGAAAGAGAGGACATGGGACGGGGTGATGCCGTGTGGAGCGGGGAGGCTGGCTCAGGGGTAGCGGCTGTGCCATGGGGCCCTTGTATGTTTAGGAAAGACCCTGGACCAATATTCTCACGCCACCTTACAAATAAACACATTCATAGCGTGCGGATACTTGCCGGAGCATACTCTCCAAGCCTACCGTCTGGCCATTGACCTGGGCGTGGAATACATCGAACCAGATCTCGTGCTCACCAAGGACGGTCACTTGGTACGTACCTTTCTCCTCACCCACCCCGACCCAATCGCCCTTCCCCATTCTCTCCCCTCATTCTTATGAATTTGTGCATGTCTGTGCGTCTAGATAGCGTTGGCGGATCAAGGCGAGTTTGTATGGGAGCCTGCAAGGAATGTGGGCCCTCCTAGGAATCTTCAGATTCCCATGTTCGCCGTCTGGAAAAAGATCGAATTCCTCGAATAGCGTGGGCGCTGAAGGGGTGCGCAAGCACTTTAATCACTTTCTCCACACCCATAGACGTGTCTTTTGTGACTTGTTTGAATAGTGGCTTTATAAGTGGATATGGTGCGGGGGTGGGTGCTCGGACCATTCACCCCCTCTGCCCCAGGCCCTAGAAACACGACACCCGCAAGGCACATGTATGAGTGCTAGAATGTTCCTGGTTCATTTACTCCGAAAAAATTCCAATGAAGACGACGCAAGCGAATCATTTTGATTCTTAGACTCAGACCCACACTCACCATATCCACCCATCCTTCCCTTCCTCCCTCCCTCCCTATCCCTCCCCTTTAGATCTGCCGCCACGACGTCGACCTCTCCGAAACCACCGACGTCTCTATCCGCCCTGAATTTGCAGGCCGGCGCCGCAACATCACCTTTGCTTCCGGCGTCGCCCCCCGCGACCCCATCACCGGCGAAGCCCCCCTTGTGTCAGTCCAAGGGTTCTTTTCCTTCGATTTCACTCTGGCGGAAATTAAGACGTTGCGGGCCAAGCAACGGTTGAGCCAGCGGAGTAGCACGTATAATGGTCTCTTCCAAGTACCTACTTTCGACGAAGTCATCGACATGGTCCGTGAAGCCGAAGGCACTATGGAGCGAAAAGTGGGGATATATGCGGAGGTCAAGGAGCCTCACTTCTTCCACCTCAACGGCTTTGACATCGAGAGCAAAGTCGTCCAAGTCCTCGAGTCCAAAGATCTTGGCATGCGACCCCCCTCCCCCACCCTCCCCCCCCCCGGGCCCGAGGATCCTACCCCGCTCGTTATTCAGTGCTTCGACCCCTCCACACTTCGCTCCCTCGCCCACAGAATACCTTACGTGCCTCTCGTCCAGCTCCTGCTCTCCCCCCTCTCGAAGGAGCACCCTTCCGTCGGAGAGGGCGTCAGCCACCATCTTGGTCGAGAGGCCATGTACGGAGACGTTCCTCTGAGCGAGATAGCGACATACGCGAGTGGCATAGGGCCTGCAAAGAGCGTCTTTACCTCTATGGAACCTGCGGCGGCAAGGGCGGTGGTGGACGCAGCGCATGAGCTTGATTTGGCGGTGCATCCCTGGACGTTTAGGAGAGAGGCAATTTACGTGGATAGGACTTTTGAGAGCGATTCGGATGAGGAGTTGAGGTATTTCTACGAGTGTTTGAATGTGGACGCGCTTTTCGTGGAGTTTCCTGACCAGGCGAGTATGGTGATAGAGAGGATGCTGAATGATGACAGTGGTGGCACAGCCGATGCTGCCACTGGCAGTGGGGTTGCTATCCCGTCCAATTCCGCCGACCTTGGGGCGGGTGGCGCGTCTGGAATTGGCACGAAAACAACAGCGCTGTTTCCGTCGCGGAGAGGGCGAAACAAGAGCAATCGCAGCAGCAGCACGGCCACTCAGCATACCCCGCTCTTCACCCCTGCCTCTCCCTCGACTCCTTCCTCCTCAGATTCTGTCACAAGTACCAGTACGAGCACTACCGAAAGCACAGGAGGATCAGCTGGTATGGCACCAGCAGTAACCACACAATCATCACCGTCAGCAGCAGCGGCAGCAGCACCAGCCGGGCCTTCAACAGGGTCGACGGTGGCGATGCTCTTCAGTTCGTGGATAGGGGAGAGGGGAGAAAGCAGTACACAGCGGCAGAAGCTGGGGGGAGGTGAGAAAGAGAATGAGACAAGTATGCAGGCGAGTCATGCGGGGGCTTGTTCGGTTGATGGCGTCGGTGGGGGGGTGTATCGCCTGCCTTCGACTGTATTGCCCTGGTTCAAGCGGAAGTCGTTTTGAGAAGAGGAACAGATGGATATGCAGCAGCTGCTGCAGCGATAGCAGCAGCAGTAGTTGTAGCAGTAGCAGTAGTAGTAGTAGTAGCAGCAGCAGCAGCAGGAGAAGTAGCACTGGTAGGCAACGGATTTTTTGGAGGGAGGAGGAAGGGGGAGGGCAGATTGTTCTGTCATGAGTCTATGTCTTACTAGGACTTGTTGATGACGGAAGAACAAGAAGGAGTAAGATGGATTAAAACAACAATACGCGCGTGAGAGAGCCCAAGAAACGAGATATATTACGGAATTACGGAAACAGAGAAGGGAGGATTAATAAACAGAGCAGAGGATGAGAGACCCATTATTGAGCATGCGTATGCCTTGTCATGTGAAGATGGTCGTTAAGGAAAGTGAAGCGACAACAATACAGCAGACCAGGAGATAATGATAGAGAAACTATGTCAAGAGAGGAGTGAGGGGGGAGACAAGCAACACTCATTAAAATCCGCACGTCAACAACGACAAGAACAAGAACAACATCAACATCATTCACAACGACGATGAGGACGACAACAACAACAACAACAACTATAACAACAGCAGCAGCAACACCATTACCACCACCACCACCACCACCACCACCAGTGGGTGTACATATGAGGGGATGGAGAAATGCGATAACGGCGAAGGGCGCGTCACGGTTCCCTTTCTCATACATTTTTCTCTTGTCCCAGAGCATTTTCTTGCACAGCTTGTCCTCTGTAGGTTGGTGAACCGACAGCGCGAGGGTCCGTCCTCGGAGAAAGAAAGGGAAAGATGAGATTTGAGGGGGAGACATAAGCAGCAGTAAGAAAAGAAATGTACACAAATTTTGCCCCAATTTTGAAGTATTTCTTCTTTCCCTTTATTTTTGGTACGCCGCATCAACCAAGCCTTTCCTCTGGTGTGCTGTGGTTGCTGGTTGTTCGGTGATAGTAGATTTGGTTGCTGCTTCCGCTTCTCCCGCTCGGGTCTCTTCTTCTTAATTTCGCCTTCGGTATTTGTAGCACAGCCCGTGCTACAAATTTTGCGGTTGGCACTAATCATGCTGCTGCTGCCTACATCCGTTATTTCCGTAGCACCATCGGGCGCTGGCTTGAGCTTATTGGTGGCAACGAAGCGTTTCAGAATCTTGGAGCGATATAAGACTCTCCCATGCTAGTTTAAGCCACATTGTTTTCAATGCCCTTCTACCACAATTTCCGTCACATTTCGGGCTGGAATATCACTGTAGTTTTCTTTGGTGGTGTGCAGCAATTCCTTGATTCTCTCCATCTGGTCTGGGACAATCTCACTTGATTTATAGATAAGCCAATGTAATGAGTTCACAAAGTCAAATGCTGGCCATGCACATATATGCCGTATTGATAGGTCTGTCAGTACCGGGTTTCCGAGGCGCCGTGTCGATGCTGTCCGGGGCAGATAGGAGCCCTATGTAAACTAAAAGGGACGATTGATGCCCCGCCACACAAAAACAAGATCAACAGCATTAGTAGATGTAAGTTTCTTTAATTTGCTTTTACACACGCCTTTACTTGATCACACTTTACATGCCACCCCTGTCCAAGAGTCGTCTCTTGCTGAAAAACTAAGAAAACACAACACACACACACACACACACAAGTCCTTTGATCTCTTGACACTACCCGCCATTGCACCCCTTCGCGCTTTGAAACCAGGACCAAATGACAGCACTCTCAGCACCCGCAATAAGCGTTAGCCTCGCACTAGTATTTTCCTTTTCCATTCCTCTTCACTTGTCTCAAATTATATTAGTGCAGTTACACGGGCGACGAAGTGTCCTCCTCCTCCAGCACCTGCGAATTAAGAATATGTCCACTTTCCTCTCCTGCTCCTCTTGTTGCCACTGCATCTGCCGCCCATCCATTGCTTGGTGTTTGCGATCCACGCGGCGTGAACGAAGGCCCACTTTCATCAACCCAGTCATCATCCACCAACTCAATGGAGGATACGTGAGGACAGGAGGGAGGGGGGCTGTTCGAGCGGGAGGGGGAGGAAAAGGAAGGCATGCCCACCGTCCCAGCGGCACCAGCAGCACCAGCAGCACCAGCACCAGCAGCACCGCAACAACCAAAAATCAAGAGCTTGCTCTTCTCGTATAATGGGAAATAATGACTCCAATACTGCGGATAATGGCGATCCGGGTCCAAGTTATTACAAACCAAGGCCACGAGCAGCATGAGTAACGCGCCTGACAGGCAGGGGAAGAGGACGTACCAATACCCTGCCTTCCATACCACATCACCTCCAACAATTGCCACCAACGCCGTGGCCCCCCCCGGCGGATGTGTCGAATTTGTCCGTTCCATTAAAAAAATAGCGAGCCCAACGGCAACACCTGCGGAAAAGTAAGGGATGTTACCCATGATTTTGTACACGGTCACACCAGCGAGGGCCGAGACGAAGTGGCCCATTAGGACGGCGCGGGGTTGGGCTAGTGGGGAGCTGGGTGCAGAGTAAAGCAGGACGGCTGTGGCACCAAAGGAACCGACAAGAAACATGATGTAGCTTTCTTTAGATTGCATGAAGTAGTCCAAGAATGCAAGGGTGGTGAGACTGAATGTGGCTTGGAGGAAGGACACAAAGCTGTGTCGAAGGGATGGAACACGGTGGGTGTCTCTTTTGTTGGATACGCCAAGCCATTTTTTAAAGTATTGGCTGAGTGCCTCCCTGTTACATTAGGTGGTAGGGTAATGGGTTGGGATACAAGGGTGAATGACGGCGCGGGGAGTGAAATAGAGGAGTGAAAGGACGCAGGGAGGGAGGAAGTCCTTATCGGCTGGCGCCCGGCATGTGATGTTGAAGTGGGGCGTAATCAATCGCTTTTACCGACAAAATCGTCTATAGATAAGGCAAATTTCTCCGAGATCGCAATCGCAAGGCTCTCGTTTTCGCCACAGCGTCTGCAGCGCAGACGTCCGGCACCGCCAGACGGCAGGCGTGTGGGCGAGCGTGGAGTACGCAGAGGCGTTATCTTCGTCGCCCCTAGCGTAAGGGGACCTTTAACCCTTCACATAAACGGATTTAAATACCCAATACATGTACAATCAATAAGATCTCTTTAAACACCTTCCCCCTACCCCTCCCGCAAAACGGAACTTACTTGGCCTTGTATCCCGCTCCGCCCCCAACGGCACAATTCCCGTCGCTGCTGTTGCTGCTGGTCTCGTGCCCATTGTTATCTTCATCTCCTGGCCGATGCTGCGTGTGGGTGGAGGGTTTCCACATGTTTGACTGATGCACAGGTGTCGCTTTCTGCTTGGCCCCGTGGTGCCACGATCCCTCGGCGTGGGTGCCGTGAAAGCGCCTTGCTCCTTACCCTTCTACAGGCTAGTGCCTGGTGGACGCCCTGCGCTGTAGAAGAATTCATGTTCGAGGTGTGCGTGGAAAAGATGGAGATGAATATGAGGGTGCGTGGCAGAGAAAGCCGGCTGGCACCTGCATGCACAGGCGCACACATTGAAGCAGATAAGTGGGAAAGCAAGCAAGAAATATGATGTTGTATGGACAAGACGCCATGGAAGCACTCAAGACGTTCCAATGCACCTACTTATGGCTCAAAAAATCTTTCTACTTCATGCTGTTTTGGTGGGTGCACTTGAGGTCCGTGCCCCGCAACCTTGTGACTGGCCCCGAAACAAAATTGCTTTTTTGGCTTTTTGGGAGGCGACTTTGGGCAGCAACAATTGTGGCGACATCGGCCATGAATTCTTCAACCTTGACCTCAATTGTTCTTCATTCGTTAATCGGTTGTGTGCGTATGTGTGCCTCCCGTCGGGGACTCCTACGTTCAGAGCAGATGCCCCCTTTCTCTCACAACAAGAACATTTACAGCGCACTCATTTTGTGACCCCCCCCTTTTCCCTCCTTTAATTTTGACCTTGCTCCCCATCCCGTCCCTGCAGACGCTTCCACAGTCCCACTCCAGATGATGCCTTCCATGGCCCCGTTGTCCCATCTCGCCCCGGGTGACTTAAGCCCGGTGGCAGCATCTCAAGAACCTCGGCCACAAAGCCCAAAGGTTCCAATAGCTCTCTCATGCCCTCCAAGCTCACGCGATATGGCGGCCCTCCCTCCTTTTCACAAATGGGGAAAATCAGCGTCATCAACACGCCCGTCCCAGGAATTAGCAAGGCCTGCATCTGCCGTGCCCACGCCTCCCTTTTGTCAGGTTTAATGGCACAGAAAAAGGTATAGTCATAAATAAAGGTGAACCCTTCCTCTCTCTCTACTTTCAGCTTGAAAAAATCTCCTTCCTCCACATGGCACCAACTCTTCATCTCCTCTTCTTCCTTCCCCAGTGCTCCTTCTAGATACGTCCGCGCAGCTGCCACACCCGTGGGCGATATATCTAAACCAATAATTTCCTTCCACTCTGCTCCCTCCGCTTTCGCCAGCGCCAGCACATCATACCCTCTCCCACACCCTGGGACAAGGGCTCGGCCTGTCAGAGGGAGCTTACGCTGCGCGAGATACTGACGCAGGCAAGGAGAGGGCGATTGGACATCAAACTTTGGTATCTGTTCATTCACCCAGATATGATCCCAGAAAGAGGCTTGATCCGGCTCCTCGGGAGGTGTACTACTGCTGCTGCTGCCGGTGGTGGTGGTGGCGGGTGGAGTGGCCATTGGTGCTGGTTGTTGATTTGGTGTCGGCTCTGTGCGTGTACTGGGGAAAAAGGGTGGGATGGGAAGGGGAGGAGGAAAGGAAGGGGAAAGGAATGTGCGTGAGCAAGTGGTGGTCGTCTGTGTGGTGATGATTACATGAGGTTGTTATTCTTGTTTCTTTTCTTCTGTGTCGCCTCTCGCGCTGTCTCCTCTTGCTTTGCCTGTTGTTAAATTATGAGAGCACTGCTCTCTGGGTTTCTCTGTCTTTTAACGCATTTAATTCCCTGCCTTGCTGCTGCTGCTGCTGCTGCTGCTGAAGCCAACGCCCTTATACTTCTTGAGGGCATCTCACTCGTCGGCCTCTCTCTCCATCTCAAGGAAAAAGATCATTATCCTACCAAGCTTCAACTGCTGCTGCTGCTGCTGCTGCTGCTTGAAGTGCGACAGTGACACGCTTCAACCCTTTTCATCCCTCGCTCACGCCTGAGGGCGGAAAAAGGAAGGACAAAAATGCTTGTCGCGTCTATTCGTATGCACAAAATAGTAATGCTCCTACCCTCCCTCCCTACCCCCCCCCTCCATCATTCACCCCATCTTCCTTTCCCAAGAACGAACATTGTGCTTTCACTTCCAAAGGCAACTCTCCCTCGCTCCCTCGCTCCCTCCCTCCTTCTTCTAATCGGCCGATGTCTCCAGCACTCGCAGCCAGGCATCGGGGGCCAAGGCAATCTGCCTCTTCAACATATCCACGTTATGGATGTTGGGCTGAGCATTGATTACCTCCCGAGCGCGTTCTAAGTAATCACTGGCGTTCCAGAGCATGATGCCTCGGATGCTGGGGAGAGAGGAAGGGAGGGGGGGACGGGGGGAGGGAGGGAGGGAGGGTGAGAGGTAGGGAAAGTGAGTTACAAATGTCTTGTGCAAGGCATGAAGGCCGACCTACTCCTGCTCACCGATTCTCGCGCAAGTAATAAATGATGCCGCGCTGGTACGTCTCCGCCTCATCCTCCGTCTCCACCGGGTTATTCACCCATATCCCCACCGTGTGCATCTTCGAGTCGATTTCGCCAACCACATCACAAACCACGTCAATATCCTTCAATAAACTCCGGTACATCGGCTGATGCGTATACCGTCTCTTTGGCCGCTGCTCATCCGCTGTCATATTCTTTCCCGCCAAAATCCCACTGTTGATCGAGTGGTCAAACATCTCGACCCTCCGCCTCCCCAACGCCGCATCGTAGTAACTGGCCACCCCCCCTGCAACGAACACATTACCCACAGCCTCCAATTGCTGATTCACCGCGATCCCGTTGGTCGAACCGTCCAGCTCCAGCCCACTCTTCACGGCCACCTCCACGCATGGCTCCACGTGCGTCGGCGCCAATACCGCGTAATCCGTGTATATACTCTCCTTATTCCAGCCCATCAACGAGATCCTCAGCGCCCCGGGGGCATCCTCACCCCCATCCTTCACATCCGTGACCAACCGTTCATTCACATATCTTACTCCCGCGCCATGCAAAAGCCGTTGCACGTGCATCCCTAAATAATTTGGAATGTATCGACACAAGGGCCCCTTCTCCGCATAGATCTGAGAGACCGTCATCCCTGTTTCCCGCCCCCGCACTGCTAAAGCCAACGCCAGCTCCGTGCCCAGAAACCCGCCTCCCACAACAGACACGTGCTTGTTCGCCATAATATTATGGAGACTGTCCAGCTGCTCGAAATCGTAGATGGTACTGCAGGTATTGATTCGATCACGCAAAGAATAGGAAATCTTACGACGATCCACCGCCCAGAGACCTCGGTCCTTGCCAGCGGTGGCGATGAGGCAGCGGTCGTAGGTGATGTATGAGCCATCTTGCAGGAGGATGCGTTGCTTGTCTACGTCCAGCTGCAGGCTTTTTTCGTTGTTGAGCAGCAAAGTTATGGGAGCAGAAGATATGGCGTCGGGTTCCGACTCGAGCTTGGAGGTAGTGTGACGGCGCCATTCATTGTAGGAGTGAAGGAGCGGCGCGGAGAGGGCGTGATGCCGGAAGACGTCCGGTTGGGGCAAGGCGGCCTCGTTGGAAATTAGCAAAATATCAGCTTGGGGCTGGCGGTTAAAAATGGTCTCGATGGCTGCATATGCCGTCGTTCCGGCCCCCATAATCACGTACTGGTAGTGATTCTTGACCTTGCGCGTTGTGTTTTGCCGGGCGAGTTTGTATTCTTGGTTGGTCAGGTCAGCTTTGATTGGCACGCCCTCAACGGCCCCCGTCAAGGACCTTTCGTCATTGATCTCCTCGGTCTCGCACAATGCCACGACCATCCCTGCCGTCACTAACGCACCCGTTGCAGCCAACGCGGACCTGGCACCGGTGGACCAGCGGGAACTAACAGAACGGCGGGGACGGGCCGCTTGACTTGGCCTTGAAGATGACACAGACGAGGACGAGAACAAGGACGCGGCAAGCACCAGGCGCACCGTCTGCGATGACGCTGCTGTCTGCCGAGGGAAAAGCACGCGGAGCATGTGTGTTGTGCGACGAGGTGCTTGTTGACGACCCTGTGAGTGTTTCAGGTTTGGGGCGAGTTGAGCTTGAGGTTTCGGGCTTGGATCTCTTTGGTGCTCAAGCGAAAGCGATAGCTGGAAGCGATGCGTCTCCTGGAGGGCTGGCAAAATTATTCATGTGGCGCTATAATGCATGGAGAGTGTAGATGTGTAAATGAGGGTGCATGGTGGAGCTTCATGGGACAGAACAGCAACTATGACGAGCCGGTGTGGGCAGGGTCGCGGGGGGTCGCTGTTTTCATAGAAGTGCAACTGCCACGGGCTAGCCCAATACAGTACACATGAAATAGCACACAATGGAGACCATAGCGTCAAGAGGGAGGTTAGACGATCAATAACAACTCGTTACCTCTCAGGTTAGCTCATTCCTTTCTAAATTTCATCTGATGAGTCCTTCCGCCGATACCCCCCCCAGTCCTCCCTTTCTTCTTTTCCTTGCTGAGGCCTCGCTTTCTACAACACACACCTATCGTCTATTTACTCCCCCTCTCATGTCTAAATTACTTTAAAGCGCTGCGTTGGTTTTCACTAGCTCCTCAAACGGGCTCGGCGTCCCCGCCGCATGCTCCTTGATTAAGCCCGCAATCGTGCGGAATTGAGGATGCGATGCGCCTCCAAGCAACATGAAAACTAGACTCTCCGCCGTCGTCAGATGAGCCCCTGCATTTTCCATCCTTCTCAAAGCTACAGCTCGGTCGTGTGCCCTTTGCGACGACACCCCGTCCACGAGCACGTGAACGGCATAGCCCTGTTCAAGCAGGTCCAAGGCCGTCTGCTGCACGCAGACATGGGCCTCGATTCCAAACAAAACGAATGTTTTCCGTTCCGGCGTCTCCGCTATCTTGGCCTTGACGTCCTCGGTGATCATGCTGAAGAGTTTCTTCTCGAAGGTCGGGATAGGGTACTCAACGTTGGCCACGTCCAGTTCAGCCACCTGAATAGGTGGGACAGGTTAGGTGGGGATGAGTTGGTCTCTTACTTTCCCTTGTCCCTTTACTTCCAAATTGTAGAAACTTGTATCGGTCCCTGGCATGGTCACTCACCAATAACGCAAGTGTTGATGCGCACGCATGTCTGTGTGAGCCGCTGACCAGACGCTGGCTGTCATCCGTCTCATCTCTCCCCCCCAACCTCTCTCCCTCTATCTTTCTTACTCCCCCTTTACGCGATCCATCAACCCACTCTATATCTTACCGTGGCACCGAATGCTTTGGGGTACTGCTCCGTGGCCAAGGTGGGGATCTGCAAATGCTTCCCCACCGCGGTCATCAACTTGGCTGTGCGGATGACCTAGGGACAAACAATAAAAAATAAGGGTGGCGAATTGGACGGACATCGAGCCACTTTTTATGAGTTTCGTTCCATGTATGATTGAATGAGTGGCATCCGATGGCACATCTTCCCCTCCCTTATTCCCCGTCCTTCTTCCGTATGTCCGCACTCCTACCCTCACCTGAGGAAAATGCCAAATTACGTCCCGAAAGCGTTCCTGGATGTCACACAGCAAGAATGTCGTGCCTACCGGCTGCAGCTTGCCCACTGCGCGGACGAGGGAGGCCGTGGCCATGGTGCTGCTGACGAGGCTTCGTGCGAAGGAGAGCTGTGGGTTGTTATGCGGTGGGTATGTGAAGTCGGCGCCAAGTTTGAACCAGAGGAGTGGAGGTTACATCGATAAAACGAGACTACAGCGCAGCATCAACTGCAGTCAGAAGGATACAGCAGCGGGAATGTGTGGTGTTGGGTATGTGGAGCTAGCATGGGAAGGTCAAGTGAGAGTGAAGGACGCTCTCGAATAATCATCAGCAGAATCGACAAAGAGCGATTAAGGCGAAGCGAGTTGCACAAGCCAGAACCGCACATAGGTACGCTTGACAGGCCCTCAAACAAACCAGATCCACCAAACCAGGAGGTATGCGTAGCCAACAATGACACAAGATCCAGACCATCGTCTTGAAGTGTAGAATAGAAGAAACTCAAGCCAACATATCGCAACCTCCCCACCACCCACCCGCAGCCAAGCCGCACGTCAACGTGTCCAAACCCTCAAAATGAGGCCTGCTGCTGCATGCGCTCCTCTCCTAGCCGTACGTCGACCTATTGCTGCGCAAAGCAGCCTGCCTCTTGCCTCGGCCTCAGCCTGCTGCTGTACAACGACTAGCACCACAACCACACCCCATCCCCCTGACCAACCCCCCCTGGCCCTTCCCAAGAAAAAGGAGAAGAAACGCAAGGTCAAATTCGACCCCATGACCCTGCCTCCTTCCGCTGAGATCTTTCCGTCCTACGAGCGCAAGGACTTCTTCCGCTTTGAGCTGCTGCATCAATCCAAGAAAGAAGGGTCCCGGGCCCGAGTAGGGAGACTCCATACCCCTCACGGCATCGTCAATACGCCTGGCTTCGTCGCCGTCGCCACCAACGGCGCGCTCAAAGCTGTCGATCACGACTGGGGTAATGAGGCAGGACAAGAGCTCACTTTCTGCAACACTTACCACCTCCTCCTCCAGCCGGGGCCCGATGTAATCAAGGCCTGTGGTGGCCTCCACAAATTTATCAACCGTAATCGTCCCATCATCACTGACAGCGGCGGCTTTCAAGTCTTCTCCCTCGCCCATGGTTCAGTTTTTGACGAGCTTAACATGAAATCTCGGGGCAATAAACACAAGTCTGAGGCCTCGTCCGTCCTCAAAATTACTGAGGAGGGCTGCCTCTTCCGCTCCTACCGCGACGGCCGGAAAGTCCTCCTCACACCGGAATCATCCGTTCAAGCGCAAAAAGCCTACGGATCTGACATCATTATCCCTCTCGACGAACTACACCCCTATCATATTGACCCCGATGCCTTGCTCCGGTGCGTCTTACGCTCGCACAGGTGGGAAGCGCGTTCCCTAAACGAACACCTGAAAGACGTGAAACAACAGGCCATGTATGCCGTCATTCATGGAGGGGTTGACCCTGCTTTGCGAAAAGCCAGCTGTGAGTATCTCACTTCGTTGCCATTTGATGGTTTTGCGGTGGGGGGAGCGTTGGGGAAGGACAGGGAGGAGCTGGTTGAAGTTTTGAAGGTGACGATGCCGCACCTGCCCGTGGAGAAGCCCAATCATTTGCTAGGCATTGCAGATGAGCCGTCGATCTGGGCGGGGTCAGCGTTGGGGGTGGACACATTTGATTCGTGTTTCCCCACGCGGATCGCGAGGCATGGTACCCTGTTGACGAAGGAGGGACCTGTGTACATTCGAAAGCAGGTGCACAAGGAGGACTTGCGGCCGTTGGAGGAGGGATGCGAATGCTTTACCTGCCGGAGGCACAGCCGAGCATACCTGCATCATTTGTACCGGGCATGCGAGCCGTTGAGTGCCACATTGTTGACGATTCATAATATGCAGTACATGAATGGGCTGATGGCGCGAATACGGGGAACGATAATGAACAATGAGCTATAGGGACATGAACATGGAATTTGGATGCACAAATTCAAAAAGTAACGGCTGATGATTCGGATGTCCAATCTCGTGAGTCTTCAATAAAAAAGTACATCGAATTGGTTTATTTTGTATCTATCTGCCTACTTATGATTCCTTCTTTACGTCACCTGCACGCCCACCTTGCGCTTCTGCTTCTTCGCTGCCGCAGTTGTGTATTTATGCATCTTCCTAATCTCTTTCTCCCACTCCACTCGCTGCGCGCGATAGAGCAGCATCGCGGCCCGTGCATCCTCTCCTGAGTCATGTTTCCCTCCCTGAATCTCCATCCCCAAGCATTCCTCAGCCAGGTCCTTCAGTTTACGCGGTCGGAGCTTCCCTCCCTCCCTCCCACGCGGACGCATGTAAGCACGATACCTGGCCGTATCCCTAATCATGGCCACTGGATGCTGGAGCATGAGGACTTGCAAATCATTCTTTAAAGCATGCCCTACAATGATTTTGCCCTTGACCAGTTCAGCTACTTGCTGGATACAGTCTTTCAGTTCCAAAGCTGCCTTTAAGTGCTTGGCCTTGACCCCACTCACCCACGTGCGGAAGTCTGTCACGCGCTCCCGAGGCCTAACATGCTCGTCGTAAATGACGCGGCCATCAAAATTCACCATTGTCACACGGGCCAAAGCACTTCGTTTCCCTCCATCCCCCACACCCACCATCTCGCAATCCAGGCCCACATACAAGGCCTTTTCAACCACCGTCACGTCGTCTGCAAGCGACTCCACACTTCGGAGTTTGTCTTCCTTGTCCTTGGCTTCCTGCCGGGCCCTCTCTGCCTCTGCTGCGGCCTCGGATAGGTCCCTCCGCTTGCGCTTTTTACCTTGAGCTGGTGCTCTCGCTGCTCCTGCTATGCCCTTTGCACTCCTGCCGTTCGATTGCGAAGAAAGGAAATCCCCTTCCGCGGGAGAAGCATCTTCCTTGGTCAACGCTGCAGTCCTCTTTTGGACTCTCCCATTCTCAGCTGTGGAAAATTTGGCCTGTAGACGCGCCCAATTCGACATGTTGTTGAGCGGTTTGGCCAGGCAGGTGGCAGGTAGAAGGTATAGAAGAAGTGGACGGCGTGCTGATGACAATCGAAGATACTTTGGCGGCCAAATGAAATTTCTGACGAATACTGCAGCGCACCTGCCCGACGGATGTAAAAATATGGTTTACGTTAGACTTGATATTGTGTTGATGATAGCGGACATGTGCATTGTGCCTCACACGGAAGGCAAATAAATAGGGAGTCCGAAGTCGACCGAGGTGCTTTCAACGGCCGGCCACATTCTTACCCTTCACTACCGTGCATTTCAAGTAGGCGGACGCTGTCTGGACTCTTCCCTGAATATAACTATTGAATCCAGCGCATAGAGGCGTTTCGCAATGCCGATGTTTTGACCTTCGTTGGATGTGCTCCACCCCACACCATTATTTGCCTCAGACATATGGCCCACCAGCCGACCTCCCCACCCCTAGGTACCCGTGTTTCCCTCCACGCCTTGCACACTACGCGCACGACAAGGGTGAGCTCTTCCTTCCCGACGAGGCCATGGGATATTGTTCATCGAGCCCTGAAAGCCAATTCTTGGTATTACTCGTGTTGTTTCATTTAAGTGGTGAAAGTCAGAACGGGTATTTTCCCTCTCCACGTGATCTCAGGGAAAAGGTCAATATTGGACCTCATTTAAAAGAGCAACGAGAAGCAAGACATTGAGATTTTCTAGATTAGGGAGAATTTCTTATCTTTTTCCTCCCGGTGATTTGCTGAGTGGATCGTTCCAAGGCGTGACCCACTTCTCTACTCTCGCTATATAAATAATTATCCCCCACTCGTACCCTTCCACTTTCTCCTACCCGTTACTCCTTCAAACCTTTTAATTACATCGCCACGGAGAGAGAGAGGGGGGGGATTGAGAGAGATAAGGAGCGTCTGTGTGCGTGGCATCCATGGAGTATAAATATGATGACATGGGAAGGCATGACATGACAGCCCCACACCAGCCAAGTCCTCTCCTTCTCTCTCCTTCCTTTTCTCCTTCCTCCAAATCGTCTTCTTCTTGGTCGCTTCTCTATTCTATATGCATATCTTATCCCTTCCTCCAATCCTGCCTAATTACGCCCCTAGAAATAAATACACGCTCGCATCACTCCTCTCCAACAACCTTTCTTCCCTCCCTCCCTCACCTCATCGGAGTGTGAGACTTGGACATGCCCCCCGCATCTCCTCCCATCCCCATACATCCCGCCTCCCTCTCTCTCTCCCTCTCCTTCTCCCTCGCCCTCATTTCCCTCTTCCCCCTCTCCCTCGCTTCGATCGCCCACGCCCAGCGGGTCACGCACAGCCCGGCTAGTATCTTGCTCACTAACAAAACCGCGACCAGCAAGAGGGTGAACGAGATGAAGGCAGGCCAGGAGAAGGTGTGAAGGAAGGACCAGGCGATGGCCGAGAAGCGCACGGCAACTGCAGCGAGGGGTAGCTGGGCGAGGCCGATCTGCAGGGAGGGAGGAAGGGGAAAGGAAAGACCGTGAGCTCGATGTTGATAGTCGCGTCTGCAACGAAGAAGGAGAAGGCAATTAAATAGCTCAATCACATCTACACATCTTGCTATCTCTCTCTCGCTCCCTCCCTACCTTCTTGCAGATCACGTGCGTGCGGTCCAGGGACACGTGGGTCTGTCGCCTGTGTGACGTCACGACCCGGGCGAGCTCCTCGGCGCTCTTGGGGTAACATTCCGCGTCGATCTCGTTAAATTTGGTGATGAAGGCGTGCTGGAGGGAGGAAGGAAGGAAGGGGGAAGGGGCAACAAGGACGTAGGGGTGTCTTAATTAAGGTAGTCGCACTCTAACATCTTGATGGGGGGACCAGTGGGCAAACACGCAGTGAAGGAGGAAGGGAGGAGGGGAGGGAGGTTTGGAGGGAGTGCTCACCTTGATACAATCTGCCACGATTTCGCCCGCGAATATGAGACAGCAGACCTTTCCCATGTCTACAAATTAATGAAGATGGGAGGAGAAAACGGAAGCAGAAATAGAGAGAGTGAGCATGACGCCGTAATTTCGAGCATGACGCCGTAACTTCTTCCTCTTCCTTGCCTTCTTTCCCTCCCTCCCTCCATGGCAGAGACGATTTCTTTCCTCTTCCCTCGCCCTCCTTCCCTCCCTCCCTCCCCGCGCACCGTAGAGGACACCTCCCCCTCCTTCCTCCTTGGCATGCTGCCCGAGGTTGAGGAGGGTGATGAGGACGAGGAAGAGGAGGAGCTTGAAGCGCTCCACCATGTCACTGCACGTCAGCTGGAAGAGCAGTTTGGGGTCGAACCTGGAAGGAGGGAGGGAGGGAGGGAGGGAGGTGAAGGTGCCGACCACCGCTGTTTTCATTCTGTCTTATGGGTGTCCCCAACAACCAAAGCCTTCCCTCCCTCCTTCCCTCCTTCCCTCCGTCCGTACCGCTTGAAGACACTGGTCTTCATCTCGGCGAAATTGTTGCTAATCAGAAGGGTCAGGAGGGCCTGATCCGCGCTGTTCACCGCCACAAAGAGGGTCACTACGTGGACAAAGAGGAGGACGGCGTGCGAGAGGACGTAGGCCGTTGCCACCAGGAAATTGGAAGTGAGGTGCCTGAGGGAGGGAGGGAGGGAGGGAGGGAGGGAGGGAGGGGGGATTCGCAAAATTGAACGGAATAGGGGAAAGAGATAGGAAGGACAGAGCACTCCACGGTAGGGAGGGAGGGAGGGAGGGGGGATTCGCAAAACTGAACGAAATAGGGGAAAGAGATAGGACAGAGCACTCCACGGTAGGGAGGGAGGGAGGGAGGGAGGGAGGTACCTCTTTTTCGTCTCGCGCACTGAGACGCTGTAGTAGAGAGAGTCCAGCGTGTCTTGGCCGAAGGAGACCAGGAGCTTGTCCAGTATCTCGAACATGGCCGTGAGGACGTACAGCTTGATCGTGGCCTGCGGGAGAGAGGGAGGGAGGGAGGGAGGGAGGGAGGGAGGAAGGATAAGGATCACCAATGAGGAGCTCGAATGGGCATCCATCCTCGTTGCCTTGACTCTCTATTTCTTCTTCTCCCCCCTCCTCCCCACCCACCCACCCTCCCTCCCTCCCTCCCTCCCTACCTGTCCCCGGATGTAGTGATACACTCTCGATATTTGGAACGACTGCAGTACCAGGCACGTGACGAGGAGGGTCAGGCCCCGCATCAGATCGTACGCATTGTGGCGGTGGAAGACGCGGTGGTGGCTGGAGGGACGGAGAGAGGGAGGGAGGGAGGGAGGGAGGGAGGGGAGGGAGGGACGATCTTGTCAAAAGGTGGGAAGAAAAGAAGCTCCTACCACAACACTCACGCACTCCTTGCACCTTCCCCCCCTCCCTCTCTCCCTCCCTCGTCCTGCCTCACCTGGGTCGGAGCAACGCCCCCATGGAAAAAAGTACCCGGAGGGGCAGCACCGTCACCGCATACAGAAAGGCGTCGATGCACACGGCCAGGCCGAAAGACAGACATTCCTCCAGCTGAAAGGGGACGTGGAGAAAATTCTGCACCATGTTATCGGCTTTCGCAATGGCCTCGGTGGCATCCCTGTCGTCGCTGTAGTATTGTTGTGCCCCAAAAAGTTCGTGCCAGACGTAGGCTTGGAAGGATCGGAGGGAGTGGGGGAGGGAGGGGAGGAGGGAGAGGAGGGCGATGCGGGGGTGGGAGGGTGGGAGGAGGGGTTTGATAAAGGAGGAGGAGGAGGAGGAGGAGGAGGAGGAGACGTGGGTAGGCGTGGAGGGGGGGGAGGAAAGGGCTGCGCCGCCTTTGCAGGAGTGTGTGAGGTGATGATGGTGGTGATGGGTATGGCGGTGGTGTCGGCGTCGATGAGAGGTATCGCTGCAGGTGCTGTTGCTCCGATTCCGGCGTGTGGCACTTGTGGTTGTGGCTAGGGAGGGAGCTCCGCCGGTTTCTGACGTGGTTGTGCTGTTGCTGGTGCATGCGGTGGAGGTGGTAATGTAGGTAGAAGTGGAGGTGGAGGAGGCAGCAGCATTTGCGGAGGGGGCGGCGACGGTGGTGGAGGAGGATGAGGAGGAGTTCGAGGTGAGAGAGGAAGGAAGGGCAGCGGAGGTGGGAGAGGTGACAGATGGTTCATTGAAGAGGCGGAGAAGATCTCTCTTCTCTCCGCTCCCCGGGAGACTGCTGCTGCTGCTGCTGCTACTGCTACTCCTGCCGCCGCCGTGCTCCTCGATGGCAGCCCCTCCCTTGTTAGTTGTGTCTTGACCCCCCATCCCCACCACCGCAACAGCAGCAGCGGGCATGAGTGAGGGCGAGGAGGAAGAGGAGGTGGTGGAGGAGGAGAAGGAGGAAGAGGAGGGAAGAGGTTGCTTGCCTCTATGCCGGAGCTCGCTGCGTTCCTCAATTACTCCTGCTTGGACGGGCCTCTTGTCCTCGTCCTCGTCCTCCTTCCCTTCCTCCACCTCCACATCCTCCTTTCCCTCTTCCTTTCGTGCCTCGTCCTCCGCCTCATCGCCCTCTTCACCCTCGGACAAGGGTAAGACCACCTCCTCTTCCTTACCCCCTTCCTCCTCCTCCGCTTGCAATGCAGCAGCCGACGCCGAAATAGCGATGCGCTCTCTCTTTTTTCTCTTCTCCCCCTCTTCTTTCACCTCCTCTTCCTCCTCTTCCTCCTCATCCTCACCCCCTTCCTCTTCTTCACCACTCGTCTCCTGATGCCTACTACTACTGCTGCTGCTGCTACTACTACTACTACTACTGCTACTGCTACTGCTCCTGCTGCTATGTGTCGGCGAGTTCCGCGCACTGTCGGGTAAATCAATGGTGTCTATGCTCTGCAGCAACGGCCAAGCTGGGTGGGTCTTCCCGGCGTTCCGCGCCCGGACCCCCGCAGATTGCAGTTCCATCAGCGAGTCCGCCGTGGTGATGGGGCGGGGACAGGCAGAGGGAGAAGAGGATGCCTGCTGCTGCTGACGATGGCGATTACGTCGTTGGCCAGCCCTATGATTCTTTCCTCCTTCTTGTCCCTTTTGCCGCCAGCTGGTGACTTCGGCCTCCAGCAAATCGATCCGCTTGACCAACCTTTCCATCAATGCTACAGGTACAGTGGCGACCGAAGGAGAGGACGTGGAAGACGTGGAGGATGAGAGGGAGGAGGAAGGGGCAACAAGGGGACCGTCATCATGGTGTAGAGGGAGGGAGTGATCGTCCCGCTGGTCATGCTGGTGCGGTTTTGGTTGATGAGGAGCAGGCTCGCGCGGTCGTTGCTGCGGCTCCTCCTCCTGGCCCGGCTTGACACAAAGAGGGGAGGGCGGCGCCAGGGTTACAGATGGAGACTTTGGGGTCTTATCTACACTGCTGCTACTGCTGCTCGCGCTGTCGCCCGTCATACTGCTGCTCTCCGCGGGAGCAGTGCTTGGAAGTGGTGCGGGAGATGAGGCAGACGAGGACGAGGGTCCTGACAGGTGGTCGTCCAGCATGCTCTCGTGTCTTTCACCCCCACCCGCGGACTTCCCGCCGCGTGCGATATCAAAAACTGGCGGCACCGTGATTGGCTCCTGTTGTGAAGGGTGTGGTCGGGATGACTGAGAGGAATTGCAATGGTCCGAGCTGTAAGCGACTGGTCCCCGTCTTTTGGTGGCAGGATAAATTGTTGCAGGGCTCGATGAGAAGCTTTGACGAGCAATGTCATGATTCGATAGCCGGTCATACAATGGGCAACTGAAGCATTGCAACACAAAATGCAGAGCTTTGCATTCAACAAGGGCCCGTGGTCCGAACGTCAACACCGACAAGAGCAACAATCGAAGGGCTTGACTTGCTCGAGCGTTTCGAACCCATCAATGCATTCGTCATCATCGCTCATCAGAATCACAGGAGAGAAGCAATACCGAACCATAGAGAAGCTCATCCGCGTTTCAAAATTGCCCTGCAATGCTGATAGACAATCACCCACTCCCATAACTCGTCGGCATCACCGCACAGAGCGAAACATCAGCGGGGAAAATTGGTTTCGCCATTGCCTTTCTCCAGCGCCGTCCCAACAACGCTCCCGCCTTCAACCCACTACAACGCCCATCAGAACCTCAATTTCAACCTGCACCTCCCCTTGTATCAAAGCCATGACCGACGACTCGTCGGACCAACAACAATCCAGGGCCCCCTATCCTCCGCCACGTCCTCCCCTTCCTCCTGCTCCTGCCAAAGTAAGCGGAAGCGGCGGCGGGGTCAAGGGCAGTAGCCCTTTCTACAGCATCAGTGACAACAGTACTGGGGGCGGCGGCAGCACCAGCAACACTAAAGGTCCCTCCCCTGTCCCTGGCAAAAGCGGCAACGAATCCCGCACCCCTTCTCGCGCGGAACTATACAACAAGAAAACCAATCAAAACGTGAGTGAAAGCATGGAGGAAGTCACGGGCATGCGAAGACGCCGTAACCAGGACGTGCCCTCCAACCGCGAACCATCGCCCGACCATCCATCCTCTACCTCTATGAGCCGTCAAAGCGAAGGTGGGGAAGGGTCAGGAAGGAGCGCCACTTCCACACCCGGTGGAGGTAGTGCAGTTTTGACTGCCGTGGCCCGTGGGATGCTGGGCGTGAGTAAGTGGACGTTGGGATCTGTGGCGAATCAGCTGGGCGGGCCGTTCGGATGGGGGGAGTTCATGTTTGCATGGGTGAGTGATATTACCCCTCCAAGGCTTAAGCGGTTGGCAACGATTTTTTGGGATGCCGGTGCGCATATTACCAAGTTGGCCTATACGGAGGGTGGGAATGAGTTGGGGTTTGCGGCACGGAACGTGATTGATGGGCTAGTGGAGACGGTGGCGGCGCCGAAGGGAAGAGCATTGGTGTTGGAAAGTGGGATGACCTTTGTAAAGTTGGCAGAGGCGGTGGATACGCCGGAGATGCACGCGGCGATTACTCAGGGGTTCAAGCTGGGGACGAGAGGGTTGGAAGTGTTAGCTACCGGTGGGTGTGGGTGTGGGTGTGGGTGTTTGTGTGAGCATGTGCCCGCCTCCCTGTAAGCTGGTGGCTATGTATGGATGAATAATATCATTTCATGTTGTAAGTTGTCTGTGTGTTTGTGTGGGTTTGCTTGCCTTCCCTTGTACATATAATAATGTCAGCCGAAGTGGTCACTCATTTCCTCCCTCCCTCTCTCCCCCCCTCCTTCCTTCCCCCCCCCCCCTTCAGAGCAAGCCAAAGACCTCATGTCCAACATGTCGGACTTCCTCTCCCGGCTTGCCCGTCTTGCCAACGCCCCCGAAACAACCCTAGCCGTTGCGGAATTCGTCACGGTGGTATGCCATGCACTAGCGCAGGAAAACGCGGCGTACAGTAGGGAGAGGGTGGCGCAGATGTCGCCGTTTGAGCCGGGGGGGATCGGGGGGGTAGGGATGGGGATGGAGGGGGAGGAGGAGGAGGACTTGAAGAAAGGAGGGAGGAAGAGGGGGATGCGGATTGTGAAAGACGAGGATGGGGAGCGGATGGAGTGGGACGAGGACCTGGTGTTGGGGCGCAAGCGGGGAGGGGAGGACGAGGGGGAGGGAGGCGTGGACGTGAGTGATACAACAGCCTCGACCAGGACCCCGTTGTCGAGGGTGCCGGGGGAGGAGGAGAAGGATGACGTGTTGATGGAGGGGGAGGAGAGTGAGTTGTTGCCGATCCAGTCCGGGGAGATGGAGGATTTGCTAGGGGCGAGGGCGGGAGGGAGGGGAGGAGGAGGAGGGGGGAGCTCGACCGCGGACGGGGGAAATTTTGACAAAGTGACGGCTCTCAAAGAAATGATTGCGGCCATATTGGAGGAGAAGCGACAGGCGGCGGAGGCCGGGGGGATGGGAGGGAGGGGGGGAGGGATGGCAGGGACGTACAAGACGGAGCATCAACGGGCGGCGCATTGCGTCATGTCGTTTTTGTTTTTCATAACGTATACGGTGTTTGCATTTATTGGCTTGCGGGCCACGCTGGTAACCTTGAAGACGGCGGTTGGGGCGGATGGGAGGTAAAGAGGATGGAGGAAAGGTTCTGGGGGAGGGAGAGAGGGAGGAAGGGAGTGAGGGAGGGAGGGAAGAAGGAATTTTACATGTGTATGATGTCAGTGAAGGCCGTCATGATTTAGGGTGGCTTGGGATGCGGTGGAGGAGTGGGTTGGAGGGAGAGATAAGAGTGGGAAGATGGAAGGTGTCGCAGGGAAGATGGACGGGAAATGCGAGTAGGACGAGAAGCAGGGACATAGCGATCTACACTTAAATGCACGAGGAGGCACAGAATATCGAGCAAAGGGAGCAGCAGCAAGCAAGGAAGCAGAGGACAAAGGAGGATAAGCAATCAATTTTGACAAGCACCGGCCCGGGGTGTAATTTAGATAGTGCGAAAGAAAACACACATGCACACATTCACAATCACACATTTTTTAGATGAAAACCCATGAAAACAGTCATATATATTTACCTTGGCAGTCGATTTCAAAACGGAGGGTAGAGAACGGAGGAATGCAGAACGGGAGACACGACCCCGACAGTAACAGTAGAAAGACCAAATTACGAAAAGAATAAGGCATTAAAAAAAAAAGAAGATAATCTAGCCACTTGAGCTTGTCTCACATCGTGCCCGTCCACCTCGTTGCGACACATTACTATGCTGTTCGTGAATCCCTGCGTGTAATTACACTTTCCTTTTTTACTTCTGTCCTTCGTGAGTTTGACTTTGCTCTCACCCCGACCGAAATTCAGTCGCAAAGCCATAACTTTTTTTTCATATATTTTTGACCCCTGGTTAGTCTGGTATCCCACAGGCACAATCAGAGACATTTTTTCCTGAGATTGTCGTAATAGTCGTAATAGTCGGCACAATCGTAGGAGCGGACGACTTATAGTCGTCGTAGTCGTGCATCATTTCGATCTCTGACGACCATGACGACTTACAGTCGTGCATCATCCCCATCTCCAACGACTGTGACAACTTACAGTCGCATCATCTCAATCTTCGACGACTGTGACGGCCAATAGTTGTGCACAATCGGAGGGGCGGGATTACTAACGACAGACTAAGGAATATTGGTAGTCGTCCAACGTGACTTGGGACCTATTCAGTTCAGAGAGGGGGGTTGATAGGCAGATTGGAACATACCCATTGCTAATTTTCGAGGACGGGCATACATGTTCCAGAGCTGTGCAAGTGCTGAGTACAAAAGAGGGGAGCATCCTGACCGTGGTGATGTATTGCTCTGCACGTACAGTGAGGCCTGCTACGGCACGCGCAATAAGAAGCCCTCCATGAGGGTGCACATGTTAACGACTCGGAGGAAGTATCCAAGTCCGACTTCAACTTTGTCTGGAATTACCACCTGTCCCTACCCCTTTTCCAATCCACGATGCACAGCCACACGACTCACACACCGACACACATCACTATCCCCCACCACCATTTAACCCCAGTATGCGTCACCGCACGTTTCCCTGGCCAAGCCCTGTATTTTTACTCCTTCTCGCCGGGCCCACCCTTCTGCTCGTTCTGGAACAAAAGCATGCCAGAGGACCATCGTCCGTCGTCCAAGCCTTCCAACTTCCGACCCCTTCCCATCTTTTCTCCTCGCCCGCACGACATCTCATCACTACAAAGAATCGAAAGAGTCGCACTGCCCTCCAGTCCTCGCCTTTTGAGGACTTCTTCCTCGTAAACGATCCTTTCCTGAGTGTCAACCCCACCCCCCGTAGTCCCCCTTTCCCCCCCTCCTCCCCTTCTGCTGAAGGAGGATTGCGTCCTGGTACGCAGGTGTATATTGCAGACTTGCAAGGGCCTGGTTTGGTGATGGGGAGGGAAGCAGATGGGCAATATGTGTTGCAATGCCACGTGGCAGGGAGGCCCCTTCCAGTGTTGGTCCGTCGACCTGCGAGTCAACTGTACGTCCGGAACCCGGCGGGGAATGGACAAGTGATTCTCACCGACAGTGCTTCTTCTCCTGTTTCTGCTTCTCCTGCTCATTCTCCCTCTTTGTCAGTACCTCGAGGGGATGCGCGGCCGCAACAACAACAACAACAACAACAGCAGCAGCAGCAGCAGCAGCAGCAGCAAGAGGAGGAAGAGGAGGGGGAGGGCGATGCATCGGAGGAGCAGGAAGATGATGAGAGAGCAAGCTATCGCCTTTTTCGAGACCCTCGAACAGGGAAAACCTACGCCATCTACAATACCCCCCCTCGTCCCCGCCCTCGTCTCTCCCCCTTTTCCTCCTCCTCCTCCTCCTCCCCTTCTTCTTCTCGTCCGATTTCTCAAAACCGCGTTCGTCTTTCCCCTACTCGTGACGAGCTTCGCGACTTCATCTTGTCTCGCCAAGGAATGAGCGGTCCTATGCCTTCTCCGTCCTCCGTTTCCTCCCCTTCGTTTCGGCAGCAGCAGCAGCAGCAACAGTGGCAACAGCGGCAACAGCGGCAACAGCAACGAAACCTTCCAGGCCGGGACTTTGTCGCCCAGACCTTCGAAGACCTCCTCCATTCCTCCTCCTCCTTCCCCTCCTCCTCCTCCTCCTCCTCCTCCTCCCCCCTCTCTCACCCCTCCGCTTCGAGCAACACCAATAAGGACCACTACAACGCCCTGTGCCGGCTGGCCGAAGCCTACTCCCTCTCCGGATCCCCGGAGATCGCGTCTTATTATTTGAATCAGGCGTTAGAATCAGACCCAGAGAGATTCATGGAGGATTCGGTGATGTTGAGTCGCCTGGGCGAGGCTCAGCATCGCATGGGCCGGGTGCATGAGGCCAGAAAAACGTACCAAAGGGTACTGGAGCTGGAGGAACGGAAGAAGATGGAGGAGGAGGTGGGGATGGGGGGGAAGGAGGGCGGGAAGGTGGCGTTGAAGTACGGGATTGCGTTGCACGACCAAGGGGATCCGGCGGGGGCGTGTGGGTGGTACTACCGCGCCATTCAGTTAGGTGGGTTAGGTGGGCGGGAAGGAGGGAGGGAGGGAATGAGTGAGTGAGTGAGGGAGGGAGGGTAGTATTTATCACGCAGATACGTAAGGGCTCACCACCTTCATTGTTGCCTCTCCCTCCCCCCTTCTCTCTCTCCCTCTCTATCTAGACCCCGAGAACAAGGCGGCGTTCAACAATCTCGGTGTCGCTCTTCAGGAAACCGGAAACGCGGCCCCTGCCCTTCAAGCCTACAAAAAAGCCCTTGAGATCGACGGACTCTATGCACCCGCATTGCAGAACCTGGCGGCACTCACCGTCCGTCAGGTTCGTCTTGTCCCTCCCTCCCCTTCTACCCTTTCTCTTTGCCTCCCTCCCCTCTCCATGCCCTTTTGATAACCCTCTCACTCACATGCCCCTCCCTCCCTCCCTCCCTCCCTCCTCCCCTCTTTCCTTCCACAGGGACGATTCAAGCTCGCCCTTGCCTGCATTCAGCGCGCCCTCCTGCTCTCTCCCAACGACGCGGCCACGCAACGGCTAGCCAGTGAGGTGATGACGCGGATGTCGCAAGGTCGCTCCTGGCCCCTGCTTCCCTCCGTCGTGGACGTGGGAGTGAGGGAGGGAGGGAGGGAGGGAAAGGACAGGGTGAGGGAGGAGAGGCTGAGGGAGTATGAACGGCAGTTGCGGGAGGCGCAGGAAGAGGAAGAAGAGGAAAATAGAAAGGAACAAGAGGAGGAGGAGGAGGAGGAGATTGGGACAGAAGATGCGACGACGAAGGCGGAATCTTGGAATGAGCTGCTGGAGCAGGCCTGGAAAGTGAGGGAGGAGATGGAGAAACACCGGGGGGTCCAAGCGCAGAGGGAAGTGAGCGATCTTCAGAAAGTGCGACGCGCACAAGTGGAGGCCGCGAAGGAGGGACGGAAGGAGGTCGAACGATCAATCAAAGGGTTGTTCGACGTTGACCTAACCGAGGAGGAGAGGGCGGCTTATGCCAAGCCCCCCTTTGCTCATCCCAATTTTGGCGTGGGGGGGAGGGAGGTAGGGGGAGAGGGGGGGGAGGAGGAGGCATTGGAGGAAGAGAAGGAGTACTGGCGACAACCTGCTCAGGAGCTGGTGACTATCCCTCATGTCGATCCCCCTCGGAGGGCGGAGGGAAGGAGGGAAGGGAATGGGAAGAGAGGAGAGGTTGGACATTCCTCTTCATTCGGTGGTGAGAAATCAACGCTTTCCTCTCCATCCTCCGGCCGCTTACTGAGCAAAGAGGCAGAGGCGCGTGCGAGGGACGAGGAAGAGGAGGAGCGACGCCGAGTCGCTGAGTGGGAGGAGAGGGAGAGAATGGAGGAGGAGGAGTTGCAGCCGATGATGCCTAAAGAAGGGTCAGGCTTGTCGTGGGATGACCTGCTGGAGGCGCTGGCGACGGCGTCGAGGAAGAGTCACCAGGAGGAGCAGGAAGAGGAGGAGACGGTCGAATCCTTTGCGACTCAATCCCAGCAGCAGCAGCAACTGCAGCAGCAGCAACGACAGCCGCAACAACCGCAGCAACAGCAGCAGCTACGGCAGCAGCAACGACAGCAGCAACAAATGCAGCAGCTGCAGCAGGAACAACAACCACCACCACCACCACCACAACAACAACAACAACCACCACCACCACCACAACAACAACAACAACAACATCTGCAGCAGCAACAACAACCACCACCACTACAACAACAATCACAAACTGAACAGCAAGCAGACACCAACCGCGACGCTGATGCCTCGGCCGCTGCCCTGCGGCGAGCCCAACTGGCCGCTAGTCGCGCAGCCTGGCAAGACCTACAAAAGGCCTCTTGGGTACAAAATGCAAAGGAAAAAGAGATGCTCTCACAGCAGCTACAGGCACGAAGGGCAGAGGAGGAAAAGCTTGCTCGGCGGCAGGCGGAGTTACAGGCTAGGAGGGAGGCGGAAGAGGAGGCACGGAGAGAGGAAGAGGAGACGCGGCGGAGGGCGTTGGAGGAGGAGGCGGCGAGGACAAGAGAGATGGTGGAGAAGGGGAGGGCGGAGGAGGAAAAGAGGAGGGAGGAGAGGGAGAGATTGAGGAGGCAATTGGAGGAGGACCGGGCATTGGCAGTTAGGAGGGCATGGAAAGAGCTGATGCGTTCCACAGCAGAAGACGAGGCGGACGCAAAAGTAGAGACAGACGCAGCAACAGAGGCAGCAGCAGAAACACAAGCAGGGGTAGTACGAAAGGCAGCAGAGGAGAAGCGGAGGCGAAGCCGAGAGGAGGAGAAGGAGGGAAAGGCAGCGGTGGCATTGCGTCTGAAGAAGGAGAGAGACGAGGCGGTTAAAAAAGCGATGGAGAGCGAACGACAGTTGTGGGAGGTAGAAAGAGCCAGAGCCGTCCTACGGGAGAAACAGGCGCGAGCCCAGGAGGATGCAGAGAGGCTGGCTGCCGAGAAGGAGGAGATGGAGAGAGCGCGGGCTTGGGAACTCTACCGGCGGCAACAGCGACAGCAGCAGGCGCAGGAATGGAAGAAATATCAGGAGGGGCTTCAAGCCAAAAGGAGGAGGGTAGAGAGGGGGTTGGGCCTGGCGGGGGAGGAGAAGAGAGGGAAGGAGGGAGGTGTGGATGCAAGGGGGCAGGAACGGTTGAGACAACGGCAAGTTCAAAAAGTTATGCAGCAGCAGCAGGAACAGCAGCAGGAGCAGCAGGAGCAGGAGAAGGAGGAGGAGGAGGAGGAGGAGGAGGAGGGAAACGAGGCAGTACGCGGGTGGGATGGGAATGTATTGAGCGACAAAGAAGAAGTGGAGGAAGGGAGGGAGGGAGGGGAGGAGGGAGGAGGGTTGAGGTACCCTATCCAGCCCCAGAGCGCGTCAATACCTTTCATGATCACGAGGGACATGAAGAGGGAGTTGATCGAAGAGATGAATTACAGCAGGAAGGAGGTGGATGCGATGAAGCCTGAGTATGCCCTTGATCTGATCCAGAGAGGTATTAAGAAAGCACCTAAGCCGAGGCGGGTTGCACCTTACCCTCCGCCGGAGTTTGTGCCGGTGTTAGATAGAGGGGAAGAGAGGGAGGAGGGGGGGGAGGGAGCGATGGAGGAAGATATGGAGGTGATTGAGGTGAGGTCGTCATCTTTACCATAGTCTCAATTAGAGAGGGTCCAGCCACCCACACCTTCGAGGGACGGGCATTATCCTCCTCTTGAGGGCACGGGTCTATGCCGGTGGTGGGTGACAGGGGGAAAAGGAGGAAGAGAGGAAGGGAAGGAGGGAGGGAGGAGAAGGGGGATATATATATATCAGAGAGCTTGTCGTCTTCGTCGTCGACAAAGGCTTCTACTGCCTGAGGTGGTGACTTCGGAATGAATGATGAAGACCGCGAGGAGGATGGAGGAGGTTTTGATGCACCAGGATTAACCACGACAAGCTATCCACGCCAATCACAAAAGGAATGAAATCTGGACACCACAGCGCATACCCAAACGCATGTTAAAAAAATAAATAGAGGGCATCATTGATACGAAGGAAAGAAATACATCACTACCGTCAGTGCACCTGACCGCGATACCGTCCCCACCCTCCTGCTCTCCCTCCCACAGCTGCCCTGTATGGTTGTTTTGATAGTTGTCGGCTTGGCCAGCCTTGCTTCTTTCTTAACTGACTTATCGTCACCAACAGCCATGAGCCCTCCCTAACACCTCCCCTCCACAGAGAGGAACACCAAAAGAAGAACGACAAGAAGAGTAGAGGAGAAAGAAGCAAGAAATAAAAGTCTTTCGACCTTTTCCCTCTTCCCCTACCTCGTCCGTGCCTGCCTCTCTGAACACGGCTCGCTCTAAACCCTTCTACCCCTCCTTCCCTCGCAACCACTCGGCTCGCCATTCCTCCTCCTGCTGCTGCTGCTGCTTTACCCCTTGTTCGCCTTCTTGGCCTTGTGCCTGGCCAGCCGTCGGCCTGTACCACGAATCTTCTTTCCTCGGTTCTTGGCCTCTTTAATCTGCTTTCGCGAAGTCTCCTTCTTCTCCTTCAACCCCGCGCGGACCAACCGGTGTTTAGGCTCAAACTTCTTCGCATCCTCTACCGTATCGTAAATCAAGGCAAAACCCGTGCTCTTCCCCCCACCGAAGGCCGTGCGGAAGCCAAACAGGAACGTCGTCTCCGGCTTGGCGCCCTTGTGCATCTGTCGTTATGAGTGTGGGGAAGTGGGGAAGAAAGAGGGTGAGTTTGATGGGGAGGGTTGTGGGCATCAAAGGGCGAGAGGAGAGCTCCGGGTCGTCGTATCGTCTATCGCAGCATCCTCCTTCACACACCCTCCCTTTCCTACTTCTCCTTATTTTCGTATGGACTTGATCACTGCAGGTCCTCCACCAAGCCCCCTCTCCCCATCACTCGTCAACTTTCAGGCGAGCAGAAACTTACCCCTGCGATGATCTCTTGCAGCTCCGCCTTGGGCACGTTGGCACGGCCGGGGTGAAGCACGTCAATGATCTGTAGTGAGTAATGATAGGAGATCGTGAGTGAATGGATGTTCATGCAAACCAAGGCATGACATGGAATTTAGAGACGCTGTGGCTTAGGCGTGGGACACTTACCATCTGACGCCGCGCGAGAAGGGCATTACGGATGAACTTCCGGGAGCGAATGGTCACGGGGCCTTTGTCCGCCATGGTTACACTCTGTGAGCGAATGTAGTTAATGTACCCGTGATGGGAGGGATTGGGTGGGTGAGATGGATGACGAGAAGGAAGAAGGAGGAGAAGAAGCGTGGAAGAAGGGAGGGAGGGGAGGCAAGCTGCTCGTGGCCGTCCGTCCCTTGCAAAAGTCTCATTAAGTGATGATCATGGCGCCCTCACACATTCACAGATACACGCATAGAGATGAAAAGCAGGCAGCCACGCAGTCATGCGGCATGCCTCTTTTGCTCCCATGCTCTCGCCATTGTCTTGGGCTGTCTATGGACGGCAGGTGTGGACTAACGCCGCACAGCCACACGGAGGCCTCTATCGCCGGTGTTGTCATCGGTCGCTTACCAAGAACGAGCGTGCGGCAGCAAGCAGGAATAGGAACTGTGTTGTGCACACAAACCACGCCAGCACATTAGCAAACCTTCCGGAGATATTAAAAAACACCTTCCTAGGCCTGATTAGCGTGCGGAATGGCTTTACCATCGCACAACATCTCTCTCTCTCTCTGTTGCTTCGTGTTAGCCTCCCCACCCCCCCAACCCACCCACCTCAGCAAGCAAGCAACAGATACTCGCCACTCGGCGCATGCCCCGTTCTGTCTAAGTGTCCCTCTCACCTCTGCCTACGCTCATGTAGACACAGGAAGAAGGATGGTGCTCTCTATCATGGCGTCCCGCCAACTGGTGGCCATTAGCAGCAGTAGGCAAGTCGCCTGTACCCTGCTCAAGAACAGCAGGAACGGTACGTTTTTGTTACGCGACGCGTGAAGGGAAAACGTTTCGCAAAGGCAAAACAGGGGGAAGCTTGGACATGTACCAAGACGGTGGAGCTGCACTCTTTAAGAAAAAGTTCTTAACGCGGTGGTGTCCATCTCGCTCGCCCGTCCCTCCTTTTCCCTCCCCCCGCCCCTCCCCCCCCCCCCCACCCCCCCCCCCCCCCCCCCATTCCCACCCTCCCCCCCCCCCCCCCACACCCT
>Ga0160420_100207_pt1 | contig 33210 bp, 49 predicted proteins | sample CelAP2metagpilot_FD_108197 | JGI IMG/M metagenome (GOLD analysis project Ga0160420, IMG submission 108197) | Phycosphere-associated microbial communities from algal ponds in Kailua-Kona, Hawaii, USA - Cellana AP2-5-5 metagenome pilot | ecosystem: Engineered > Artificial ecosystem > Aquaculture >... | reverse complement strand
GAGGGCGGGAGGGAGGGTGGGTGGGGAAGTGGGTTGGCGGTCGGTCTCTTTTTGTTGTTGCAACACGACAGACGAATAAGGGCGCTCAAAGACAGGAAGCGCCGGACGGGGAAAGGAGGAAGGGAGGGGGGAGGGAGGGCAGGAGGGGGGGGGGTGTACTAACCTCCGTCGGTCAAGCTCCTGCTGGATCTCTTCCCGGGTGATCTCGACGCGAGGGGGGCAGCCGTCCACCACCACACCCACGCCCCCGCCATGGGACTCGCCGAATGTGGAGATGCGAAAGAGCTGCGGCAAGGTAACGGGGAGGAGGGGAAAGGAGGTAGGGAGGGAGGGAGGGAGGAGGTTGAGCATTCTCGCCTGGATCCCTTTTTTGTTTTACGTCTCGTCGTTCTTGTCTTCTCTTTTCTTTTTCTGTTTTTTCCCTTACCCGTCCGAAAGAGTTGCCCATGCCCATCTGGACGCCACCTCTTCTGACGCGGCTTGCTGTTGCTGTTGCTGCTGCTGCTGCTGCTGCTGCTGATGTGCCTGCCTGGTAAAATCGAATGAAAGTGAGGGAGGATGGTCAGGAGAAAGGTGAGGGAGAGAGGAGAGGAGAGGGTCTTCTCCCACCTGCTCACATAAGCACGACCGTACCTGCCAAGGGGAGGCCAAAAAGGGAATGGAAAAGGCGTCACCCGTGCCGAGCAAGCAGAGCATGAGGAAGGAACAGACGGAGGCGGAAGTGGCGACCACGACGGGAAGACCTCTTCTGACAGGGGAAGCGGGGAGGGTGGCATGTGCGACTCTGTCTGAAATCAAGCAGTAACATCTTATTCCAAGCGATGAGAAGGAAGCCGCTCTCCTTCCCCTCCACCTCCAGCATCGCAAAGCGCCCAGCCTCCCTCCCCCTCCCTCCTCAACCTTACGCACCTCATGGTCACCCTCCTCTTGGCCGTCGACATCATTGTCGTGGTCGCGGCCATGGCTGCTCCTACTGCTGCTCCTATTGAGTTGGGCGATTCGACGTCAGTGAGCACGCAGCGACGCAAAGAGGGGAAAGGTGTACTTGAAGGGAGGCGAGAGGCGAGGCGAGTGGATCATGGCTGCTGATGAAGCAGGTAGTTGCTGTTGGGGTCTCAAGCCATCACATGCCCGTCATCTGCCCCCTCCTCCCCTCTTCGTTCGCGCCCCGTGATATTTTCCCCTTTCTTTTCGTTTGCCAGACTTAACAATACATTGAGAGCAGAGAGTGTCACTCATCCATGACTCGCTCTGAAAAATCATACCTTGATCTTCGAGGCTCATATCTTGCGCATTGTTTGCAAAGTGTGCATTGGTAGACAGTTTGGAAAGGAAAATGTTCTCCTCTCCCCGCAAGATCAAAGGAGTAAAATCGAGTTTAAATCACTCACACTCACTCATTCTTTCGAGTAGGAAGCTCACTATACACGGAAGCTCTGCAAGATATTCATTATCCCTCGAAATTCTAATCGCCGCCCTCATCTCAAAGTTTTATCGAATCGCTCACTGAACCTGGAGACGGACTTTTCGCCTCAAACATAAGCTTTCTCAAGGAACACACTAAAAGACAGGCAGGAAATGTCTCGTTATACGATATCATATTCACACTCTCCACATTACCAGGAGGGGGGGGAGAGATCAAGGAAAATGTAAGTCTTCCAACATATTTAGGAGGACGCATTGAAGACCCACTCTAGAGGACGAAGATATGGATCCTCTATTAGAGCACGGGGGAAGGGGAAGGCCCCCTTACACCCCGTGTACTACGAGCAAGCTCGAGCAAATAGTTTATTTTCCAGTTGCGAATATTCACCACCAAAAGATCAGGCCTCCTCTCATCGGCTCCCATCGGCCTCGCCGAGCAGCAACCGAGAGCGACCAAAATTGTTGGGTACCCCACCAGATGTGGTTTCGGGGGACACAACGTACATAACGCGCCATATCCCACCCTACTATATAGCGAGAGTGTCCCAGACGAGAGAAAACTGTCTGGGGGAGGCTGCTTCGAGAACACGGTAGGAAGGCCGAGAATGTCGGCACTCGGCGCTCCACAGGGTTTATCTTCGCTGTCCCCAACGCACGGCACTCTGGAAGCTTCTCAGCATGTCCCGCCGAAAAAAAATGGATGGACGCCGCAATTTTGAGACTGGGCGCGTCTAGAGTTGTTCTTGAGGCCACGAAGGTAAACACGCAATTTGTGCACGTTTAAAACAGATAGACTTGTCTGTTGTGAACAAAGAGAGAGAGCAACAGAAACGTACCCCACATTCCTTGTTGTACCTCCGTGGCACATGAGACATACAGGAGGAAAAAAGACACGTATCTTCTCCCCAGCGAGTTTCGTCTTTGCATGCCCCTCGCAAATTAATCATAGAGATTGTGGGCATACTGCAGTGGTGCATCCAAGGCACAATTTGGGTTGCACCGAGCTCCGCTTTTTTGTGTGCGTGCCTCAAGCGGGCCATTGTATGAGACTTGTTGCATTGAAGCAACAGAACTCGACAGCAATCCGCCGAAGAGATGTACGTACACATGTTTTTGCTGTGCTTGCCTGCACTACGGCATTTGCTCCTCCATCTGTCCTGATCGCACCGTCCGTCAAGAGTATCCACACAGTCAAGTGGCTGATGCCCCTTGGCGGCAGAGGATGACTGACGTCTTGCCGACGAGCGGGTATGTCATCACTTGGCCGCCTGTTCCAAATCAATTTCCGGGCTCATTCCCACACATACGATACTCCTCACAGCGTCGCTCCTATCGAGCAACCACCACAGGTCTTCACAAGAGACATCTCCGGAGGCGTCTCCGGCTCCGTCCTCGCCTCGTCCAATACGGCCGCCCAGGCACGCTCAGCGCGAGCCTCCGTCGTCTGCTAGCACCTTACGCTTCCTGACAAAACCCGGCCGATACACACACAACAGCCAACCGCGGTAGCTAACCTTGCTTGTCTTGGACTTCGTCTTCATTCTTTTCTTCAAATTTGTGTGAGTGGTAGCATCTTGCTTCCGCTCTTACACACCACTTCGCATTCAATCACGTATCTCTTCAAGAACAAGAAGAAGTGAGTCATGAAGGGAGGCAAGGAGCGGAGTGGGACGAAGGAAATAATAGAGAGAAATCAAGGACGTGTGTGGGTTATACTTGATCTTACTTCATTTTCCTCATATTTCGTCCTTACTCCCTCTCTTTCCCCCTCTCTCTCCCTCCACCCCCTTCGAGTAGGCTCGCTGTCAAGGGTACCTCGCCCTCCAAACGCTGCCAGCAACAGCCCAGCGACATCCTTGGCAACATCCAACAGCACCAGCACCAGCAGCAGCAGCAGCACCAGCACCAGCACCAGCACCAGCGTTCCGTGGTGGTCCTGCCTCCCATCAAGCGGCCTCATCGCGTCCTGCCCGAACAGGGAGGGGAGGACATCAGCGGCTTGCGCCATTTCTTCCACCACCAGCAGCAGCAAAAGCAGCAAAAGCAGTGCAAACAGCAGAGCAAGCAGCAAGTGACCTCTGACACGTGCGGCAGCAGCAGTAGCAGCAGCAGCAGCGGCGGCGGCAGCAGCTTTAACATCGCTGCGGCGGCCCCTCCCCCCTCGACCCCGACCTACAAGGAGCGCCAACCTCTCCCCCAAAGCAAGAGCGTCGACACGGACGACGGCGACGCACGCGCATCGGCCATTTTCGTGTTCGACGAAGACGAGGACAGCAGCGGTTCTCTCTCCCCCTCTTCCTCGACCACCCCGCAGAAGCGTCGTTTGCAGCAGCAGCAGCAGCAGCAGAAACAGACGGCCGGGCACAAATACAATTTCTTTTGCCGAGGGGAAAAAAATAAACAGCAAGCCGCTGCCACAGCAGCAACAGCTAAGGAAGGCAGTATGACGGCCAAGCAGCAGCAACAACAACAGCAACTGCAGCTGCAGCAGCAGCAGCAGCAGCAGCAGCAGCAGCGCCTGGCCGACGTCGACACAGGAGGATTTGGCCCTATAGCTGGGATTCCCTTGCCTCCTATCGGGGGGGAGGGAGGGCGGGAAGGCGGGCGGCCTCGGCATTTCGTCGGGCAGTACGAGCTGTTAGAGACGTTGGGGAAGGGCATGAGTGGGAAGGTGAAAAAAGCGCGACACGTAGGGACGGGCGATGAAGTGGCTTTGAAAATAATCGATAAGTCTAAGGTAGGACGGGAGGAAGGGGAAAAGAGAGGGAGGGAGGAGAGGGAGGGGGTTTGAGGGAGGAGGGGGGACGTCGACGTATCGACATGACGTGATTTTACCGCACATATAATCCCCGTTGCCCCCTCCTTCCCTCCCCTTCCCTCTTCCCACCCTCCTTTAAGGCTGCCAAACGCACCCTTCAGCAGCTCCGCACCGAGATTATGTCCTTACGGACGCTCCACCACCCCAACATCCTGGAGTTGCTGCAGGTGGAGCTTGATGCCCTCTACGTGAAGAAGAACGGCACCAGGGTAGGGAGGGAGGGAGGGAGGGAGGGAGGGAGGGGAGGGGAGGGAGGGGAATATAGAAATCGCGCCCGTACGACTGCTGGTCTTTAGTAAATCGCTCATCAATCCCCTCTCTCCCTCCCGCCCTCCTCTCCCTCCTAAGGTCCCTTCAATCATCCTAGCCCTGCAGCTGGCCGCGGGCGGCGAGCTCTTCGACTTTATGATGTACACGGGGCATTTCCAGGAGCATGTGGCCCGCACCCTCTTCGCCCAGCTGGCGGACGCTCTGCATGTACGTAGGGGAGGGAGGTGGGCGGGGAGGGGGGAAAAGGAGGGGGAAGGGGGGGGAAGGAGGGTCAACAGGAGAAGAGGTAATTGATTGTTCGCAAGTACCGACCGACGAATGACTCTTTCCCTCCCTCCCTCCCTCCCTCCCCTCCCTCCCTACCTCCCTCCCCCCAGTACTGCCACAAGCGGAATATCTACCACCGGGACATAAAGCCCGAGAATCTCCTCCTGGACTCCAACTTCCAGCTCAAGGTCTGAGGGGAGGGAGGGAGGGAGGGAGGGGAGGGAGGGAGGGAGGGTTGATTTTCTTGTTCGATCTTACATTGCATGTTTGTATGGATGGATGCATGTATATACGCTCTCGTGAATGCATGCATACAATCATGCAATTTGATTGTATCATATTTGTTAATCTCTGGCATTGCTTCTGCTTAAGGTCCCGCCGCACCTATCGACTCAACCCTCCCTCTCTCCCTCCCTCTCGCCCCCACAGATCGCGGATTTCGGCCTTGCTGCCATCCGCGCCGACCCCCTCGATACCCTGCACACCGAGTGCGGCACACGTTCCTACATGGCTCCCGAAATCCTCCTCCACAACGGCTATGAAGGCGGCAAGGCCGACGTGTGGTCCATGGGCGTGGTCCTTTTCATCCTCCTCGCGGGCAACCCCCCCTTCCAATTGGCCCGTCGAGGGGACTGGTGGTTTAACGCCTTGCTCGACAACGACTGGGAACGGTTTTGGAAGGCCCATCAGAAGTACGCCCCCCACCTCCCCCTGGCGGCGCAGGCCTTCCTCTCCTTCCTCTTCCAGCCCGACCCAGCCCTCCGTCCCTCCTCCCAGCAGCTCCTCATGCACGAGTGGATGCAAGGCCCGTTACTCACCCCCGGGCAGCTTAAGCTCGAGATGATGGCGCGGCAAGGGGACGTCCTGCGGGAGAAAGACAAGGAGCGCGCTAAGGCCAAGGAAGAGAAGCTTCGCCAACTCCAAGAGGCGGCGGCGGTGGCGGCGGCCGTCTCCCCGGCCTCCCTCATGTCCATGGGCTCAGGTAACACGACCTTTGCCTCCCTGGGCACCACTGGCGCGGGCGGTTCACTGGGCGCGTGCCTTGGGAGCCAGGCCATGTACAAGGAGCAGTTGACCCGGCATCGGTCCGTGTATGGGGAAGAGGAGGAGAAGGACACCATGGCCTTGAGTCCGGCATCCTACCCGGAAGAAGGGCCTAGGAAGCAGAAGCTGGCGCCACTGCTGCCGGTGGAACGAGGGTTGAAAGGCTTTACGTATTTTTACTCCAAGTCGTCATCCTCGGAGGCGCTGCTGGATAGACTTCATTTCCTCTTGCTCGGGCAGCTGTCGGCGACGATCAAGCCTCCGCAGGGCATGGGGGAGGGAGGGGAGGAGGCGCTGTTCCATGTGCGTTGCCTAGTGCCTCTGACGGCGGCCAAGGTCTGCCTGGACATCCGGATTTGGCGCGTGGTGGAGGAGAAGGAGGAGGGCGGGAAAGAGGAGGGCGACGAGGAGGAGGGGGAAAAGGTGGTGCTGCATGTGATCGAGGCGAAGCGGAAGGAGGGAGACCCCGTCCTCTTCCACCGTGTCTATCGGACGATCAAGACCAAGATGCTGCAGGAGGAGGAGGAGGAGGAGGGGGAGGGACAGAGTGTTTGGGACGGAAGCTTTTGCTATGGCTCTCAGGTCCTTCCCGTCATTCTTCCCGCGACGCCGTCTCCCGAGCGTGCACAGTACTCGGAGCCCGTCCTTGTGCCTCCGGAGCAGGAGGGGAGTGAGGGGGTGGACAAGAAGGAAGAAACAAGGGGCGAGGAGGAGGAGGAGGAGGTATTGCCGCGCCCTCAAGCCCTGCATGAGGAGCAGATGAGTGATGTGGTTGAGATGATTTAAGACGTGTGAGAGCGAGAGGACGAGGGTGGAAAGGTGGGCGGGAGGGAGGAGGGAGGGACGCGAGGGAATGACGAGGTGGTGTGCGAAAATGCCAAACCCTCCAAAGGATTTGGAAGTTTGGGATAATCTAGAAAGATCCAGAAGAATGTAGAAAGACCACCGGCAAAGATGAACAACACTGCGAATATGGAATGATTGCGTAAGAACAAATCAGCACGCAAGAGAATGAGGACAGGAGACGGAAGACGGTAGAGATAGTCGGTGATGGAGGAGAGAAAGAAGGAATTTGTAGAAAGGACAAGAAGGGGACGAGGGAAGGGGAAGGACTAGAGAGAGAGAGACGAGAGAAACGGCGGCGTAGAGTAACGGGCGTCCGTTTAGGCTTGTCCCTCCTTCCCCCCCAAGGGCGAGGTAGGGATATGCGGATGACTAGGCATATCTCTTGATGATAAGGCTTTCCGCCACAGGACCGAGCCACCTCCCATTGACATGAAGCGAAATACCTCGGTGGGTGGGTGGGTGCGTATCTGGGAGTATTCTATATCCGCTGCGTGCGTGTGTAGGACAAGAAGACGTGTAAAGAACGAGAGAGCGGTAGAACAAAGGAAATGTTGAACAAAGGAGCTGTGGAACATCAGCGAGTCAGAGGACTAGAGAGAGAGAATGAGAGAGGGTGAAAGAAGGAGAGGGAAAGAGAGAGGCAGACAGAGAGAGAGAGAGAGAGAGAGAGGGTGAAAGAAGGAGAGGGAAAGAGAGAGGCAGACAGAGAGAGAGAGAGAGGGAGAGAGAGACAGAGAGACAGAGAGATAGAGAAAGCGAGAGAGACAGACAGAGAGAAAGAGAGAGAGACAGAGAGACAGAGAGACAGAGAGAGAGACACAGAGAGAGAGAGAGAGAGAGAGAGAGTGAGAGAGAGAGAGAGAGAGCGAGAGGCAGACACAGAGGCAGGGAGGCAGAAAGGCAGAGAGGCAGAGAGGTAGAGAGGCAGAGAAGTAGAGAGAGAGTTAGAGAGAAAGAAATTTTTTAGAGAGGACAGAGAGAGAGAAAGAAAGACGTGAAAGGATTTTCGTCAGGTAGGAAACTTTTTAGATCCGAGTGCCTCCTTCTGCATTTCCTTATGCAAGGGGCTGAATGACGGGGAAACACTAAGACTAGCCAGGTGTCAAAATGACTACCGTGGGCACTTGCTTTTGAAGGTGGCAGGTTGGAGGGGAAGGACCGGGTGAATGAGTGAGGGGCAAAGACCAAGTAACGAAGAGAATTAGAAGACATTTAGGAGCAAGGCAGCATGTTCTATTAAGGTGATGTCACATCCTGTGTAAATAGCTACGAAAAAGGAATTCCGGCGGAAGCGGGTGTCTTGATTGTGCAAAGAATTACAATTACGTGGGCAAGAGCTCCCAAATTCTGGTATGAGGCTTATGAGAAAGGGCGCATGCATAGAAGATTCGAGCGATGGGGGCCTTGGGCTACCTTCTTTCCATCCAGATGATGGCGAGAAAATAGCCAGACTTTGTTCGGACGTTAATCAACAAGAAGAATGAAATTAAAACGAATTGTAACATGTTCCATGGTTTGTCCAAAAACTCGCCTCAACCAACCAAAATTAGAAACGATCGAAGGAAAGAGTTATGCCACGCTAGTGGTCTAGGTGCTTGGAGAACCCCTTGTTTTTTTTTTAGAAATTCAAACGAAGAGCCATGCCCTTACAAAGTGCACCCACGGGGGGGGGGCATACACTCCCGACGTAAAAAGAGTGGAATGAACTGAGTTGGGCTTGGCACGAGATATCTTGAAGTTAGCTTGCTTCTTGTTCATGAATATGACGCCTTTTAGTGCGACTTAAAACATCCATCTTTATTGGAGAACTGATGCTTCAGCGAAGAACGAACAACCTCCTCCACGTGTTCGATGGCATTCACGTTTTTGCTCAAGTGGCCTCCATGCAAAGCCTGTCCTTGTGCCATCGATTTTCGTCTCACTCACACACCACCACACCCCGCATATGTAGACTTTTTTTTACCCTGGTACGCAGACGCACCGCGCACGGTCAGCCCAAGACTCTCTGGCCGGGCAACCTCCTCCCTCCAGTCGCCATCCTCCTCCTGCAACAAAAGAGCAAACACACACAAGGCATGTACAACTGCTATACTCCTCGCATTGCCACGCGCCCACTGCCATCGCCATCGTCACAAGCGACAAGCAGCAGCAATGAGGGGAGAAGAAGAAAAACTGCCACTGCATCTACAACAAGCGGCGGGGAGGTGAGTGTCATAGGAGTGGTAGCTTGCTGATTAGTTGACATTGCGAGGGTTATTACTGGTCGACCTACGCGCTCTTTCTCACTCTGCCACTCTTAAAAATATAAGCCATCACGTGTGGACGACCGGGCATGGAACCAACTTCGGCCTCTGTTCATTGATCTTGGTGTCGTCTCACAGGTATGCATGTAGACCTTTCCCAGCCCTCTCTTTCCTTCCTCTTTTCTTCGGCTACAATGTTCTTCCCTCCATCGGTTCCCTACCACACGATACCCTTGCTTGTCCTCGATTACTCTCGCCCATTCTCCTTCCCCCATTCCACTTTGCTCCCTCTTTTCAGGCTTCAGGCTCCGCCTACCTGGAGCTCGAGCACACCAAGGTCCTTGTAGCTGTGTACGGGCCTAAGCCCCGGCAGGACGTAGAATTCAGTGAAGATGGGAAACTGCTCTGTGATTTTCGATATGCGCCTTTCGCCCGCCGGGGTGGGAGGCTCCGGCAGAGAAAGGAGAGGGGAGGGCGGGAAGGAGGAGGTGGGGGCGGACCACAAGAGGAAGAGCGAGCGGCGTCACAACTCATAGCCCAGGCCTTGGAAGCGTCGGTGCAGCTGGCAAAGCTACCGAAGAGCGTTATTGAGATTTACGTGTCGGTGCTGCAGGCGGATGGAGGAGAGGTAGGGGCGGCCATCACGTGTGCCTCCTTGGCATTGGCGGACGCGGGGATCGAACTGTTTGGGCTGGTGGCGTCGAGCGTAGTGGTCGCTACTACCACAGCTTCTCTACCTGGAGATAAAAAGGGAGATAGGAATGTGCATTTGGATCCAACGGCCACAGAGGAGGAGGGAGATGGCGTGAGGGAGGGCGAGGGAGGGGTATTGGGGTTGGCGCTGATGCCGACCTCTGGGGAGGTGACGCAGCTTTGGCAGAGTGGGCGGTTGGACGGGTCGGCCATGGAGAGGGCACTAGAGATAGCCACGGATGGGGCCTTGATGGTGCACGCCATGATGCGGAAGAGGCTGTTGAAGTATATGGGAGGCCAGGAGGGGGGAGGGGGGTCCTCGTCCTCGACATCCTTGTTCTTGTCTTCCTCGTAGGGAGGGAAGGGCCAGAAGAGAAAGAAGTAGAGGGAAAGTGGTTGCAAAACATCAAAGCAATATGGAAAAGGAAAAAGAAGGCTATCAGAAACATGCGACTTAGAAGGGGGGCCAAATCCAGTCCATTTAAACAAATTGACCTGTGTGGCGCGTTATGGCAATCAGCACTCTCAATCACTCGCGTTCTGATGGCCTTTCTTGCTGTCCTTTACCTTTATTCATACGGTTAATAGCCCACACTCGGAAGGATTCCGTAAGAGTGCTTACTTGAAAGACTCTGAAGATGACTCCCCCCCCTCTCTGGTGGTATAACATATGACCCTTCTCCATGTGGCCCATTCAGTGCCGCCAGGATCTTCTGACGAGCACATCCACATCCACTCTCTCTCTTTTCTCTCTCTTTCTCTTTCTCTTTCTCTTTTCTCTCTTTTCTATCTCACGCACACTCATAAACACACATGCACACACATGCATACTTCCTAACTCTTTCTCACAGACATACATGTGTATCATCCACATCCACCTTCCTCACACGCGGATGCTCACACACAAATGCATCTTCTTTCTTTTTCTCACACACATTACACATAAAGCAGTCCACCAACAATCTACCTTGAGGAACTTCAGTCTGTTGTCAACTAACCCTCTTCGCCGTTTTCTCGTCCCCGATATCATCCACAGTCTTTTGTTAGTCATCACCATCTCCGCACACTTATCAAAAATCCAGCACCACCATCTTCGAGCAACCCATGGAGCGAAGAAGACCTTTCCCGCTTCTTTCTTTCGCGCATTTTCCTTACTTTCTTACCTCTCCTTTTCCCATCCATCTCCTCTAGCCTTCCCATTTTGTTCCTGCGAATGGCCTGCCTTCCGTCAAGAACTCATTCTCCAACGAGCCATACCGCACCGCTCTCTCCTCTTCACACACGTACCGGCGTCAGCCGGGGCACATGACCGACTGCCGGCGTCAGCATTTTCGAGATATTGTTGCTTTTGTTGCTGCTGTTGCTGCTGCTATCATCGTGGGCGCAGGAAGGAGAAGAGGCGGAGCGGATGACGGTTGGCTGTTGTGCAGCAAGGGGATTCGCCAGCCTTCCCATCGCCCTCTGGTGGCTGCTGTTGCCGGTGCTGCTGAAGTCCACAAAAGAGGCGCAACGACGAATTTTATTGCTGCTGCAGCAGCTGCTGTTATTGATGCTGCTGCTTATGCCTCCAGCGACGCCGGCGGCGGTGGTGGTCAAGAGGAGGGCAAGTCGCCTCTCGTCCTCGACGGAAGCACAACGACGCAGCAGCCCATCCACTTCTCCTTTAATCAACAGCTTCTCATGTGGCTCCGCTGCTGCTAATCTTGCCCTTCCTCCGCCTTCTGCTACTATTGCTGAGAAACAATCGAGGGGAGAACGAGGGCAGGCTATATTTTTAGGGGTGACAGAGGAAGAGGGAGTGGAGGGAAAGAGGGGAGAGTCGTCATCTAACCCTCCCTCCCCACCTTCTTCATCCTCCTCCTCCTTCTCCTCCTCCTCTCCACAGTCCAGAATTTCAATTGCCATGCACTGCACCTTCTCTTCCTTCCCCTCCTTCCCCTCCTCCTCCCCTTCCTCAGCCGCATTCACCATCGCGCCTACTATTTCTTCTTCTTCTTCCTCCTCCTCCTCCTCCTCCTTCTGTTCCATCTCCTTCTGCTTGCCCTGTCCCAGGATCCCTATCCCCTCGAATGAGACGCATTTTGACGCAGACCGCGGCATCAAGGCTGCCTCTCGCTCCCTTGCTCTCTCCAACACTTCCTCCCCCTCTTCGTCGTCTGATTCCCTCATTCTCTCCCCTTCCATCAGCAGCGACCCGTACGTCCACAATCGCCTTGCCGCGCTTGCAGACGCACAGCTGGCAAACACGCAAAGCAGGCCAATTACATACAATAGGGCCCCGTACACCACGTTGCTGCTGTTCCGACCGTTAGGGCTGCTGCTTTGCCGTGGGTGCTGTCGAAGGGAGCTAGAACCCGAGGGAGGGGCCGTAGTAGAGCCACCGGCGGGAGGAAAGGAAGGATCGGTGCGTGGGTAGGTGGTGGTTGTGTTAGTGGACGCCACCCAGAAGATCCACCCCGCGTCCACGAGAAGGAGGACGGCGGAGAGGCAGAGGAGGAGCGTCAGCTTCTTGTTACAATTCACACTGGTAGCAGGAGTTTCAGTACCCGCATCAGCACCAGCACCAGCACCAGCATCAGTTCCAGCAGTAGTAGCAGCAGTAGCAGCAGCAGCAGCAGCGACGGCATCGCCAAAACTGCCAGCCTGCTGTTCTCTCCCGCCTTCTTCGCCGCTGTTGAATTGGCCCCACGCGCCGCTCCCGCCACAGTCCATGTCAGAGTCCAAGGCTTCCTCCTCCACCTCCTCCCGCCTATCCTCTTTCCCTTCTGTCCCCTTCTTTCCCTCGAGATCTCCTACATTCCCCAGGCTGGCAGACGGACCGTGGCATCGAGGAGGAGAGGGACTACAGTTACCGTGGTGTCTGCCTGCCCCGGGGGGGGATCCCGCGCGGTCTTGCCCCTCCATCATCGCAAACAGAAAAGGACGTGTGCGAGACCGAGTGGGCGATATGCTGAATGATAAAGACTTCGGTGCCGCAAGCATGGCAGCCAGGGCCTTGGCCTCTTCTTCTTGCTGCTGTGATTCCAGGGCCTGGTGGGAGGTCTCGAGCCGCGTGGCGGCACGGAAGCAGAGGACGGCGCCAATGACGCAGTTCAGGCCACGAAGGAGAAACACAGTGCCCGGAGAGGAAGAGGAAATGATGAGCAGGGTGTCCACGCACAAAAGCAGTGCAGCGAGGCGCAGCATAAACACTAACGGCGCAGGGGGGCCGCGCAGGTCCTTCGAGCCGGGAACGTAGTCGTGATGTATGGCAGGAGGAGAGGAGGGCGCATTGCCGATGGTGTGTTCCGCCGAAGCAAGCTGGCATGCCGCGACCTCCGGCGGATCAGGCCTTTCCGGGGGATGCTTGTCCATCGCAACGCGATCTGTAAGGCCGACACAAAGGCGGTATGGCCTGCGAAAACAGCGGCTTCGGGTCTCCTTTCTTGTTGAATACTGGCAGGTGGCAGCGGCTTACCAATGTGCCCTCAATTGCACTGTAGAATTGAGATGGTGAACGAAAGCCCGCGTGCAGTGAGTGTGTGTGTGTTTGTTGTGTTTGAGTGTTGGTGTGTAGGTTTATGCTTATGTGTGTCCATGCCATTGTCTGCATCTGTGTGTATCTCTATCTGTGTATATATATATCTGTGTCTGTGTCTGTGACTTTGTTTGTATCTGTGTCTGTGATTGTGTCGTTCGTTCATTGTGAGGCTCGTGTGGTAACTAGTACCGCACATGGGTGACACCACCTCGTGGACAGTCATGGCGGCTCATCGTTTCGGTGAGCCGCGGCTTCTGAAGTCCACGATAAATTAGTGAACACTATGGAGCAAAAAGGTCCCAGGCATCTCCTCTAAATGTGCACCATGGTAAGTATAATGAGGGAGGATTCATGGTCGTTTCTTCACACTGGAATCTTCCTAGTGTGCGTAATGTGTCCCGTGGTGAGTAGTTGGGGGGTGTCAAAGTGCAGCTTGACATGGCAGGCATGCTGCCTGCTGTCGCTCTCGCTCCGCGCAACGGAACTTCGTGCCGAAGGGGGAACGGCACGAAATGGTTCCTGATTGGGAGAGACCTCGTTCTCATGTTGAGCTGCTCCACTATCAAAGCCTTCGTAAGATTCCAGATCTATGAGTAGAGAGTCTTGGTTCAGAGCGGGTCACGGAGAGAAAGAGAGGGGAGGGAAATGCACGAACAGCCCAAAGGCATGAGGGGGAGGTTGAGACGAGGGCGGCGCGCGATCTTCTTTCTTCTTCCATCCATCTTCGCAATGCAATTGTAAGTCATGTCCATCTACATCGAGGACAGACATAAATGTGCAAGAGCTACATACGCCACGAAATGGCCCAGGGCACAAGATATGAGCGCCCTGTCTGTGGGGGTGTGATGCTCAGCACAGTAAAGTGTCGGCCTACTTCGGCACGTGCCATAGAGAGCCCTCTCAGGATATGCAGTCAAAAGAAAAAAGTCAGGTCATGCTACGCCCACCGCGATGCCCATTCAAGGCAACCTGCATGAGATAGATTTTATCATCATCAACCGCTCAAACAAGCACCGCAATGTTTCTCTTTCTTTCTTTTTAATGGTTTTGCGATCTTCAGCCTACTAGTTCTTACTCTTGTCGTCGCGGTGGACAAAGCAGCCGTTTCTCTAAGCCTCCAGCTTGCCCCCACCTCCACCTTCTTCTCCACCTTCCCCGGCCACTTCCACCCCCTTCGCCTTGCGCTGCTCCAGCGCCTGCTTGAAATTGGCCAGGAGGGTGGCTTCCTTTTGTTTGTTCTCCTCCAGCTGTATGAGCGCCAGGGCTTTTTTTTCCAGGGCGGTGTAGACCTAGGAGTGAGAAGGAACCGAGAGAGGGAGGGAAGAAGAGAGGGAAATGAAGAAAAGGAAAGTCAAGCACTGGGAAAAAAGCGTGGTAGCGAAGGGAGACGAGGACAGAGGACAAACAAGCACACAGGAATCCATCGAATACAGAGAGAAAAGGACGTGAGCGAAGGAAGGAGTATCAGCAAGGCGTTAACGCCGACAGACAGACGCATGTCCCTCCCTACCTGATTCTCCTTCCGGATTCGAATGGCATTCATCCGCTTGTGCCGATTCCCTGTCATTCCAATGCGCATGGTGCGAGAAACATCACAACGAGTAAGTAAGTGAGCGATGTGGAGGATAGACCGCGCCCTCCCTCCCTCCCTCCCTCCTTGTTCCTACCGCTCATGACATATCCCAGTTCCTCGAGCCTCTCGATCTCCTCCCCCTGCCACCCGACCTCGCCTCGTCTGGGAATGCGCATGTTCTTCTCCGCGTACTGGGCAATGGCTTCGCCCTGGGACAAGAAGAGGGAAGGAGGGAGGGAGAGAGGGAGGGAGGGAGGGAGAAGGGAAGGATGGAGGGAGGGAGGGAAGGGAAAGGTCAGTAGGGGTAGGTATACAGTAAAAATGCGCATGCTCTCCTTCATATAATCCGCCATGGCTTTGCCCCGACAGAGGAGGAGGAAGAGGGGGAGGGGGGGAGGGAGGGATAAGTAAGGGCACGGACACGGCGATTTTCATACAAACGAGCGGTTCCCTCTCCACTGCCCTCCCTCCCCCCTGCCTTCCCTCCCTCCCTCCAATTCCACTTACCTCGCCTGGCATGAGCGCACCGCCGAAGTTTCTAGACCTCCCGCCCTCTCTTCCCCCCTCCAGGTCGTCTTCCAACGGCCGTGGGCCCATATCGTCGTCCTCGTCGCTGCTGTCGTCGCTGTCGGTGTGGTTGGGCAGGGGGCAGGGAGAAAGGGAGGGAAGGATGGAAGGATGGAGGGAGGGACGGAGGGGGCATGGGTGTAGATGAAATGACACTCAGATTTAAGCGAGAGCGGTAGGAGGAAAAGAGGGAGAGAGTGGAGGAGAGAGGGAACGAGGGAAGGCAAGAAGCCACGTACCGCCCTCCTCCCCCTTGCACTTGAGCCTTGAAACGAGCCGCCTCCGCACGGTCCGTCTCATCCATGCTCTCCCCCTCCCCCTCCTCCGGCTCCTTCCCCCTCCTTCCCTCCTCTCCCTCTGCCTCGGCACCAGCAGCTGCAGCCACGGTGGCAGCTGCTGTGCTGGTCTGAGAATTTTCCCTTTTCTCTCGTCGGCGTGCCGCCTGTTGCCTCTCTTCCTCATCCTCACTTTCACCACTACTACTAGTACTACTACTACTGCTGCTGCTACTGCTGCTGCTGCTGCTGCTGCTGCTGCTGCTACTGCTAGTGCTGCTGCTGTTACTGCTATCTGACGAGGAAGAGGAAGACGAGGAGGAGGATGAGGAGGGGGGAGAGGGTCTACGGGCCATTTTCTTCTTCCTCCTATTATTGGAGCCCTGGCCTTTATCCTTGCGCTTGGAATTCACCTCCTCCTTCCTCTTCTTCCTCTTTCCGCTCTTCACCGCCATAATGTCCTCTTTCTTCTTCCTCCCTCCACCGCCTTCCCTTCCACATTGACCCATCTTCTTTCCCCTCACTGGAGGCGGCGTAGGCGACCGGGCCCAGATATCTTGAGCCGCCGTAGAAGTCTCACTCAATTCCCTCCTTTTCCGCAGCCGCATCTCCTCATAAGTCTCACCTGGCAAAGAGGCATCATTCCCCCTTGCTGCGCTTCCTCCTCCACCACCACCATTCCGACCCCATGACTCGTCTCCTCCTCCTCCTCCTCCTCCTCTTTCCCAGCGACTTCCTCCTCTTCCTCTCCTCTCCTCTCCTTCAACCCGTCCTCCTCCACTGCCATCCCTACCTCGTTCACCGTAGCGCCCGTACGAATAGGAAGGAGGGGAAGGACGGCGGTCCCTCTCTCTTTCCATATCTCTTCCCTCATCCCTCCTTCTCTCCCTGTCCTCTTTATCTCCTCTATCTCCTCCTCCTCGTTCCCTCTCCTTCTCACGCTCCTCCCGCATCCGCTCTAGCTGCCGACGGGTAGGTGGAGATCGAGAGCGAGAGCGGGATAAGCGACGTCGATACGGTGGACTATTACTCCTGTTTTCCCTCCCTCCCCGACGTTCCCTCCCCCCGCTGCCGCTCCTGTCTCTTCGTCGTTCATCGCGGCCGTCACGAGGTGCTTCTCGGCTCGATGGCATTGTTGGGGAAGCGCCTCTCTCCTTCCGCTTCAGATTTTCGCGTGGCGGAGAAGGTGAAGAAGACCGCGGCATTAGTTAGGCTGGTGGCTGACTCGCTTGCTTCCTTGTGATGCCTGAGTTTGTCACTGTGAGAGGTAGGGTGTGAGGTACGAAGGCAGGCGAAGAGACACCACAGATCACAGACACGTTCGTCATCTCCATCAAGCCGTGGGCCAGGAGGTCGACATCTCCTTGTTGCACTATATGACGCTTCCCACACCCACAACCCACAGAGACCACTGGCTGTGGACAAAGAGGGAGAAATATGACAGCTACTGGAGGCCAAGCTGCCCGAACGGCAGAGCTCGAGGTGAGTTTGAGGATGTTGGCCTCGTACCCTCCCTCCCTCCCAAACGGACTTGCCTCCCCTCCCTCACTCTGCTCCCTCTCCGCCTTGACAGCAGAATCCCCCCCCAGCACTGTCCTATGAAGCGCTCCTCGAGGAAAATTTACGTCTCAAGGAACAGCTCCAGCAGCTGCAGCAACAACATCAACGACAACAATCGCAGCAGCAGCAGCAGCAGCGAAAAAAAACTCCATCTACTCCTCTTTCCTGTTCCTCCTCCGTCCCTCTCCCCCCTCTCCCGCCTGTCCACCAGCTCACTTCTGAACACATCACCCGCTACTCTCGGCAGCTGCTCCTCCCATCCTTTGGCGTGCAAGGGCAGCGAAACCTTTTGTCGTCCTCTGTGCTTGTCGTCGGTGCCGGTATGTGTCTCCCTTTCCTCCTCCTCCCCCTTTCAGCTCTGCCCTCCCTCTCTTCATGCATTCTCTTACCGCGATGATATCAACTATCTATTCATATTGTTTCTCTTGCCCTCCTTCTTCCCTCTGTCGACAAGGCGGGCTGGGCTCGGCCGTCCTCCTTTACCTAGCTGGGGCCGGCGTAGGCCGTTTGGGCATTGTCGACTTCGATGGGGTCGAACGCAGCAATCTCCACCGACAGGTCATCCACACCGAGGCAAGGGAGGGCGGGAGGAAAGCCTGGTCTGCCGCAGAAAGTGTCCGGGCCCTGAATAGCCAGGTGGAGGTGTGTGTGTATGAGGAGGAGGTGGGATGGGACAACGTGGAGGGGCTGCTGCAAGGGTGGGAGGTTGTGGTGGACGCTAGCGATAATCCCCGTACGAGATATTTACTCAATGATGCCTGTTGGCTGGGCCAGGGGGAGGGTGAGGGAGGGAGGGAGGAAGGGAAGGAGGGAAGGAGGAGGAGGGGGAGGAGGGGGAGGCCGTCGGCGCTGGTGTCCGGGGCAGCTCTGGGCTTGGAGGGACAGGTGACAGTCTTTGACTACGAGCCGTTGGGGCAAGAAGGAGGACGTGGGAAAGGTGGAAGAGGAGGAAGGGGGGGGGGAGGAGGAGAAGGGGAAGGAGGAGGAGGACGCAGGGGAGGAGGAGGACAGGGAGAACAGAAGTTGAAGAGAGGACCATGCTACCGGTGTCTATATCCCAAGCCCTTGGCAGGTACGTCAGTTTATCAACAGGAGGCGACCAGCTTCAGATAAAGGTCGATGTATGGAGTCCGTTATTTCGGTGCCCCTCCCTCCCTCCCTCCCTCCCTCCCTCCCTCCCTCCCTGTATTCCTCTCTTTATTCCTCTCTTTATTCCTCTCTTTATTCCTCTCTGCCTTCGCCTCTCTCCCTCCCTCCATTTCAACCCACATTCCTCCTCCAGCGGCCTCTGGAAGCTGCAGCGAAAATGGAGTCTTGGGCGTGGTGCCCGGCATCATTGGCTGCCTGCAGGTACCTCCCTTCTTCCCTCCCTCCTTCCCTCTCTCCTTCCCCTACTCCTTCCTTTTTCCTCTCTCTCTCTCTCTTTCTATTCTTTTTCCTTTCCCATTTCTTAAAACCTCTGGCTCCTTTTTCACAAGTTCACCCTCTCCCTCCCTTCCTCCCTCCCTCCCTCAGGTCATGGAGGTACTGAAGCTCCTGGCCGACACTCCCTCCCTCCCTCCCCTCTCCACCCGTCTCCTCCTCTACGATGCTACCTCCCCCACCTCCCCCTTCCTCCCCCTCTCCCTTCCCCCCTCCTCCCTCCCTTCCTGCCCCCTCTGCTCGGGCCAGCTCCTCTCCCTTTCGGCATGTGCGGCCTGGGCGGACGCCCACGGCCTCCGAGGTCCAGGCCCTTCCTGCCCTCCCTCCCTCCCTCCCTCCTCCCTGCTTTCCCCCGAACACGAGGTCACTTGTCAGGTAAGGAGGAATGAGGGGGGGGAAGGAAAGGGAGGGAGGGAGGGAGGGAGCGAGGGAGGGAGGAAGGGAGCAACACAGTGTCCGTACCTCAAATTCCAATCCACACACTCTTCCATCACCCCGGCCTCCCTCCCTTCCTCCCTTCCTCCTTCCCCTCCCCCTTTCCTTAGACTTTGGCCTCCCTCCGCCAAGCCGGCGTTCCCCTCTTTATCCTGGACGTGCGCGAGCCTCATCAATTCGCCATCTGCTCCTTGCCCGGTGCCGTCAACATCCCGTTTTCCTCCTTCCCTTCCTCCCTCCCTCAGGAGGGCCTATGGGAGAGGGGGGGCGAGGGAAGTCTCTCCGCAACCAAAGAGGGCGGGGAACAGAGGGAGGGAGGGAGGGATGTTGGAATGCCCGGTAAGGATCTGGCGGTGTATGTCATGTGCCGACGAGGCATCTTGTCGAGGGAGGCGACGCGCGTGCTTGTGGAAAGGGGGTGGGGTAAGGTTTGGAATGTGAGGGGAGGGCTGGTCAAGTGGAAAGAGGAGGTGGACCGGGATTTTCCCATGTACTGAGGGAGGGAGGGAGGGAGGGAGGAGATGAGACTCATGATGGGCTGCTGGCTGGGTCTTAGATTTCTCTTCCTTTCCAGGAGGGATATAGATATGGATATAGATTGGGAATTGTGGCACGTGATGAACCCGAAATGGGAAGTGAAATGATTGCGCTTAGAAGCTTATTGTGAGGTTTGGGGCGCGAACGGTCCTTCTTCTTCTTCTTCTTCTTCTTCTTCTCTTCTTTTTTCTCTTCTTCCTCTTCTTCTTTTTCTTCTTTCTTCTTCCTCCTTCTCCTCTTCTTCTTCCTCTACTTCTTCTTCTTCTCGTCCTATGTATCCTTCTTCTATGCATCCTTCTTCTTTTTCATCGTCATCATTTTTTCTTCTTTTTCATCTACTTTCTTTCTCATCTCCTTCATCGTTTTCTTCTTCTTCTTCTTCTTCTTCTTCTTCTTCTTCTTCTTTCCCCCGTAGGGTCTTTCCTCACAACTCCCTTCTCGTCAGGCTCGTCGTCCCTCCCTCTCTCGAAGACCCTCATCCCCCAACGCCACAAAACGGCAGAAATCTTTGCTTCCTCCTCCTTCTCTTAACCTCCTCCTTCTCTTAAATCCTCATCGTAGGATCTTCTCGCATACACACATACCGCTCCGGATCCCAAATGCTTCTCAAATCAACACCTCGTTCCACATCAACAACCTCCCCCCCTCCTTCAAAGCCCTTCTTCCCACCCTAAAGCCCTCCCTCCCTACGAAAACCACCGGCCAAAGCGCCTCCATCCTTCCTGCAGATGGTCTCCGTGGTACTGACCAACGCCCTCCCACCACCGCATCACCGCACATCCCGCCTTCCCACCCTCTTTGCCTCCCCTCCCTTTCTGCCTCTTCTTGTACGCGTGGCGCTGGCGCGCCTCCGGAGAAGAAGGTAAAGTCGCCTCGCCTTCCTTCTCTCCCTCCCGCCCATTCTGCGAGTCCGAGGTAGGGGGGGAGGTGGCGGGGGAGGAAGGGCTTCGGGACTGGAGCAGTCCTCCGCCGGTGAAGCCGAGCGCCTCGAGAAGGTCGGTAATCTCGCTCAGGCTCTTGGCACTCATCTCTTCCAGGAATGAGGAGGAAGCGAGGGAGGACGGGAGGGAGGGCTGGGCCTTGGTCTTGTGGGTGAGCAGACGGGCTGTGGTTTCCTCGAGTTCATGGACGCTCTTCACGAGCAGGGCTATTTTGTGCTCCGCCGACACCAGAGCTGCCTCCTTCTCCTCCAGGCGGGACGAGAGGGCGTGGAGCTGAGGGAGGGAGGGAAGGGTGAAATGAGCGGGTGCGAGGAGCAGGAAGAGGGGAAAGGGGATGAATAGTAGGAAAACGCACTTACATCAGCAGGCGACTTGCCACCCCAAATGCTGAAGCCTCCTCCTCCTCTTCCTCCTCGCTCTCCTCCTGCCTGCGTCACATTCCACTGCATCCCTTCCACGGCTCCTTCGCCTCCCGCCCTCCCTTCCCACCTCCCTCCTCCCCCCCCCGAGATGGTCCGGACAAGGGAGGAGACGATCCACAGGCCTAGGAGGCAAGCGGACACCAACATCCACTGCTGTCGTCGCCGCTTGTCCGTGGCTGCTGTTTCTGCTGCTGCTGCTCGCTCCGCCTGATAGAAGGTACGACGAAAGACCATGTACCGCTCGTCCGTCGCTTGCCGAAGGTCGTGAAAACCCTCCTGGGAGGGCGGGAGGGAGAGAGGGCGGGAGGGCGGGAGGGAGAGAGGGCGGGAGGGCGGGAGGGAGGAATCAGACGTTTCAACAATGTGTTTGTGCGCGAAAAAGAGAGGACTGAGGGCTTCATAAGAGGGAGGGATGGACGGGGGCTTACCTCGAGGAGTAGTTTCTTAAGGTAGGTGCAGTCAGAGTGTTCGGTGGAGAAAGCCTCGCAGGTGCCCCAACGGTAGTCCCGCACGGGCCAGAAGGAACCACTGCCCCTCACCTGGGAAAGAGAAAGGAGGAAGAGAAGGAGGGGGGGAGGGAGGGAGGGAGGGAGGGAGGGCGAATGAGTGCTGGGTAAGTGTACCGGGCTAAGGAAGAAGGACAGAGCGGGAGGGAAGGCGGGAGGGAGGGAGGGAGGGAGGGAGGGAGGGACAACGCACCTCATCAAATTGATTGGAGGCCACCACGGCGAAGGGCGGCACGACCAGGTCAGGAGGGATGCCCACCCTCTGCTTCGCCTCCTGCCCGAAGTCGAAGAGGCGGATCTTGTGATTGAGGCACTCCTTGTGGACTAAGGACCGGAAGGCCAGGGTCTCGTCAGCTGTCATGCTGTCCGCCTTGGCCAGGAGGGGAATGAGTGCCACCTTAGCCGAGATGGCCTGGGAAAGGAGGGAGGAAGGGAGGGATGGAGGGAAGGAGGAAGAAAAGAGGGCGTTGGACTAGGCATGAGATGAGATGTACGAAAGGAAGAAACACCTCATGGGCCAGCCGTCCGTCCACAACCACCACTATACGCCCGCCCGCCCTAACTTTCCTCCCTCCCTCCCTCTTCCTCCCTCCCCCTCCTCACCTGCATAAACCTGATATCGATCCACTTGAGGCGATGGGCCGCCAAGAAGTACAAGCACACGTCCACGCGCGCGTCGCCTCCAGGGCACTGTCCCAAGGGTTGCATGCGCGATGTGTCATTCTCGGCCTCCAGGTAGGTCTAGGAGGGAGGGAGGGAAGGAGGAAGGATTTGATGAAGGGATGCTTGTGAGTATAGTAGTACGTGTTGCGAGGAAGTAAGCGCATAACGAGAGAGGGACGTGGAGCTCCCCATCTCCCCCCCCCCACCTGATTGCAGTCATCGATGTAGTTCAGGATCATGTCAATCGACCGGCAGATATCTGTGTCGTCTCCGAAACCGGGCGTGTCCTGGATGGTGTAATGCACTCGTTCCAAGGCCTCCTCGTTCGTGACCGTGAAGCGCGTGCACAGGCCCGAAGGGTCCGCGAGGAAATCGCTCGTCTTTGTACGGCTCCCGTCATGAGGCAAAGGCGGCTCTTTCACATCTCGCCCTTGCGTATAGGACGAAAACATGTTGTTGATGAAGCTGGCAAAGGAGGGGAGGAGGGGAGCGGGGAGAGGAAGAAGGAAAATGATGTTTCTCACCGATAATCCGACCCGATAACGGCAACAACACCTGCCCTTCTTCCCTCCCTCCCTCCCTCCCTTCTTCCTTCCCTTGCCAGCACGTACGTGGTCTTGCCATGGCCCGCCTCCCCGGCCACCATCACCTTCAAGTGATAGTCCGTGTAGACACGGCGCATCTGCGGGAACTTCCGGCGTGCATGCTCCTTGGATGCGGTCATGGCCGCCAGCCGCTGTTCCCCCCGGGCCTTCTGTGCCGCGATGCGCTGGTACTCGTCGCCTATGCTCTCGTCCATTCTCTTCTTGAGGGGGACGGGAGCGGTGGCCGTGGCTGCGGTCCCTGGGAGGGGAGGAAGAGGGGCGGAGGGGGTAGAGGTGGAGGAAGAGGACGCGTCGCCCTCTGCCCCCTGCTGCTGCTGCTGCTGCTGCTGATGCTGCTGTTGCTGCTGCAACTGATGGTCGTGCATGAATGCCGAGAGCGCAGAGGAGGACGGAGAAGGGAAAGACTGGGAGGACAAGGAGGAGGCAGACATCTTACTCTCGTCGTCTTCATCGCTAGCTGTGTTTGGTTGTGGTAAAAACAGAAGGGTTAGGAAGAACAAGCGAGGGATTTGATATTCCCATCCGCTTGGTTCCCGCATGAACAACCTAAGCAGTCTACGCACTCCAGCAAACGCCGTACCTTTGCCATCTCCATCTCGCTCTTCCCCTCCCGTGACTTGCACCGCCTGGGAATGGTACGACATGACGCCAAAAAACGACGCCTGGCCTCCATCCTGTTCTTCTTCCTGCTGCTGCTGCAGTTGATGCTGCGCGTCAGAGGGAGTGAAGGTGGTCATGGTGCCTGATGCCTGGCCTTTCGGGCGTCCTTCACGATGGGAGAGAATGAGACATGTAGATCATTTTCACGATAAGGTTAGAAGTAGTCAGGCCATCTATCTATCTAATCTTGGGGAAGCAACTCCTTCCTACTGCTGCTGGGCTGGGGTACCAGCGATGAGAGGAAAAGTGGGGCTCAAGGCTTCGCGGAAAGCATGAGACCGAGACTTTGCTTGGGCACATACAACATGGGGCACACCCATTGCATCAGGAGTCGAGAGTAGCAGATCCCTCGTGCACTTGTACGAGCTGTGGGAGAGTGCTCCTTGTAGGGGGTCAGAAGGTCTCAAACGGCAAAATCAATACGCACTTGTGTGAGCTGCGGGAGAGCGCCCTGTGCGGGGGATCGGAAGGTCTGAAACAGGGAAATTAATACGCTCTTCATAATATGTCTCGTGGCTGGATTGTACGTTATTCTGCCTCTGTTGGTGCATGTACAGCAGGGCTATTAAAGGAAACTCAGGCCCTTTACCTTCGTCCGCCCTTTTTTCCTCCGCCACTTCCCCTCCCTACCTCTCCGATTACTCGGTCCCGTTTGCCTCTCCTTCCTCCCTCCCTCCAGCCTTGTGCAGCCCTGTGTCTGCCGCGGCAGTTCTGCATTTATGCCATTCTGTCTGAGGTGGAAAGTGATTCGGGGCCGAATTAGGATGCGGAGGATCATGGGGGAGAAGGCAGGCAACAGTCGTGGCGATAACGAGTACGATGGGGGTGGCGAGTAGCAGGAGCTGAAAGTAGCGGAATGAGAGGGAGAAGGAGATGGGGAAGACATTAACTTTTTACAATATACCCTTCAGTCTTTCTCTACTCGCGACTGTGCCTTTTACCTTCCTTCTCCTCGGCCTCTTCCTCCCACTACCCTTGGTCCCATCGAGCTGGTCAACCTAGGATGTAAACATTTATTTTGAATTTGGGAGAAGACAGATTGGTAGCTTTCAGGCCCATTTCATCGTTTTCTCTTCCATTCCATGTTTGGAGGTCGGGATGGATTGAATTACTCTACTTAACTTTCTGTCACTTCGGCATCACAGCTGAGCTATTCATTCATTGGCCGGGGAGTTGCTGGATGAATATGATGCAGGAAGAGGAAAAAATAATAGTGAGAGCAGGAGGTAGCATCTTTGAACTGTATGAGGGATGGTCACGACAAATTTGTGGTGCGGGACGAAGTTTTACGGCCAGACCGGGAGGGATGTGAGGTACGGTACGGTCGGGTACGAGGTACGGGTAAGTGTTGAGCTAGTTCTTTTTTACGCTCCTCTAGAACTATCGCATGCAACCTGACGTCCCCTAGGACTTGCATACGAGGGGGAGCCTTCCGACAATAAAATATGGCCTATTCACCCCGAAATTTTCATCAAGCAAAGTCCCCGGACGGCCCACACAGGGCCAGAATGACAAGGGTGAGGGAAATAAAAGAGGATGTCAGCGGGGAGGCTACACATACAGTGTCCGCATATCCTGCCGCGGTTGACCAACCCGAAGATCATGGAGACGAGCTTCTCCACGGACCATACTCCTGTACACCCGCAGGGTGTTACGTGTCCCATTGCCGTCCCGGGACCCGAACTGTTCACAGATGTCACACCAATACAGTCCTCGGATGGCCCGCCCGTAACGTCCTCCTCCTCCTCCTCCTCCTCCTCCGCCTCCGCCTCCTCCGCCTCCGCCTCCGCCTCCTCCTCAAGCGTTGCGGTAGGGAGCGAGGGGAAAGCGAGGAGAAGGGATGAGAAGGGATGTGAAAAAAGCTGGAGACGGAATAAATATTGACTACGGTTCTGCTACGAATGCATGAAAATTGCCTCTTTGTCTTTCTCACGCGCACATATGTGTGTAAGTGTGACGAAGCAGGGAACCAGAAGAATGGGCGCAGGAGAGTGTGCCGTTAACAATGCGCTGGTACAGCTTCGAATATATCACTTCACAAAAAACACTTGAACAAAGTGTGTTGGGCCTTGGGGCCATGAAAGTTTGTAGGACGGTATGAAGCGAAAAGTACAGGGTTGTTTTCCCTTGATTTCTGCAGTTCCTGGGGTCGGGGTAGAGCCACTGAAGAAAGCAGTGAAGAAGAGAAGTGGTTAATGGAACAAAGGTCTTGTTTTCAAGGCAAACTTCATGCGCGCTTGTTGTTGTTGCATTTTTGCCTTCTCCTTTTCTTCTGTTGCTCGTACTTGTACGATCCGTCGCGTCTGCATGTTTTTGACTTCCCCTTTGAGGCGTCCCGACAGTATCGTTTAATAGGCGCGGCATAAATTAAGGGTGATACTTAGGCTGTAGCTTGGTCTGTTGGGGCTTGTTAGACACGCAACACGTGAAAGCGATGCGTGCTGGAGGCCTGGGGGGGTAAAGGGTACGAGGGAGAAGAAAGACGTTCCGATGATGAAGCTTGCCTCGTGCACCAGATCTCCGGAGTGTTCCCGTTGTCGGCCTCCAATGGCGCTGCCTCCACTCATTGCTACTCACTAGATCACGCCCCTCTGATCCAGGTTGCCCGTCATCATGCGCCTCGGTGGCTCGCCCGGCTGCATTAAGCGTCCTTCTTCCTCTTCTACCCCATCAGCAGCAGCAGCCACCTCCTCCTCCATCCTTTTCCTCCCCGACGACTGGATCTCCGCTTGCCTTGCCTTTCTCTCTCCTTCCAGCCTCGTACTGCTGTGCGCCTGTTGCGACAGCACGGCTGAGCATTCCCATGGCTGGGTGCGCATGGCAAGGGACGAAAAACAGTGGCGCGCCATTATTCTTGCCATCTGGCCTTCCTGGGCACCGCTGCTCCAGCGGATCGAGGAGGAAAGAAAGCAGGAACGGGAGAGTCAGCAGCAGAAAATAAAGGAGCGGCAGCGGCGTTGGCAGGATCTCAAGTTGCGCTTCTGGCGACTTTTTGCGGCACGCATGCGTAAGGTGTCCTTGCCCCTCACAGCGGACGACGCACAAGAGGACGAGGATGAAGACGAAGAAGGGGTGGAGGGAAAGAGTGAGTCCTCCTCATCGGCGCCTGTCTTCATCCCTTCCGACTGTGAGGCATCCAACCCCCTTCCTCCTCCCCCGTCTCCTCCTCCTTCCCAGTTGGCCGCCTCGGACTTGTATATCCACTTTGAAGTACGGGAACAGGAGGGGTGGTGGCTCCCCGAGAGGGAGGGTTTAAGCCCTTCACCTGTCCTCTTCTCGGCCCTCTTTTCTCTGGCAGACCCCATGGCGGTAAATTGTTCGATTTATGATTCTTTGCACTATGTGCCCGCGACGCTGCCGGGGGCAGTCATGGAGGGAGTAAAAGGGGGAGGAGGAGGAGAAGGAGGAGGAGAAGGAGGAGGAGAAGGAGGGAGAGGCAGGACGGGGGGGGCACTGGCAATGCTTTTGGGTGACAGCTTGGAGGACCCTCATTTCTCCTTGGTCGTTGACTCGGCGGCTATTCACTTGCCGACCGGGAGAGTGGTGCGGCTGCATGAGTATGTATGGAGGGCGGGCGGGAGGGATGGAGTTGCAGGATTGCGCACCCACGGCTGGCTTCTTCTTCTTCTTCTCTCTGCATTCTCGCATTCATTCTCATTCCTCCCCGGACGCACGCTCGTACATGCACAGGCAAAGCCGGCTGATGTTCGTGCACAGCTACTCACTGGAAGGAGAGGAGGAGGAGCTGGGGCTGAAGGAGGAGGAAGGGGAGGGAGGGAACACGTCATCTTTCTTCCGGATCATTTTGGACGATCAATCTCTGGGGCCTTGCGCAAAGCACTACCGATTTGAGGTTTCCTTCTCGCCCTCCATCGTTCTTCCTTGCCAGCCAAAATCACAGCAGGAGAGAGGGAAGGAGGGAGGGAAAGGGAAAGATGAGGAGGAGCCGCCGCCGCCATGGTTGTGCAAAGCACCCCTAGAGCTTCGGTTTTACGATCAGCGCATAGAAGAGTATCTGGACGAGGAAGTGCCGTTCACTGGATGGAATCGTCGACTTGTAGGGGGGGAATACTGTGAGTCCTTTTCCGACATGACGCGGCATAAGTTGCTTGTGAGGTTTTTCCTGCGTTTCCTCATTAATCGCACGGGCGCATGGAGTCGCCGCTGAAATAAAGGAAGAGGGAGAAGCTTAAAGGTAAAAATGACAGAGTGTGCATGTGAAGGGTAGAAAGCTCCAATTTCTGGTTTGGGGTTGATACTTGAACCTCCTCCAGATTAAAGCATCCACTTGACGTTCCTGAAAGTCTGAGGTCCCTCCTTCTCCGAAAGAAAGGCCTGCACTTTTGCGGATGAATATAGCTCGTAGTGCGCATGCATGAACCATGCATAGGTTCCCTACATCATTTTCCTTTATGGATGGTAGTTAATTTTGCGTGCAGTTGCGACGCCCACGTCCCTTTGAAAGCTCGTATTTTTCTTTGGCGAGAGGCGCGTCCGTGGCACTTTTTCTGTCATTTTTCCGGTTCGCCGTATAAGCCGTCCAGGTTTCGTGTCCAAACATACAAATAGTCGAACTTGCACACATCTTCTGGTTTCGGTCACATGTTTAATACACTGTCTGTGTCACTCTCATATGTTCTTTCAAGATACACAGGGTGAACAATCGATCCTTCCCACGTCCCACACCAGTAAGCATACCTAGCCTTCATCTCAAGAAGGAATAAAGGAATAATATTAACTCAATCAACGCGGAACGATGCTTGATGCCGAGGAAGCCTGGCAGGTGTGTAAGCGTGTGTGCGACTACCTCCTTCCCTTACAATTTTCCCCACCCCTTTGCCTTCTCCTCCCTGCTCATTCACAACTCTCGGAACAACCTTCCCTCCACGCTTGCATTATTAACGCTCGTAGACACCCGTTCGCCATTTTTGTGAATCGGTCCACGACCCGACATCTCCTGAGATTTATAGTGCATTTTCCTCCTTGGGGATTACGGTCTTCGCCTGCCTCTGCCTCTTCACTGGTCAGCACGGTAATGTCCTCGTCAAGATCTGTGCAGCAGTCCTCGCATGGTGTGGAATCGGCTCCTTCGGTTTTCATTGGACGCTTGCCGAGGCCTGGTCTTTTCTTGATACCTTTCCAATGACGGTTGCCGCAGTGTTGGGCATGTACCTGTGCTGGGGAGTGATTTTGGACGAGGTGTTTTTCTTCCTCCACTTTAGACCTTCGTCACAGTCCTTAGACGTGAGACAAGGCAGCATTACAGACGGCTACTCAGTAGGCTCGTCACCATCTGGTCCTCCACATCTCTCATCACTACTTCGAAAGTACGTGCTTGACCAATGTATGCTGAAAATGTCCGACCCACCCAACCGCTCCCTGCTCGCCCTCTCCCCCTCCCTATTCATCTCGTTCCCCGTACTCCCTTTCTACTCATCATCTCTCTCTTCTCCTCCCCTCCGTCCCATAACTGTAGCAAGTCCCAATGGATGAGCGGCCTGGCCCTCTTGGCCAGTGGCTTGTTGGTGTGGACCCTGGTCTTGAATGTTGTGTACGGGAATGTCTTTTACGACTCCCTCTTTACCTTTTTGGGTCTGCTCCTCCTATCCTCGGCCCTCTGCCTCCGAGTCTTGCACATGAGGCGAAGACGCTTGGAGAAAGAGGAAGGAGGCATACGACAAAGGATCGGCCTGTCAAGGCGCCGGCGGGTGGTGTCGGTGCTGGCGTGTGCGGAGGGTTGTGAGGAGGAAAGGAAGGAGCAGGAGGAAGAAAGAAAGGTGGAAGGGGGGGGGATCTTAATGCTCGACCCTCGGCGATTGTACCCGGCAAGTGGCGGCAAGAAAAAAAACGGAGAGGTTGTAGGGCAGAGAACCGTGGAGGACACGCGGACTGAGGCGTTGGAGGCGGGCAAGGCCGCATCCCTGCAGAGGGCCTTGCTTACCCCTCCCTCACACCATGGCCACCACCACCACCTCAACCACCATCATCATCATCATCATCATCATCATCATCACCATCACAGCTGGCTCCTAGCAGTCAGGACGAAGGAAAAGCACTACCTACCCGTATTGGGGGGGGAAACGCAGGTAGGTAGATTCTCGTCTTCGCCGGTCGACAGAGAGAGAGGGAATGGACGCGCCCTCGAGTGTGCCTCGTACGGATGTCGCTGCTATCTTCTGCTGCCCTTTTTCCCCTTACAATACATTCCGTTCATTCTTTCCTTCTCTAGGCCCTATCAGTCATCCTCCTCGGCCTCCTCCTTGTCACAATTGCCGCCGTTATCTGGGAGACAAGCGAGCAGCTTTGCCCGTTACCCGGGTGGGCCTGGCTGCGATTCCTTCGCCTTCATTCATTGTGGCATCTCAGCGTAGGCTATGGCGTCTATTTGCTCCTCCAGGTCAGCCCAAGAGGACGATCTCCACCCCTCCTCCCTGTAATTTCTCTCTTCCTCTCCACCTTTGATACCGACCTACATCCTTTCCTAAATTTCACTCACTCACTCCCTCTCTCCTCCCCTCTCTCCCTCCTCCCCTCTCTCCCGTGCCCCGTTCAGGCCGCAGCCCTTCTCTCTGGACCCTGTCTTTATGGGAAATGGTCCACGTTCGACAACCGGCACACGCGCTATTCGTGGGTTAATACTTTCTTTCCCCGCGTTGTGTACATGAATTGTGTGTGTCAGGCGGATGGCGGGGAGGGAGGGAGGGAGGAAGGGGAGGAAGAGGATGAGCTGTGGGTGGTGTGCATGAAGTGTGGACTGGAGAGAAAGGTTGGAAGAGGGTGGGGGGGAGGGGGGAAGCGGTGGGAGATGCCCTTGCAAAAGAGAGGAGAAGGAAGAGGAGGAGGCGATGGTTGGAGGGGACGTTGCGACAGCGCCAGTAGCACCACCACCAGCAATACGGAGTGTGAGACGGTGTGGGCCTCTGCTTCTTCTTCCTCCTTACCCTCAGTGTCCTCGTCGTCGGTGGAAGAGGGGAAGAATGATTCGAAGATTTGATGGGGAGGGAGGGAGGGAGGGAAGGAGCAACAGTTATGTGCACAACGCAAAAAGGGAGTGATGATGAACAAATCCTTGTACAGACAGACCCACCCTCGTTAGCTGAACACAGACCCCAAAACAAGGCGCAGAAAGAAATAGGACTGTCGTCAGAGTCCGCGAGACTACCGCAATTCTGACTCTTGTTCTATTCCGTTCGCTTGATCAGATTTTTTTTCTCTTGTAAGGTTTTCCTCGCCATTGCTAGCATGCACACGACGCATTCTATTTTTTGCTGCTTTTTCAGGTGCCACACCGGTTGCACCACATGTACTGGCATAAGCGTTTGATTCGTGCTACAGGAAATAAGCCATCAGTCATGCTTCCTCTTTCCCTCCCTCCTCTCCTCCCTATCCTTCTTACACTTTATTACATCTATGAACACATTATTTTCCTTCTTCCTACGCCTCCTTTTTTTACTCCTCCTCCTCCAACTCCTCCTCCACCTCCCCCACTCCCTCCCCCTCCCCCTCGTCCTCCCCCTCGTCCTTCCGCACATCCCCTAACGTCTCGGCCCTCGCCCGCCATTGCTGCACTCCCTCCTCCAACCACTGCAACCTCCTCTCCACCTTCCTCCTTATCTCCCTCTCTTTCCCTGCCCCCTTACCCCACGCTAACCGACCACTCACACGAGCCCTGGCCTTTGCCTTTACCACCAGCTTCGGCAGCATCGCCCTAGCCTCCCTCACAAACGCCAAGACTTCCTCCTCTCTCAATCTCTCCGCTCCTCCCTCCTTCGCGTCCTCGTCCTCTTCCTCTCCTTGCGCATCTTCTTCCTCCTCCGCAATGCCGCCGCCTTTCCACACGTTTAGGACCGTGCCTGCCTCCACGAGGGTGGCCAGTGTGTGTAAATGCACTGCAGGAAGAAGGACGTGGGTCAGACGCGCCCATCGAGCAAGGGTGGAGGGAGGGAGAATGGAAGAGGGGGAGGAGGGGAGGAGAGCGGCGATGCCTCCGAGGATTTTGGCCCATTCCAAGGGGCTCTCAATAGGGGAGAAGGCCGAGGACGAGGACGAGGAAGCCGCTACTCGCTCCTCCCAGGCCAACACGCTCCCCAGCATCAACTGCCTTGTCACCCTTCCCTCCTCCGTTTCCTCCCTCCCTCCCTCCTTCAGAAGCAGCCCGAGCGCGAACACCAAGTTGGCCGCCTCTCGCGGGGGTGCCGGCGCCACCCCCACAGCTCCCTCCAGCAGCTCTCGAGCCCGACCCAGAAGGGAGAGGTGGAGAGAGAGAGGGAGGGGGGGTGAGGTTTCTGCATGTGACGCGGCTGCGTGGAGGAGGCGGGAGAGAGAAGGGAGGTGGAGGAATGCGGCGGAGAGGGCAGCTGTCTGGTGGATATGCGCAAGGACGGCGCTGAGGGTGTAGGAAGGAGGGAGGGAGGGGCGTGGTATGGTGTGATTGAGTGAACATGACATTGGAAGGAGGAGGCGCACCGGAGTTAAACTGTGCGACACCAGAGTGTACATTCCTCCCTCCCCTCCCCTCCCTCCCTACCTGTCGCGGTAGCCGAGCTTGACGAGAGCGGGGAAGAGCCGGGTGGCGTCAGAGGAGCCGAGGGAGGGGAGGACGGCCAGCAGGTGGGACGAGAAGGCGAAAGAGAGGGGAGATGGGGGGGAGGGGAGGAAGCCTGCGAGGAAGGTAGAGGAAGAGATATGGAGGGAGGGAGATAAATAGAAGAGGGAGTTGGCATGTTGTGTAGCATTGCGTGATTTATTCGGAGGAAATACCTTCCCTCCCTCCTTTGCTCCCTCCTTCCCTCCCGTATTCCTCACCTATAGCTCCCAGCATGGCCAGACCGTCACACAGGGAAGTGAAGGCCCGCGCATCAAACACATGTCTCCTCTTCCTCTTCCTCCCCTTCCCTTTAAGTCTCTCCTTCCCTTCTTCCCCCTCTCCCTCTCCTTCCTCCCCCTCCTCCTTCTCCTCCTCCTCCTCCTCCTCCTCCTCGGCCAGCAGCGCCTCTGTCACCATGGGGACGAACCACGAGCTCACTTGCTGTTGTTGGATGATACGGCCCGCACACAGGCGTCCTAGCCTAACAGGGAGGAAGGGAGGGGGGGAGGGAGGGAGGGAAGGAAAGGAAACAGGGTTTGAGTGCATGAAATGGGATGATGAAGACCAGTGAGGAGAGAAGGAGGGAAACGGTATGTAGGCAGCGATGAAGAGGGGCTGGGCGTAAAGCAAAAGAGGTGAATCGGTAGATGAGTGAGAGTCATAGGCACAAAAAACGAAGAGCTTTAGACGCAGACGTACCGCTGTGACGCCGTGGCCAGAACCAGAGCGTCCATCTCTCCCGCCCTCCCTCCCTCCCTCCCTTCCTGTGGAGAAAAAGCTGCTGCTGCTGCTCCTACACCTACTCCTACTCCTGCTCCTGCTGCTGCTGCTGCTGCTGCTGCTGCTGCTGCTGCTGCTGCTGCTGCAGGAGGAGGAAGAGGAAGAGGCAGGGGACGGATCGCTGCCTCTATTTCACCCACGCCTCTGGCTGCCAGCACTGCGGCATGAGCGGCCCGGGAGCGATGCTGCCCTGCCTCTCTCCCTCCCACCCTCCCTCCGTCCCTCGGGAGAGGAAGGAGGGAGGCGAGCGCCTTTCGTATCCGTCGGCGGTCAGTGGCCCGCCTGGAAGAGGATATTAGAGGGTGGGTGGAGAGGAAGGCTGTGAAGACGCCCTGGACGCGCAGGAGGGAGGAAGGGAGGGAAGAAGGGAAGAGCGACGAGGAAGAGGAGGGAGGGGAAGGCGGTTGCTGATTCAGACACCAGGCAGAGAGGCCCTCGACGAGGGAAACCACATCCTGGAAGGAGAAGAAACGGGTGGGGGAGGGAGGGGAGGGGGAGGGGGAAGGGGGGAGGGTGGGCTGGTGGGGGGGCGGGAGGGGGGGAGGGCTGGT
>Ga0160420_100205_pt1 | contig 33322 bp, 37 predicted proteins | sample CelAP2metagpilot_FD_108197 | JGI IMG/M metagenome (GOLD analysis project Ga0160420, IMG submission 108197) | Phycosphere-associated microbial communities from algal ponds in Kailua-Kona, Hawaii, USA - Cellana AP2-5-5 metagenome pilot | ecosystem: Engineered > Artificial ecosystem > Aquaculture >... | reverse complement strand
GCTCAAGCACCCACAGTGAGAGGCTCACCAGGGGACAGCAGCAGCAGCAGCAGCAGCAGCAGCAGAATATCCCGTCGCCTTATTGGACGACCGCTTCCCCTCCATGCACCCTCCTCCTCCTCCTCCTCCTCCTCCTCCTCCTCCTCCTCCTCCTCCAAGCCGAAAGCAAGGAAAGCACCGGACTTGCCCATCTTTCGCTCGTCCTTCTCTGCTCCCTCTGCTGCCGCAGCTGGCGACGGGGTTCGAGGCTCCATGTCCTCCTCCTCTTCTTCCCTTTCGTTGTCATCGTCGTCCGCCTCTGTCTCGTCCTCGTCTCGACGGCACCGACGTAGAAGGCATCAGAATTACCCTTCCGGTGGATTAAGGCAAATATCTGATTTCAATCGAGCACGGTGGGTGGCCATGATGGGGGAAGCTGGAGGAGGAGGAGGTGTGGGGGAAGGAGGAGGAGGGGGGAAAGGAGGAGGAGGAAAAAGGAATAAGGAAGGAAAGCGTGGTAGGAAAGGGAAGATAGGAGGAGGAGAAAAGGGAGAAGGAGGAGGAGAAGCAAGAGGAGTACCAAGAGGAGTAGCACGAGGAGGAGCAGGAAGTGGTGGAGAGTCAGCGCTGTTGAGTGTGAAAAGGAAGGAGGAAGATGAAGACACGAAAGAAGGCAAAAGAGTGGATGAAGCGCGGAAAGGAGGAAACTCCGTAAGGAAATCTTCAGAAAGCAGCAACGCCAATCCCAGTAGCAGCAAGAGGAGCTCAATCAATCTGGACTTGAGTCGTATATGGGGACAGATTGAGGAGGAGATGCGGCGTTAGGAATGTATATGTAAGTAGAAGGTAAGGAGGGAGGAAGGAAGGGAAGGAGGGCGACGGAGTCATTTCGTGTGTGTGTGTGTGTGTGTGTGTGTGTGTGTGTGTGTGTATGTGTGTGTGTGTGACGATACTTTAATATAATTCGAGGATAAGTGGAAGGAGTGGTGTGTTGATCGGTCAGGGTGTCTGTTTCTGGTGAGTGAAGCGAAAAGCAACCTTCTTTGCGACAGGGCACGTCTTGTTATGAGCAGGCGGCAAACCCTTGCTCGCCCCTTGATCACCACGCATCTTTTTTCCCCCACGTTCACACGGCAGTTGAGGACGATCGGATTCTTAGTCGAATCTGAGTTTGGACTCCTGCTTTCAGGGCCGAGGGAGGAAGGAAGATACTTTGTGTGGTGGAAGGGGGGAGGCCCAGGGATGTGTCCTTACTTGTGGTTGCGAGAGAGGAAGTCAGAGAGGGCAATTTGAGTTTTCGGCTTGAAGCTTCGGCAGGTGTAGGTCCGGATAATTAGCGCCCGCCACATTTTTATGCTTGATTTGTTAAATTTTATGTTGTTTGGTTTCGTTCTGCGTGCGTGTTCTTTGGTTTGATTTCAAGGAGGGAGGGTGACTTGAGAGAAAGCAGGGCTTAGCCGGCAGGAAGTCTTGCATTCGGACTCACACACCCATACACTTACACCATTTCGGCTCTCAGTTTGCAGAAATGCCCCTGGTGCTCAAATTCTACCGTCTACTTAAAGGTACGCGAGGTTCAGTTGCGTCTTTTATCTTTTTTTCCTCCTCGAGAGAATGAGACATGACAAAAATGAATTTGAAAAAAAGACAGCGGTCTGTATGCGGCAAAGGATGACAAAACAACTTTATCTACATTCTCCGACGCCTCCCTACCATCTTTTGGGAGATAAAGCGCATGGGGAGAAAGAGTCCCAACATTATGATGCTAAGACATACACAATCACGAAAAAGGGGGGGGGGGGGCTTTTCCTTCCACTCCTTTTTGTGTAAAATTTCGCCGCACTAATGCAATACTTTTCCTTTCTCCTGCACATTCTTTACCACACACACACAGTCTGCAGGGTGCCACCCTGCAATCCCTTCGTGCGAGAGGTAATATATATTTTTTTAATTTCCAAAACTTTTGTCACCCCTCTTTTCGATTTGCGATTTGTATTACTTGATCATAAACGCGTGAAGCGAAATAGAATATGATTTAGATGTTGCGGCGGTGGTGGCGACGGTGATAGTGAATGCAAGGATGCGAAATACACTGAATCCCAGAAGTAGATATCCAAAGACACTGTTGGTCAAATCAAATAAACTGCTGAAGCACACACATTCACACACACCACCATCACCATAGCCAACACTTTCCTTTCCTCCATGCCTTCCCTCCTGACATTTTATCTCATTCCTCGAATCTCTTTTTCACCACACATACACAGGAAAACCAATACCTTTAGCACCGCTGCGGTGCCCGCGTGTGCCCTTCTCCGAGGCCGACACACAAAAAAAAGGTAGATCTTCTCATTCATTCATTCTTATCCAACCATGATTTCCCCTTCTCTCCTTCTTCTACGGGAGCGAGAGCCAAAACTTGTGATAAAACAAACGTAAGAAATTGATGAGAAAATGAGAATGGGCATGACGAGATGAGTTAGGATTCCCCTTCAGCAACACGCCCCCTTTTTATCGATCGGGGGCGGTATGGTTGATGGATATCCATTGACCGACCCTTTTCTTACACACAGAAAAATTACAAAAAGGCTGTGGTGGCAGCTGCTGCTGCTGTATGCCTCAATGCAGCTGCTTGTCCCTTTGTTGAATGATAATGATGCTCATGTGTCACAACACTCACACGACAGGGATGGCGACGACGACGCTGCGGAAGCTGTTTTTGCACTTCATGAGGATAAAGGGTAAAAGAAGGTATGAATTTAGCTCCTGATATTCGGCATATCTTTATTCAAGAGTTTTCCTTCTTTTCTCAGTTGTTGGGGGAATTCTAGCTTGTATTCTTGGTCAATTGTAATAAAATCGAATGGCAAGGAAAGGAAAAAGATGAAGAGATAGTTGGTTGATGACGGTTAACGACGCCTCAGTCGACTACCCCGATCTGCCGCGCGCATTTCTCGCGTTGCGGTGGCCTGTGAGGGCCAAATTTTATAGTCATAGTTACTCTGACAGCTCTTCTTCCTCTTTTGTTTCTTAATCCTCTCCAGTCTATCCTCTTGTCTAATTTCCTCTTAAATTGCGACAGTCTCAGTGATCATTGCCATTACCTTCTTTCCTACATATATCCACGCACACCCCCGAAAACAGGAGCGCTTCATAAAATAAGACAATACAAGCTGAGAGACTAGATTTTGATATGTATTGAACGTGTATGTGAGCGTATGTGTACATGGCTCGAAGAGAAGGAGTAAATATTAAAGTGTGTGTGCAAATCAGACCCTCCCTAAGAAATGAAACCAAAAAAGAAAGGCACCAGAAAGCCACTCAAACATAAAAGTTTGATGGTCAATTTAAGACAAGCACAAAGGATGGATAAAGAAAAGGTAATTCTTGATGCAATATAGCCAATTTAATTGTCCTCGATTAAATTCTTCTTGCTGCTCCTGCTGTGTATGTTGTCTTTGCAATCAAAATCTACATATCGGACAGTGTCACAAAAAACAGAGTTGGCTTCTCATTCTTCCTGTCCTATGAAGAGAAAACAGAACATGCATGCATATTTATAAATTACCTCTCTTCTCTCCATTCCTCGCTCTTTCCCTCCCTATGCATGCAAGTGCGCTCGCAAACCTCCACTCCCATGCCCTCCTCCGCCACCACCATGAGGGTACACGACCATCGTTCCTCTGCTACCCGTCGGCCTCATCGCCATCGCATATTTCACCGCCCCGACGACAATCACAATCGTCCCTACAATCGCAATCGATAAAAGAGCTGTCCGAGTCGCAGGGCTTACACCCTTGCTAAGCACAGAAGATCCTCCCCCTCCATCCTCCATACCTGTAGGGATAACCGGCGCGGCCTGCGATACAGATCCTCCTCCTCCTGACACTGCTGTCACTCCCGCTGCTTGGGGTCCCTCGTCCAATTCCTGTACCGTCACCTGAGCCGGTGTCAGGTCTACGCTGCTACTGCTGCTGACACCAGCGGAGGGACGGGGAAACGGTAACTGCACCACCGAGTGCAATGACGCACCACAAATCAACGTAGACACCTCCGAGCCAAAAATCTCCGAAAATTGCACCGTGGAAAACGCCCGAATTACGTGTAAGCCCTCATCACTCGTTATTGTCAAGCGAGGGCCATGCACAAAGAAAAATATCGGCAAGCGAATCTGTCCTGCTTCCTCCAACTCACACTCTGCGTTGTTGCTGCGCACCTGAGCGTGTTCAAACAATGGCTGCAGGGTCGCGTCTTTGAAACTCCCAATTCTTATTTCGTCATCCATCCTTGCCAACGGCAAACTCAACCACTCCGCTACTTCCGCCTCAGCAGCAGTGGCAGAAACATCAGCACCGCCCTGCAACCGCCGTCCCCTCTCCCTCTCTCTCCTCACATTATTTGGTGTGCCCAAGACAACACTAACCGAATAAAACCCATCGGGGCTCGCGACCTGTTCGAAGACTTCAGCTATGTGTGCCGTATCTGCATTAAGTAAGCTTGGGTCTCCCGTGACAAACACCTCCAATTGCACTCCTGGGATCGGAGTCGGAGCAGGGGTTGGAGGGGCGGTGGTCGGCGCCAAGGTCGGAGGGAGGGTAGGCGATGAGGTGGGGGCAAGCGTGGGGGATACCGTTGGTGGGAGAGTAGGCGGGAGGGTGGGGCTGCTCGTTGGGGCCAAAGTGGGAGACAGCGTGGGAGACAGGGTAGGAGGGAGGGTGGGAGCTGGGGTGGGAGGCAAAGAGGGTGCTGGGGTTGGAGCGAGGGTGGGAGGGAGGGTAGGGCTGGCGGTAGGGGCATTGGTCGGTGCGGCGGTTGGGCTCAGGGTGGGCGATGCGGTAGGGGCAAGAGTGGGTGGGAGTGTTGGGGCCGGGGTAGGGGCGGGGGTTAAGACGCGCGGGTAGATGGTGAAAGGCTGGTTGGGACCGGCATAGAAGGTGTCAATGGCCCCCGTATCTTGATTGGCAAGATACGTTGATCGGACCGCATACTCGCCTTCAGGGCCATTCACTACATATCTCACCAGCATTATCCCAGGTAAGGTCGGAAGAGTGTCCCTCCAATCCCCCACCTGCCCCCACCACATCGAATATGCGTCCACAGCGCCATGAAAAGGCACATATCCCACAATCTGAAACGGGCCATTCTGAAAATGCATCCCATCTCTCGTCTGCCAATGCCCATGAATCGCCACCTCCTCCACCACTCCCCCACCTGCCGCTGTGTGCCTATATGAGCCATCCCACACCACTTGCGCCCCACGAAATGGGGCAAACAGACATGTACCCCCCGCCCGGTTCGCCTCCTCCCATGCAGTCACATTACTCTGATACTGGCTGCTGCAATTTTCGCCTACCCCCAGCCAAGTCACGGAGGGTGGGCTCCCTTTCTGATCCGTGCTCATTTCCCAGTGATTAACTTGTACGGGAGACAAAGCTTGTAGATCGTTCAGATAGTCTGCACGTGGAATCAAGGACAGGTCAGGCAAGGGAGGGCTTTCAGCTGCCTTGCCACTCACCACCACCGTCACTAAATTCTGACCATACCGGACATAGTCAGGGCCGAATGCATCAACTGGACGAGAGGTGGCGTTTGGATGGGATTGCAAGAAGAAGATGCCGGCTTGGGTGCAGGTGACGAGGACCGAGGCCCGTTGGCCAGACAGGAGAGGAACCAGCTCGACTGAGCGAGGGGTGGCTAGGTAGACCCCGTCCAAGGCAATTAAATACATTTTACACCGTGCGGATACATCCCCTGCGCCAATGGCAGTCCGCATCTCGATTTCCAATTGGTAAGGCGAGCCCGCTGCGTGCAACAAATCAAAGCGTCGCATCTCACCTGTATTGAGCACGGCCCACGGTTGGAAGGCTTGGTTCACGAAGTAAAGATCAGTAATCGCCGGGTCCTTAAATGAGGGGCTGACATCCAGCCCATCTCCACTTGACTGCGACACCTCCATATAATCCAGAGGAGGTTGAGGGCTCCTGCTTGATACTTCTTCCGTCCACATGGCCAAATGACTCAACACTAGCAAATCCGTCGCCACTGCATTTAATGGTGGTGGGAGCTGCGCAAGTGGATCAGGCAAATCAACATAAAAAGCACCAAAAAGCCCTCCCATCACGTGCAGCATTGCTGCGCCGTGTGTCGGATCGTGGTACCAAAAGAGACCCGTGGGGTGGTCGGCGGGAATGTCAAGGGTGTAAGTGAACTGCCCTCCGGGGGGGACGCGGACAAAGGCGTTATTTTGCGTGGGGTCCAGCCGAGCACCATGCACAAAGAATCCTGTTGTATTAGGACTGTGGAAGGCGTTGTCGTTGGCCCATTCGGGGAGGTCCACACCCGTGTCTTGCAGGTCATTGATTATGTGGACGGTTAGGACGTCGCCAGGCTTGACACGAATTGTAGGGCCAGGTAATGCCCCACGACCATTGAAGTGGTAAGCCCGCGTGGTGTAACTGATGTAGGCATCTTGTCGAAAGGCATTTACTGACAATGTCACTTCCAAGGCTCCATTGCTTGAGATGAGTTCCTGGGCCGGCGGGGCCAGGGGCCCGCCATTGTGAAAAGTCAAGGACCCTGGCGGGTGAAAATCAGCCGCATGCGGAATCGGGGCCGTGCTGGGTGCAGTCGGAATCTCTTGTGCCAGAAGAAAGGTGGGAAAGAGGAGCAGTATATTTGGTATGACTGGTCTCATGCTGTTGCCGGGTGTGCGTATGGGTCACACTGCAACGATGACCCCCCCAAAAAGTGACTGCTTGTAACTGCGGTCTCCGGGAAAGAAAAATGGCAAGGAACGACAAGGGCAATTAAGAATGAATTGGCTGTTTTAGAATGTGTTAGAAGGTGTGAGGCAGGAGGACGTGTTGTTTCCCCTCCTATATTGCAGCAAAGAAGAAGCGGACAAAACGTGAAACGGCACTGCCCTGTATCCGTTCCGTTGGACCTAACGGTCCGAGGACTTGTGACACCTGCGAACAGTTCGCGTCTCGGGACGGCAATGGGGCACGTAATATCCTGCGGGTGTACAGGATTATGGTCCGTGGAGAAGCTCGTCCCCGTGATCCCCGGTTTGGTCAACCGCGACAGGATATGCGGACACTCTATCTGTTGCCTCCTCGCTGACCTCCTCCCCCCCCCCCCCCCCCCCTTTCCTCATGGCCCTGTTTGGGCCGTCCGGGGACTTTGCCTGATGAAAAACCTGTCAAGGCCGCTAGAAAAAGTTGGAAAAGAATGGGGGTAAGTATATGCAACATTTTATCGTTGGAAAGCTTGCCCTCGTATGCATGTCCTGGAGGACGTCAGGTTGCATGCGATAGTTCTATAGGAGTGTAGGATAACGGGGAAAAGAACTAACGGATGTCGACCACCACACACCACACACACACACCCACCTACATCTGCGCAAAGAGCGGTGAAGCAGAGACAAAAGGATATCAAACTCATCGAATCCCATCCCTTTCCCCCCCCCTATGTTTCCTTTTGTCCACCTTCCCCTACTCACACATCGCACGCTGTCTCTCCCCGTCCCTTGCACCCGCCCTCCTACAGCAGCTCTTCCGCCTTTCATCACACGTACACCTTCCCCAATACACACATAATATATGTACTTTTCTGCAAGTTCGTCGAACAACTTGTGTACTATAAAGTGCATGCACTATATTCCCCCTTGCTCCAGTCCTCACCCGTCTACCCCTCTTAAGACAGCTAAATCCCTCGCCTTCGTCTTGGCGTCTACAACCATCTCCACCCTATGCCTCTTATTCACTGCCAGCACGTGCTCTCGCAACGCCACCTCTTGCGGACTCTTGAAACGGGCCGTGTCCTTTCCTTCCCCGAAGCGGAGCTTGCCTCCATATTCAATGGGAATGTCGGCCTCTTCGATGAATTCCTTCAAGCACTCCAAGGTTTCTGTTATGTTCAAAAGAAACGAGGGAAGGAGGGAAGGAGTTAGCGAGAAAAGGAGTAAGTGAGAAAAGGAACTTCGAAGGAGGAAAGGATGGAGAGATAAAGGAGGGAAGGAAGGAAAGGGGGAGGTAAGTAAGGGAATTCAACTGACGTTAATGAGTGGTGGTAACTACGCATGGCTTTACAAATACATTTTTTCAAAGTCTCCTTGCCACAAGCGCTCGATCAATCAACTCATCAATCAAGCATATGCACATAAACCTCCGCACCTTTCTTGCTGACGATCTTGACCTTCTTCTGCGTTCGCTCATTGACCATGGGCCGTATCATTTTCCAGAGCACGGCGAACCAAGATGGCGCATTAACAATCATAATCACCAGCTGGAGGTACGGTCAGCCGACAGAGAGGAAGGAGGGAGGGAGGGAGGGACGAAAATGCAAGGATAGGAGTGAGTGAGTAAAGTGTTGAATCGTCGTGTGTGTACGTGTCTGCCTGCATGTACCACTGATCGAGCCCTCCCTCACTCCCTCGCTCCCTCGCTCCCTGACTTACCGATCGCTCCGGGTAGTGTTCCGAGATCAGATGGATGGACCGCCGCAAGAAATCAAATGCATCGCCGGCCAGGTCGCGGATACCCACCCCGCCCACATCGAAGACTGTGATCGTCTTTTTGGTCTGATGTTCAGTGATACATGTGTTTGATGTGACGATGAAACGTGTATTTGATGGAACGGAAGGAAGGAAACGTGCAAGAAACGGAGAGCGAAAAGAGGGAAGAGGGAAGGGAGGGATGGATGGAAGAAGGGAGAAAGAGGTGATAAACACGATGCACTATCCAAGTCTATTCACGTCACGGGATGGCCTTCCCTCCCTCCTTCCCTCCTTCCCTCCTCCCATCCCCACCTCGTCAGGATAAAGCTTCACCCAGCAAAACTCTGTGACCATCACATAATGACGCAGCAGCTCCTCGATTCCACAGCCCGCGACCTTCATACGCGGCTGGTCGACTTGCCCGGATCTGACGGGGAGGGAGGGAGGGAGGGAGGGAGGGAGGGAAGAAGTGAAAAGGAGGGACAGGGAGAAGCCGGCAGGCATAGCAAAAGATAGGAAGTGATCGATACGAGCACTGTAAAGCGGCCAAAGACATCACAATACCACCACCGACGGGTGCCGCTCCCTGGCAACATCCACACACCAGCTCTTTCCTTTCTCCCTCCCTCCCTTCTTCCGCCTCCCCCCTGCACACACTCACCTCTCCCAATATACAGGGTCACCGCTCTTCCCTTGCCCACAGTACCACGATGGATAGCACTCCTTGATCAGATCGAAGAATGGCTGAGGCTCGTCCAAAATCTCGTCCGTGCCGAACTCCCGCCTGAAGGCAGGGGGAATGAAGGGACGGAGGGAGGAATAAGATACACGTAAGGAAACGGACATATGCGTGGCTTCAGCAGGTAGAGGCGTGAAGCTGCCTAATCCGACACAATACACATGGATAGCACTCCTTATTCAAAAGCAATAGAGAGTCCGACCGACGCTTCTCCTACATCTCGTCGGTGCCAAAGTCATGCCCAAGGACGGGAGGGAAAGGGAAAGAGGGAGGGAGGGAGGGAGGAAGAGAGGGAAGGAGAGAGGGAGAGAGGGAGGGAAGAATGATATGCACGACAAGGTGCGAGTGGATTGGCGATCAAATTAAATGCCCGCCTTTCCCCTTCCTCCCTTCCCTCCCTCTCATCGTACCGCCATTCATACGTCAAATTCCACCTTCGATTCGCCTCCACCATATCCCCCAAACATCCATCAATAAACCTCTGCGGAATAGGCGGTCCTTCTCCATCCCCTCTCTCCCCTCCTCCTCTAGCGGCAGCAGCCCCACCACCGTTGCCAGGAGTAGCTACTGCAGAAGGCGATGAGAGCAGCCTTTCCAGCCCCCCCCCTTCCTTCCCAAGCATTGAGTGAGGAGGGATGTAATCCTCCACTTCCAAACAGACACCTGAAATTGCCCCACACGCCTTTCCCTTCTTCGCTGCTGTCACTTTTGCTGTTGCTGCTGTTGCTGTTGCTGCTGTTGCTGTTGCTGCTGTTGCTGTCCCTTCGTCTTGCCTCGGGTTGAAGACGGTATTGAGGACTCGAAGGAGAAGGCCCATCGCGACGGATAGCATGGCACATGTCTTCCGGTCTCGCAGGAGCTCGTGGCTAGACAAGGGTGACGTATCCTCCGCGAGGAGGACGAGGAGGAGGAAGACCACACAGAGGAGAGGGATAGCTTGCTCCACCTCCAGCAACAGGGGCAACACAATCTGGGGCGACCACCAAGACAACGAGGAAGAAGCCGAAGATACTGCGGTGGCTGCTGCTGCGGCCGCAGCCGCTGACGGCGACTCCCCTCCCACCTCTTCCCCCTCTTTCCCTCCCTCCTCTATACTCGACACGGCCATCAAAGACGCACGTAGCACAAGCACCGCCCCTGCCATTCCAGCGCCGCTCCCTCCCCTCACAGGCAGCCTCATCTTCCCCTCTCCCTTCTCACCGCGTTTCACTGCGGCCAAAATCTCCTCCCCCTTCATCGTGACGGACGCTCCATTCACCAAAAATAATCGCACATCATCCTCCCCCCGCAGCGGCGGCATGGACAGGCCCTTCTCGTACTCGACATGCCGGCTCACCACTACCTCCTTCCCTCCCTTCCTCCCGCCCTCCTCTCCGTCTCCTCCCTTCCAGGTAGCATGGGTAAGAAGCAACAACCGAGGACGGACAATGCCCTCAGCCTCTCCTCCTTCCAGGGCGTGTATGAACGAGAGGCCCGAAAGAGTCTCACGTCGGTAAAGGAACCGGGAGCGGATCGCGGTCCGAATGCAATGCACCCACTTGGAGGCCTCCTCGCTCGTGGGGGCGAAAAAGACGCGCTTGCCCCCGTCGTCGAACGAAATGTAGAACGCCGTGTCGTCGCCGGGGTGGAGATCGGCTTCAGTTATGTCGGAGAGGGTGGTCGAGCCCCGTTCCTCTCCGAATAGGTCCACGCCTTTTTCGCGTTTGAACCTGTGATGGGTGGGGTGAGAGGGGACGCAGGAAAGCAGCAAGGACGCATCGGAGAGAGCGGAGGAAAGTAAGTGTTTTGTTTTGTCATTTTGGTGAGATCGGCTTTCTTCCGTGGTGTCAAATCCAAGTTCTTTCCACCCATCCTCCCTCCCACACCCCAGCTCCCTCCCTCCGTCGCGCTCTCTCACCAATGCAACCCTTGATGCGTGGCCACCAAGAAACGATTACGTTTCTTGGGAATGTACGCGTTTGGATCCATTTTTTCGACGTAACCCGTCATGAGCACACCCTGTTGGTTTTCGGTCGAGCGGTGTTTGGAAGGAGGGCCGTCAATGGTTATCCAAGAATATCCGCATACAGGACCACGACGACACCCCATTCTTCACTTCTGGAGACTCCTTGATTCGGATATACCTGGCCATGGTACTTACCAATGCACACGCGGGTTTGCGGAAGTAGGATGCGCGCTGGCTTCCCCCAAGGGACCTGGAGACGGACCCGTCAATTGGCCCGACGGAGGCAGACATGGTCCTAAAGCACTGCGTAGGCGATGCTGGCTTACGTTCCTTCTGCTCCTAACCCGTATTTATGCTGATAGCTGTCCCACGCAAGGGCCTGTGGGGGTAGGTTTGTCGATGGTCGGGCGGTGAATGCGTACAGGAATCTCTCTGGACTTGGAGCATGCCGAGAGACCTTGCGTACACCCCAAGAAGACAAACGCCAGGATACAGAGGCCTGCCACCGCCTAGATTTAAATCATAACACTCTCGAGATATCTTCTTCCTGCCCTGTCGTGTGCGGATGTGTGGCTTGTAGGGGTAAATGCAGAGCGTACCCAGAGGTTTGACTCGGACATACTGGCGCATGCGGTTTGTTGGCGAGCGACGAGAGATGATCGGGCGACCTCTGCAATTGAGGTACAGCGCACATACGCACACGCATCACAGGGAATGGAGAGAGTACACCCGACAGCGCCGTGCATCGGTATTCTGGCCTTGCAAGGCGCATTCGAGGAGCATGGGAAAATCATTAGGGAGCTTGGTGCGAGGACAGTTGAGGTGAGTGGTGACGCAGGAAAGGCAGGCACAAGGCCCACATTGCTCTAGCTGGAGGTCGTAAGGTATCGCACGGACTGAAGAGGCTGGCGGAGAGTTGTGCCATAGTGCTGTCTAGAGGCGGACGGGGGAGATGGGCAGAACGATGGGCAGCTTTCTTATCCTCCCCCGCCATAAAACCGCCATGGAACAAACCCATCTCGGCCCACTCACGCCTACCCCACCTATCCAATTCAAAATTACGCAGGTGCGGCTACCCGAGGACCTGGAAAAGGATTTGGACGGGCTCATCATTCCTGGCGGCGAAAGTACCGCCATGGCTATCGTGGGAGAGCGTCATGGTATCTTTCCCAAGCTTAAGGCCTTCGTGCAAGGAGGCAAGCCAGTGTGGGGGACATGTGCAGGCATGATCCTGTTATCGAACAAGGCGGTGATGCAAAAAGATGGTGGACAACCTTTGATCGGTGGGTTGGACGTGGAAGTGTGCCGAAATTATTTTGGGAGCCAGGTAATAAATGAGAGAGAAGGAGGAGATGGAGGAGAGTGAGAACCTTGCAGGGTGACCTCTCGTTGGCCACATGAAGAAACAGAAGTGAAAAGCGCTGCGTCTCTGATTCTTACGCGTACATATATACACATACACGTGCAAATGTATATACATGAATATTATATACAAATATATGCGTCCACAGATCTCGAGCTTTGAAGTCGTATTAGATTTGGAAGGGGCCGCGGCCGAGGGCAGTCTGGGCGCGGCCGGTCCGGTTTCAGCAGTCTTCATTCGCGCGCCTGCCATTCTCGAGGTATGCTAAACGTCCATAGAGAGGAGTTAAAAAATAAACTGAAGGGATTATTGAAAATGCTGGCCGCATTCTACATCACTTCATTCTCTTCCCTCCCTCTCTCCCTCCCTCCCTCCCTCCCTCCCTCAGGCTGGTCCCAATGTCCACGTCCTCGCGAGGGTCAAGGCCACCCCCTGTGCCAAGGCCAGGACCTGTATCGAAGAGGTCTACCAGCAGCAGCAGCAGCAGCAGCAGCAAGAACAATCGCAAAAGCAAAGAACGACGAGGATGACGAGGCAGGAGGATGGGAAGATGGAAGTGATGGTGGCCGTGCAGCAAGGCCAGCTACTCGCCACTGCCTTCCATCCAGAGCTCACACCCGAGCGGTGGTGGCACCAATACTTTTTGTCCTTATGTCAGTAGCAGCTGCAGCAGTAGCAGCAGATGCAGACCTAGAAGGAGGAGAAAGAGGAAGAGGGTGATGAGGAGGACGGATGAGGAAGTGGGGGAAGAGGTCGTCAGCAGCAGCTGCAGCAGTAGCAGCAAGAGAAGGTGGAAAAACGTGGAAAGGATCAATATGGACAGTAGGGATGACTGTGAAAGCCATAAGATATTTTGACAGTCAAAAAGGCACAATGAGACTGCCCAAAAGATTGAAGTGAGAGGCGTGCATGTATTGTGTGTTGCTTTACACAGGATGTACGATTTTGATGAGAACGAGAGCAGAGTAAAGAAGATAACAAAGAGGTCATACCCTAGACTACACCACATGTGCATGGGACCTTGAAATGACGGATAGAAAGAAGAAAAGAACAATCTGGTTATTGTGAGGAATCGAATCAAAATGTCATCACCGACCGCCCTCTCTCCACCCTCCCCATCCATCCTCCCCCGCACAGGGGACATAAATCCATCGATCTCTCCTCCTCTCAACAAGAGAGCGTCAGCAGCCAGTGGCTAATTTCCATCACAAAGGGGAAACCGCGGAGGTGAGCGGCCACGCACAACGCTACCTACTTGCTTCGATAAGACTTTGCGGCACCACACCAAAGAGAAGCAGGAGACTACCCCGCCTTCGGCATCATGAGCGAATACTGGAAATCAACGGTACGTCCAAGGGAGTCTTGGGTGTGGACAAGCAAGCCGTCAGCCCCTTTCGCCTTACTTCCCACCGCCCCTCTTGAATTTCTCTGCAAGCATAAAAGTGGATAAACCCACACCTCACACCTCTCCATCCCCTCCCTCCATCCCTGCCAGCCGAAATACTGCTGCAAATTTTGCAATGTCTGGATGGACGACAATACGACCTCCCGTCGTCTGCACGATGGTGGAGCCAGGCATAAACAGGCAGTGGAGGATTTCTTTAAGGCGAAGCGTGAGGCAAAACGGCAAGGCTCTCTCGATGACGGGGAGGTAAGCAAAGAGCTGCGAGCCATCGAGAAGGCGGCCCAAGCACAAGCTGACCTGGATGCTGCCATGTTTGGCATTGGGGGAGGCATGCCTCCTCCTCCTCCTCCTCCTGCTTCTCGCATTCCTCCTCCACCCCCACCACGTGAGAATCTGTTGCGACCGCCACCGCCGCCACCCCCTCAACGAAGGGAAGGGGAAGGGGGATATCGCAAGGACGAGGAAAGGGAGGAGGAAGGGAAGGAGGGCGAGGAGGAGGCTGTGGAGCCAGAGGGGAGATATAGTGTAGATGGGGTGTTCTACTTGGAAGGAAAACACTTTCCGGAGAAGCTGGTGACGGGGACGAGGTGCGAGGTCTGGGCGGAGGGGGAGGATGAATGGAGGGAGGGGAGGGTGGCGCGGGTACACGTGACGGCAGTCCCCAACACCACGCTAGTCTTGCGAAAATTCGCAGTAGCCTTTGTGAAGAGGAAAATGGCTGAGGAGGAGGAGGCAGCGGAGGAGAGAGGGAAGGAGAAAGAGGGGGCGGGGGGGAAGGAGGGGGAGGAGGAAGAGATAGAAGAAGACATCACTCCTGATCGAATTCGCATGGTGGAGGCCCACCTCCTCGGCACCGTTCAACGTCCCCTTCCTTCTCCTCCCCCTCCTCCTCCTATCAACATGGATACCGGGCTGGGGGGCTGGCAGACTGTGTCAGTTCGTACGTTTGATGAGGAGGCAGAGAAAAAAGCGAGCTTGAAGGCGATCAAAGCCGAGACAAAAAAGAGGAAGAAGGAAGATGCGGAAAAACGTTCTAAAATGATCGAGGAAGCAATGGAAGGCGAGGATGCCCTCTCTTCCTACGATCCTCACAACCGAGGGATGTACAAGGGAATTGACTTAAACGCGGCGGCAAGGGGGGAGGGAGGGAGAGAGGGAGAAGTGCTGCTTGGGGAGGTGGGGGGAGCGACGGTGGACATCGATCTGGGGGGGGATAAAGACGGGCCGGTGGCGTTCAAGAAGAAGAAAAAGGCGGGCGGGGAAGGAGCAGGTACAAAGTTTAGGAGGAGGAGGACGAGTGGTGATGACGATGACTAACGAAGAGGAGAGAGTGACAATGAAGAGGCGTGGACCGGGGAAGGAAACAAAACAGAGCTCATGCATAAGACACATTGGTTGCTTGTTAAATGTCTTGTGGTAATTTGTTGTTTACATTATTTGCTAGTTCATAACGCACAAGTCAGATGACGTCCTAACAATCTCTCGTCTCTCCTCACATCTTTCTCATTTACAACCATTTACTCCCTTCAAACGCCGATGATGATGTCCCGCTCCCTCCTCCTCCTTTCCCATCCCTCGCTCCTTCCTATCCATCCCGCACTGCTCCAACAACTGCCTTGCTGTATTGTTAATCACTCGAAATCTTGACGGGCCCAGTAGCACACCCCCCCACCACCGACTCACCACAATCACCACATTGTTCACACCCATCACAGCTATCAATTCAGCAAGTTTCCCCCCTGCAGCATTTTCGCCGTCGTCATCATTATCATTCACCTGAGCTTGTTTCTTTACATCGAAAACACGAAACGCGTACATATTATGCGATGCCCGTTGGATTTTCCGATCGAGGAGGAGGCATTCAATAACGGTGCGGGCGTCTTTTTCGGTGGTAATGCGTGCCAAGTGGGCCTGGAACGTGCTTTTTCGTTCAGTGAAGGGCACGCCGTGTATAAGCTCTAAACCGTGTCGTCTTGCTGCTGCCTGCGGGGTGAGAACACTACCGTTGTTGATTATATGCTCACAGTCATGGCTGTCATGGTTATCTCCTTTCTCCCCGCTTCCCTCCTCCGCGGCGGTGCTGTGCGTGATGGGCAGCAAATGCAGCTCCTCCTTTAGCCATTCACACCACGGGAACAGGATCACTTCTCCCGCTTGGTTATGAAAAATATCTCGCAATCCATCGTAAATGTGCGCCTGATCGTGCATGGGATTTGACCAATTAATCCCTCGCAGCTCAAAGCACGGCATCTCCGCACCAGGGGAAGGATACGAAGGAGGCAAGTAGATCTTGAGGACCACCGTCCTGGAATTCTCGTCATTCTCGGCCTTGCCCAGTTTGATCTCCACCAAATATTCATCCCCTTGTTGCATAACCTTGACCAAATCCTCGGTGTAGATGAGCAGCAGGCTTTCGACTTCCTCGTTGCGTCGTGCCGTAATGCTTTCCTGTTCCTGCGGCTCCTCCATCTTTTTGCATGGCCTTTCGGTCGACCTTGTTGTTACCGTGTCTGTGATGTGGATGCTTTGGAGTGATTTTAGGCAGAATAGTTTGTGCTGGAAATGGGGGGCAGGCAGAGGCGGGGAGGTACTTATGCAGATCGCCGACCGAGGAAGAACTTCGAAGCCAGAAAGCGCACGGCCCAGACGTTGCGGATGACCCAAACCTCACACAGGACGCATCAGGAGGTCCCGCAGCATCGAGAAGCAGCACCAGTTGATGCTGCAGCAGTGGCCGCCACTGCTATGGCTTGTCTTGTCCCTCTGTTCTCAATACAGACACTACCCGCATCGTCGCAGGCAAGCTCAGATGGCGATCGCACCAGCCTTCCCGTTCGATGAGGACCTTGGCCTCCTCTTCCTGGCCTTGTCCACGCCCCATATTCTTTACTTCTTTACGTGGACCTGTACAGGCTCCTTTACCCGCGTCGCCAAGACCGTAGGCGTAGAGGCCTTTACACTCTTCTACAAGGTGCGATTAGAGGGAGGGGAGGAGGGGGAATGAAGGGGGTGGAGGGGAGGTATATGCCGTGCTTTTGGTCAGATGTCAGGCTTTCTCTCTTATTCGGCATATTTCTCCCTATCTTTCCCTCTCTACATAGCTGTCGGTGTTGATCAAGTTTGTGCAGTTGGGGGCCCTCATCATGTGGGGCATGAAGGTGCGGAGACGGGACATGCAGGGGGAGAGTGGGGAATGAGATAAGCAGAGAGAGGGTGGGAGGTGAATAAAATTGACGCAAAACTCTGTCGAATCTCTTAAAGCCACTTTATAACGCCTCGCCCTTCTTGTTTGTACATCCTCTTGAGCAAGACGGGCAATCAAACATTCGCGTAGCTCATTCCCCCACCACCAACCCTCAGAATCTCCCAACCTTCAAGCTGGAAAGCCTCACCCCCTTACAAGCGGTCGTGGGTACCATCATGTTCGCTGCGGGCCAAGCTTTGAACATGGGGGTGTACAACGCCTTGGGGAAAGAAGGAGTCTACTACGGAGTGCGATTGGGTAAGCCTATCGCGTGGTACGAGGGTTTTCCCTTTACTGTTGTCCCTCACCCGCAGTATGTGGGCTGCGTGCTTTGCATCTGGGGAGTGGTGGCCGTGTTACTGAGCCAGGCAAATGTGGATGCGGGCTTATTGACGATTGCAACTGTCTGGAGCGGATTTTATGGCATCACTGGTCTGATTGAGCATTATTTTTAGAGCTAGAAGAGTGCTGAGGAAAGCAAAGAACAAAAGAGACAAGCAAATTGGGGAGAGACTGGAAAAATAGCGCACGAATTGATAGTGGGGACGATGGGAGGACTGAAGAAAAAGGATGTGTGACTAGAATACATCAAGATGAGAGTAAAATAGTACCGGCAGCAACAGCGCCACTGAGGGACAAACTGAAGAACGAACCTTTTATAAGTCGCGCGAAATTTCGGCTTTGACGTTTCCTGCATTACGGTTTGAATTTTCTTTCTAGGAGTATCCCTTTCGATATTTAAGTCCCACAGTCCTTGGACAACTTGCCAAGTCGCGACCTTCTGAAGGGCGCACACCAGAGCAGCCTCTGGTCAACTTTTTTACTTTGTTGTTGCAGAGAAGATGCGCAAATTTCGTTGCAAGGCTCACTCGATTTCGTGCTCTTTATTTCACTCTCTTTCGCTGCTTCTCATCCGCTTTCCCCCCACCTTGTCGCTCCATCTAGTCCTCCGTATCCAGCGCCCCCTTCTTCACCAAGAAAATAGCCGCAAGGGCCTCGTTGTTCCCAAATATTCGCACCCTTCGCTGCTTTGGCTCATCCTTCGTGAAAATATGCCAATGCAAATAGCAGGCGATGCGACGTGCCGTCGTTGGGGTGCGTTTATCGGGGGTAGTGGCATGGGCCGTAAGTGCCATCTGGACCACTGAACGGCCCTTGTCATAAGTCGTCTGTCCAGTCCGGGGGTCCCGATCCATGCGAAATCGATTCACTGATGAGTTTTCCAGTGTCAAGAGGAGCTTCTGCATACGCTTCCAGGCCAGGGCCCTGCCTTCTTCGCCCAGCGACTCGGCTTCATGCTCAGGGCTGGTGGTGGTGGAAGAAGTGATAGCAAGGATGGCAGGCCACAAGGCCAGCGTCTCAGGGTCTTCCTCTTCTTCATCACTGCCCCCATTGTCATCGGGAGCAGCAGCAGCAGCAGCGGCGTTAGAAAAGTAGTAATGATCAGTCAAGACAGTGGCTGCCGCACCACGCGTCGGCCGTTGTATTTCTTCCCTCCCCTAGCCCTCATTCCACCACCACCGATGCTATCTCTGCCCCTCCCAGTCTCCTATCCTACGTGCAGCTGTTCCTTCTCCACTTTACCTTCTTTTGCTGCAACTGCTGCTGCTGCAACTGCTGCTGCTATTACTGCTGCTGCTACTGGCGCCCCCTGCCACTTTCTGTGTCGCTCTGTCCCACATAACGCCACTTGAAAGGTAAATCCAAAAAAGCCTCCCATTGCTTAGTTTTTTGGTTGAAGTACACGCCTAAGGGAGGGATGGAGAGAGGGAGGAGGTGGTGGTGGGATGGATGGATAGAGACAGAAATAGAGGGAGGAGTAGGTCGAGATAAATGAGTGCACAGCAACACACGTTCAGTGCAACGGAAATGAGGGAGGAAGGAAATTAGGGAGGACAAGAGAAGGGGGAAGTGGCACAGGTAGCCATGCCCAAGAGTAGAACACCTGTCAAATCAAGCGCACACACACACACACAGACATACCGCGATATACATTGGAAGCCACGTCCAGCATACGTCGTGCGGGCTTTTTGTCGTCCCTCTTGCCTGTATCATCTTCCTTCCATGTTTCACCTTTGTCTCCCTGTCCCTTTCCTCTTTCACCGTCGTCATCAATGATCACGCCCTCCAATGCAGCTGCTGCCACCCCAACTAACGGCTTGCCGCTCCAACTTCGTCTCCTTCCTTGTCCTCCTCCTCGTCCTCCTTTTCCCTTATCACCTCCGCCTTCTACTCCCTTCGCCTCATCCCTCCCTATCATGATCTTCAAGCCTTCCCCTAAACTGCGCGGTCGCTTCTTCGGCCTTTTCTTATTATTTACCCGCAGGTCCACAGAGCTATTCCGGTGAAGGGCGCTGTTGTGGACAGCCTGTGCGTGCATAAGAAAGAAAGAGGGGGCAAGAGCATTCGTCAGAATGAAGGATATTTCTGCATTTGTTTGCGACATCGTATTCTATCTCACTATCCCTTCCTCTCTACTCCTCCCGCTCCTGCTTCCATCCCTGCACTCACATCCTCCTCGCCTCTTACTTTCAGCGCGAGCATGCCATGAGCCCTCGCCGCCTCCTCCACCGAGGCGGGGTAAGGTGCTGTGTCCTCATTTCCGTATTTGCCCTCGCTGTTATCCCTCTCGTCATCGTTAACTTTATACACGTTCACGTCGATGCTGCTGCTTCGGCTACTGCTTTTGCATTTGGTACTACTGCTTCCCTTTCTTTTGGCACCGCTGCTATTGCTTCGACACGTCGCACTGGATTGGTCCACAGAGAAGGGAGCGGCCTTTCTCTTGCTTGGCGCGACAGCACCTACAGTGCCGGTAGAGCGTGATTGTTCTTGCCCACAGATGGCAAAAATGGCATCTGCCCCTGCCAGGACATTCACAACACGGCTGTCGAAGCTGATGTCCTCCTCGCTCTCGTCATCCTCACGCTCGGAGTTATGACGCTTCACCTTGCAGAGGACGCCAGAAGAGACGCGGCTTATTGATGGAGGGCTTGGCTCTAGGGGAATATTTGTGCAAAACCTTGTGTATGGATGGAGCGCGGGTAGGAGGGGCGGTGAGAGAATGGGCCTCAAAACACCCTGTGCTTTTATTGCAATGAAAGGGGCCTTGCCTGCGTAAACAAAAGAGTATGGTTAATATTGTATGCCTGAGAATATCTCTCTTCGATCCAAACCAAGCCACTGGGCACTAATCACATGATCGTCCACTCATCTTCCACCCCCAAATTCTTCCCTCTTCCCGCCTCATCTCAACCTTTGTCCCAATAATGCGGCCACATTTCCCAAATTCGATCACTCAAACCGCCTTTGGCGAGGCAGAAACGGATACCAGGAGCAATCTTAGACATAAATAGAATGACATTTTTTTGTGTCTTAATACTTTTGATACTTTACGCCTGATACCTCCCTCACTTTTTTGCCTCTCCCACAGGACGTGACGCTTTATCAGAGGCAACATTTTCTTACAATTTTGGTTGCTACTTCTCGAAGGACATTCCGAAAAAGGAACCACAAAAAGGAAAAATAATTAAGAAGTGTTGCGTATTACAGCAGTACCAATTTTCTCTTCATTTTTTTCTCCCGCCCTACAACCTCCTCACCCTTGTCAACTCCTCCTCCAAACGATCCCTCACTCCCTTACATGCATCATACCACGCCGTCCATTCCGCCTGCCTCTCCATCATATCCGGCTCTATCATTACTAACACCCTCGCCCCTGGCAACACAATACCCCCCTCCTTCTCCTCTTCCTCTTCATCCCCTCCAATCACAGTCGATCCCTGGCCAGTCCCACTCGGCCTCCTCGCCCCTCCTTCCCTTCCTCCATCTTTCCCTTCCTCTTCCTCTTCCCGCTGCATCTGAAATCCTGCTGCCACGAGGCACCGCATTCCCCCTGGACCGTGCACCCCTACCTTTGTTCTGTAATGTACGCCTTGCAACCGCACGCGTTTGTACGTGGCTTCCTCCGGGTTTGAAATCACGTTGCCCACGTATAGTGCCAGGGCCTGAGGGGGGCAGGGGTTGAAGTGAATATGAGTGAGGCTGTATTTTAAAACAAGGAAAGCCGTAGACCCGTAGCCCCGCCAATAAGATTGGCATACCGGGCACACCCGAAAGCAAAAGAGGGATAGGGATTTATATCCCGATACAACGAAGGATTTAATGGACAACAAGAAACACAAATGCGACAGCAGAAAAATATAATCACGTACCGCCACCGCTTCCTTATACGATTTCGTCGCCTCGCCCCCGCACACCCCCCGGAGGAGGGAAAGCCCTGCCTCGGCCCCCACTACTCCCTTGGGAATGGAAGCCACCAAAGCCACGTCTTCCGCTCGTGCCTCTGCCCATTTTCGCGCCGCTGCCTCTTCATTCTGCTTGCGCATTCGCTTCTTGTCCTCGCGGGCTCGGGCTGCATCCCTGCTGAGAGCAGCACGTTGGTTTGCCTCCAAGGCAAGTCGACGGGCTTCTGCTGCTTGTGCCTCTTGTTGAGCCTTTGCCACCTCCTCTTGCTGCCGGGCTTGCGCCGTTGCTGCTTCTTCTTGTGCTTTTTCCCCCTGCATTTCCTCTGCTTTGCGTGCAGCTTCGGCCTGGCGACAGGCCATGTCCATAGGGCCAGCCCGGAGGGCGACGACGCGTGAGAGGAGTGCGGTGTAGAGCTTGTAGGCCTCTGTGACTTTCTTTTGTTGCGTCTCCCCGTAAATGGGTTTTTGTGTGATGGGATCCACGTCTTGACAGCGCTTTTGAAGCTTGGCGAAAGTTTGGGACATGGACGTCGTGAGCTCAGTGTGGAGATTTTCAAGGGCGTCAGCCTCGCTTGCCAAGGCAGAGGGTTGGTCTGGGGCAAGAGCTTCTATGGCCGTGAGCTTGGCGTCTTGAGGTGTGGTGGAGTTACAAAGAACTAGTGAGTAGGAACGGGGCATGCGAACGACAAGGACAGAATGGAGAGGCAGAAAGCGAACTGGACTGGGACGTGAGGCGTGGAGAAGGGACGGAGGGAAGGGAGGGCGAGGTGAGATGGGGGACCTCTCTCAGACTAATTGGAGACGTACCGATGGCATCCAGCTTCTCCACGGTGTGTCGAAATTCCATTTTCTTGTGCTGGTTGTCGAGCAATGTCCTGTGCTGGTCAGGCGGTTTGTGTGTTTGAGTCTCCGCTCGTAGAGTTTCATGGGCCTGAAAGTAGCCCCCTATTTTTACCGGGAACACTCAAAGGGTTTTATTTTATTTTATTTGGTTTGGTGTGGGTGGGAAAGTTTCATGCGCGATGCTTTGCATCTTGTCGGAGGGCGTGGGCGGGGGGTAGGGCTGGGGTTTGGATTAAGGACTGGTGGGCTTGGCTGTCTGATTTGTGGTTTGGAGGTCGAACATTCCAAGTAACAGAAAATTGTGGGCGCATTTCGGGAAGGCTGAAGGTGTGACGAATGTTACGATCGAGTCTTACAGGGTTTCGTATATCTCTTATGCCTACGAGCCTCAATTTGGGCACAACAAGCCTGACGCTGCCATGTACTAGTATGCTACCATCTCATCCTCATGGAATTCACATTCCTCCACTTACGTACAGGCGAAGGCATCATCACAAGCATCACATAACCAGCCCGCCTTCCGTCATCGTGCCCTCCGCATGATTATGACATTGGCCGCCTCGTCTCTCTCCATCTCCCCCGTCCTTATTGTAGTTCTCACGGCGAGGCGTGGACAAACAGAGCTCCAGCTCCAAGCGCACGCGTGCCTCGCGTTTCAAGCTTGGGCCTAACGTCTCCCCCCGGGCATTCCACCTGAGTTTTTCCTGCCCAGGACTTGGTAAGCAAAGCACCGTCTCCAACCCCGAGTCACGGCCCGACCTGCTCAAGAAAAAGGCGCAGAGGCCAGTCGTTCCGGTTCGTTATTTTCTTAAAAACAACCAGCTCAGGCCAGCCAGCACTAGTTGGCAGCAGGAGGACTACCAAGAGCAGCAGTCGACAGCAGCAGCACCAACAGCACTTAGAGAAGTAGAAACAGCAGCACCGACACACAAACAATGCCTATGATGGACCCTACCGACTATAAGGCGGCCAAAGAAGCTTTCGTCTCCAACCTGAACGGCACGAGTCTCTACGAAATCACGTTAGTCACCCTCCCCCTCCCCCTCGCCCTTTGGGCCTACACCGAGCTTCGAGCCCTCCGCCTCATCTACTCCAAACCCACCCCCGGCCTCCTCCTCGCCTTCTGTTACGAGTTCACCCTCCTTATTCTCCCCCAAGTCATCGCGCAGTGTCTTCCAAACGCAACCCTCTGGGTGTTACTGGTCTTGTTTGTCATTGCGGTGGTTTGTCGGGCCATCGTGCAGGCCTCGCGGGAACCGGCCTTGAAAAGCCAATGGCGGCACGACCGAGCGGGTAAGCTTATTCGTATTCATGATTAGACTCTCTACATTCAGTTTCATTTGGCAACATTTTTGACCATGTACCTTCCACCCTCATCCACTTTCCCCCTTCCCCAAAACCAATAGTCCGTCTCGTCTCTTCCCATGCCCGGAACTACCTGAGCAACTACCGTGCCGGGGTTATGCTCACCTCCTCCATCGCCATCCTAGCCGTCGATTTTACCATATTTCCCCGTCGCTTCGGGAAAACCGAGGCATTCGGCACAAGTTTAATGGATCTAGGTGTCGGCTGCTTCATCTTCTCCAGTGGCTTCTGCTCACGTGCTGCAAGACTGTTCCACCATCACAGCGAGGCCGCCCCTGGAGCAGCAGCAGCAGCAGGAGTAAGTGGTGTAGTCATAACAGACGATTTGTACCCACAGGAAGGGAGAAAAGGAGGAGGGCATGGGGGGGTAAGCCCCCCAAATAGTAGTAGCCGTTTCTTCCGTTTCTCCAAAAGAGCGGCCATGTGGCGCACAAGCAAGCGCTGTCTTCCCCTTCTTCTGTTGGGCTTGGGTAGAATCCTAGCGAATCGCTATGTAGATTACCAGGAGCACGTGAGTGAGTACGGGAAACGCTGGAATTTTTTCTTGACTTTAGCAGTGATCCACTTGGCGGCTACTGCTTTGCACACCGTGTTCCCCCACAAAGCGTTATTCCCTCTGGCGATAATCGTGTTGGTCTTGTACCAGATGCAGTTGTCAGCGGGTGGGTTGACGGAGTATATACTCGAGGCACCGAGGGAGGGAGGGTTCATGAGGGAGAACAGAGAGGGTGTGTGTGGTGTGATTGGGTTCTTGTGCCTGTATTTGATAGGCGAGCAGATAGGGACGTGGACTGTCTGGACTATGGGGGTTGTTGGGGGGGGAACGAAGACGACTGAGGCGGAGGCCAGACGGGCGTTGTTGCATTTGGTGGTTTTGGATGCGGGGTTGTGGCTGGCGGCAGCTGCGACCAGTTCTGCCGTGCAGCCTATCTCGAGACGGTTGGTTAATATGAGCTATGTGATGTGGTCGGCAGCGTACAACGTGATGGTGGTGACATTTTTATTTGCGGTGGATGAGTTTGCGTCTATGGCGGCGACATCACGGTTGCTTGGCGCGGTTAATCGGAATCAGTTGGCGTTTTTTATTTGTGCGAACTTGTTGACAGGAGCGATAAATTTGAGCATATACACGCTGTATGCAAGCCCTGTAGTGGCTTGGGGGGTGATTGGGACGTATGTGCTGGTGTTAATGCTGGCCTTTGTGTTGGTGGATCGGGCGTTTAATGTCACGCTGAAGTTTTGGTAGTTAATGGGGAAGAGGTGGGAATGGAAGAGGGGAGGAGGAGGAAGGGGGGTACGTGAGGAATAGGAGAATTGCAATTTCAAGAGACGTCGAAAGGAGGGATTCGGCGAACAAGATATGGGAGTGGATGTATTTGTCTGTTGGTTTCGGCTGTACTCTGGGCGTTGTATATACACAGGACAGTCATGCATAACAACTCGCTATTTATTAAGTTGAGTGCATGTGAGTGAGTGTATGTATGAATAGAAGGAAAGGAGGGGAGCAGAAAAAATGGGAGAAGTGTTTTGTATATAAGCATACATATATATCATCCTGAAAGCAAAAGCAAAAAGAAAACCGACCGAGGGTCAGGACACGCTTTGTTTGTGGGATTTGGTCGGTGTTGATTTAGACCTTGGACTTTCTCTTGTTTTATCTGATAAGCGTACATGTTTCAGACTCAACAAAATGTAATCACTGACACACACTGTGCGCCTTTTTATGGACTCAATTTTTTTGGGGGGTGTCACAGACAAATCATGGTCCACCAACGGCGGGTGGGACATGCGGATGTGGCACGGGTGAAGCGTATACAGGATGCCTTTGGGGCCAAGCTAAAAGATGTCCTCTTGGCCTGTGCCACGGGGGCCCTGCGGACGACTACGCTGGGGCAGGGCGGGTGGGGAGATAAGGATGAAACGAAGAGCAGCAGGTCCTTAGCTTATGAGGCAATCTCAACGGAGACGCATTCTTCGAGCGGTTAGAGTGCGTGCCCACGCCCACAACCACATGTCCGTTCAATCATTGTCGCCGTCGTTCTTGCATACATGCACCTTTTACGACATCAAACCTTGATACTCACGCCCATCCCCACACCCACAGTACACGTTGTTTGCCTCTTCGCGTGGACGCTAGACCTTTATCGCCCAGATTGCTTCAAGCGCGCCATCAGCGATCAACATGGTCCTCTCCACTCTCATCCTGGGAGCGGTTGTCCTGGTGGCCTGGCCGCCGGCCCCCTCTGTCCCCTTCCCGAACTCAGCTCTTAAACATCTGCAGGCATTCTTCTCCACATGGACAGTTACGCGCGTGAATCCCGGCCGCTTCCTCCTTCCGAATCTGCTAATGCCGGCGGGCACCTGGAGGACAGAGTTGACAGATCTCAACTTTGAAAACGAGACAGGCGGCAGCCTTGACATGGACAGCAACAGTCACAGCAACAATAGCAACAGCAATTCTACCACCTGGTTGGTACACGCTTACGCCCCTTTTGATGCCGACGCCCAGCGAACGAACGCCTTGATCGAAAAGCAATTGGGACCAATGCTGGCGAAGCGGCAACAAGACCAGCAACATCAACAATCAGGTGCCCCGCATGTGGTGCGCATAGGCAAGCTAGATGTCACCCAAAACCGACGGGCCGCTCAGGAGCTACTCGACATGGACGAGGATGCGGGTGTGGGGTCCATATTAACTGTCTTGCACCTCAATGTCGATGGGGATGGGAGTGGCAATGAGGAGCAGTATCATGGCCCCCGAACCCGGCAGGCATTGGAAGACCTTTTGGACCGTTTGCACGCTAATGGTGGTGAACTTTCGATCGCGGCCACGCCCACTCACCTGACATTGCATGGAGAGATCCAATCGTTTTTGAAGGAGCATCCGTTGGCTTTTGTATTGGGAAGGGCGGAGGAGGGAGTAGTGACAGAGGAGGAGGCTATGTTTACAGCCACGTGTGAAGCCCTGGGCTGGTATCATTGTGCGATAGTGCATTCCAAGAAAGCTTTGCTCCGGGCAGCGGTTGCGTCGCTGTGGGAATCGGTGAAAGGTGGTCATAATGGTGCTGTTATTGCGAAGCTTGACCAGGGACGTGATGCTCTCCCCTACCAACCCTCTGACGTCACGGCGGCCTCGCGTGGGCTGGAGGACTGGATGGTACAGCACGGCTTCTCGCTTGTCACCCACCTGGACATAGCAGGGCCTCATGTGCAGCAATTTGTGTTCGGACCGAAGCAGCAGCAGCAAGAGCAGCAGCAGCAAAGGCAGTTGGTGGTGGCGGTGGTCCGCCCCTTCGAGGATTCAGTGGAGGAGGTGAAGAGTATGCTGGACATGCTTCAGGACGCAGCTCGAAGGCATCCAGAGACGAGGTTTGGCTATGTAACATCGACAGGAAGCAGGGGATGGCCTGCTTTTGTCGCTGAGCATTTTGTGAGTGCGGAACAGGAAGGAAGGGTGGAAGAGGTATCCACTTCGTCGGAGTGTCGCTTGTTCCTTTTGGATTGTGCAACGTATGCTTTGTATGAGGAGCCAGCAGGGGTGGCGAAGCTTGACGTCTTATTAGATGGCGTTCAAGGAGAAACACTGCGCCCCCGTCTTCTTTCTCTGAAATCTGTCGTCCAGGCAGAAAAGCGCGTGTTGTCTGAGGAGGAAGTAGAGCAGCAGCAATTAGAGACAACAGCAGCAGTAGCTGGGGGAACGGCAAGGCCAATAGACGAGGGTACACCAACGATGGCCCCAGAGGCGGTGCGTCAGTTGGCGGTGGAGGGGCTCGCTGCTTTATGCATCGCGGCGGTGGCTGTTACCTTGCTGCTGATGACGACGGCTGCTGGTAAGAAGAAAGAAACAGTAGCATCAGCGGCAGCAGTAGGTAAGGAAGAGATCATTGTCGAGAAGAAGGAGGTACATATGGAACAGGAGCAGGGGAAGCAGTACTCCTTGCCGACGGTTCCGGCTTTTGGGGAGGAGGGAAATGAGAAGCCGCAACAGACAAGTAGGATGATGTTGATTTCTGAGTCGCTAGACTAAGCGAGAGAAAGAGGGTGAATATGAGGAAGGGATGCATGAAGGGCAGATAAGCAGACAATTTGATTTCGTTCGGCAGATACAGGCGTAAAAACAACACATCAGAGAAATTTCCCCTTGAAAAGAAATAAAACTTTTAAAAAACAAGAAACAGAAACTTAGTGCTGTAGATTTTGTGATAACCTCTTACCGCCTATCTGAGGAATACCTTGGGTTGCCTGCATGACAAAACAAAAAAGGGAGACAAGAGAGAGGCGAGTCATGAATTCGTGCATCAAATGATCGCCTTCTCCCAACCCCTCACCACCAAAGGAAACTGTCCAGAGGACCACATGAAAGATCCCCCTCTTTCCTCATTCTTTTCTCAACACGATGTTGATTCTTCCATTCGCCTCCCCTTAGAACGGACCGTATGGCCCACTTAACCGTCCATCTCCTCCTTCTCCTTCTCCAATTCCTCCTCTTCCTCTTCCTCCTTTGCTAGTGGAACATGCTACACCATGCATGCATGTTTTGGATACCGCTCTTGCTGCCGGACACCCCCCACATGCACACACACACACACACACACACACATACACGCGCATTGGAATCATCCCTCACACGCACATCCACGCGCACACACACGCCTGCAAAATTGGCACACACAGACACCACCCATCACTTGAACATCATCAGTACCTCGCACACACACCGTACACCGCAGCACACCAAAAACATGCATCACATAGAAAACTCCTCTCTCCCTCCCTTTCCGCCTCCACCCTTCAAACCTAACTCTCTATCCCAAAAGAGGCTTAAGCCATCCACGCCGGAGCTCGGAAGGTCTTGCCCGCATATACAGCCTTGGCCCCCAAATCTTCCTCGATCCGCAACAGCTGGTTGTACTTCGCCAGCCTCTCCGACCGACAGGGCGCCCCCGTCTTGATCTGGCCCGTGCACAGACCCACGGCCAAATCAGCAATGTAGTTGTCCTCGGTCTCGCCCGAGCGGTGGGAGGTCATGACGCCCCATCCGTTCTTCTTGCTATCCTTTACGGCCTCGATGGACTCCGATACGGAGCCAATCTGATTAACCTTAAGCAACAACGCGTTGCAAGCCTTCTTCTGTGCCGCCTCCTTGATGCGCTTAGGGTTGGTGACGAGGAGGTCGTCGCCCACCACCTGGACCTTGCTCCCGATGGCGGCGGTGAAGGGCGTGTAGTTGGCCCAATCATCCTGAGGGAAGGAAGGAGGGGGGCAAGGTGAGAATAGGGAAAGGAAGAAATCAGACGGGAATAGCAAAAAGGGAGGGGTGAGTGGGACGAAAAGCAAATAATATGAGCCTCAAGACAACAGCTACAAAGGCCCGTCCCTCCCTCCCTCCCTCCCTTTCTCTTTCCCTCCCACCGACCCTTCATTCCTCTTATCCAATCGAGACATCCTTCGGCCGTTTCCATATATATGAAGAAGATTTCCCTCCATTTCTTTCGTACCTGGTCAAAGGGGTCCTCGATTGAAACAATCGGGTACTTGTTCGACAGCTGGATGTACATCTCCGCCAGCTCCGGGCCACTCAACACCTGCTTCCCATCCCCCTGCGGGTTCTTGAAGTCCAAATCGTACTTCCCGTCCTTCGTCAAAAACTCTGAAGACGCCACATCCATACCAATCTTGACCTTATCGAGGTACCCGGCCTTGTCAATTGCAGACATGAGGAGCTCGACACCTTCCGTGTTGCTCTGGATGTTGGGCGCAAACCCTCCCTCATCCCCCACATTCACGGCATCCTGCCCGTACTTGGCCTTGATGACCTTCGCGAGATGATGGTACACTTCGCAGCCAATCGCCATTGCCTCTGAGAAGGTCGACGCCCCCGTGGGCAAGATCATGAATTCCTGAAACGCCAGCTTGTTCCCGGCGTGGCTGCCACCATTGATCACATTGAAGGAAGGCACGGGCAGGACAAAGTTGCTGTTACCCGCCAAGTCCCCAAAGTGCTTGTAAAGAGGCACCTTCTTGGCGGCGGCACCGGCCTTGGCTGCAGCCAGGGAGACACCCAGGATGGCGTTTGCGCCCAGCTTGCTTTTGTTCTCGGAACCGTCCAACTCAATCATCATCTTGTCGAGCGTAGCTTGCTTGGTCACATCCTGCCCGGCCAAGCATTTCGCAATGGCTGTATTCACATTACCGACGGCCTTTGTAACACCCTTGCCCATAAAAGCCTTTCCCCCGTCACGGAGTTCCATGGCCTCGTAGATGCCTGTAGAGGCGCCCGACGGCACAGAGGCGGTGAACTTGCCATCCTTGGTGAACAGGTCCACCTCCACGGTAGGGTTGCCCCGGGAGTCAATAATCTGGCGGCCTTTGATCGCCGTGATGGTCGAGGCAGCACGCGCACCGGAGAGGCGTGCGGTAAAGGCAGCAGCCTTCCGGGCTGTAAGGGTCAGCATGGTAGCTTCGAGAGGCTGTGGGGCAACTGTAGTGGTGTGAGTGAGTTGTGAAATCAAAGGGGGCATTGTTCTCGTTTACAGGAGGACATCGTCGTCGTCCTCCCTCGTGCCTCAGCTTCACGTCGCCGCTGGCTCTGGCAACGCGTATGCTTCCCATGGCTGTCCGAGCCAAGTGCAGGGCGACCTCCCACCCAACACACCACCCCACAAAACCTTCCCACACACCACACGTCACATAGCAACCTTCCAAGAACACGCTGCCCTCAAAGAAATTACACGGATTCTTACGAGCCAAACAAAGGAAAAAACGCGTGAATTGGTGACTGGCGTGATGACCGGCGAGCTCTTGGTGATCTTGCTCAGCCTTGGAGCATGAGAGGACATGCGCAAAATAATACCTTACAGACGTATGCTCCCCGACGAACCGTCGGAGGACAAGAGATGGAGTTCACCCCAAACACTGACCAAAAGCACTCGCAAGGAGTTGATTATCGCCACTAAACTTAGCGGTATATTTTTTTGATTCATAACTCATTGCTTTTCCAACCTCTTCGCCGCGTTCCACTCCCGCTCCGTTGGCAACTCACTTATCAAAACCGCTGTCACATAACACGTTCCCTCAGGACAGTATGTCATGGTGGTGGTGGTGGCAGTCATCCGCGGCGGAGCGACTACGGAGGAAAGCAGCAGCTAAGCGCCTCCAATGCGATGCTCAGAGTGCCTTGCCTCTGCCACCCCTGGCGCCTGGGCTGACCGCGGCCAAGGAGAACGAGATAGCAGTGGCATCAACAGTGGAGGAGCTGGTGACACGAGTCAAGGCCGGGACGCTGTCATCGTACGAGGTGGTGAGTGTGATGGTCAAGCGTGCACGGGAGTTTGGGGGGGTTAAGGGTGTGAACGCCGTGACGGAGGAGTTTTATGACGATGCGTTGACCGAGGCCCGGCAAAAGGACAGACAACTGGCTCTAACACGGCCCGGCTGCAGCAGCAAGAATCTCGGCTTGCTAGAGGGAATGCCGATCAGTATCAAAGATCACATTAATGTTAAGGGCAAAGACTCGACAACTGGCGCCGCCTGCCGTTGTTTTCAACCCATGCTCCAAGACGCCCTGGTCGTCGAGCTATTGCGGGACGCAGGGGCAATTATCCTCTGCAAGACCAACGTGCCTCAATGTCTAATGCTTCCCGAGACCACCAACAATATTTGGGGAACGACAGTTACACCCTGGGACCTGAGACGGACAGCGGGCGGAAGCAGTGGAGGGGAAGCTGCCTTGATTGCGGCGCGGGGAAGCTTGCTCGGTGTGGGTACGGATATTGGAGGGAGCTGTCGTGTGCCCGCTATGTTCAGTGGCTGTGTAGGGTTTAAGCCGACACCCGCGCGGGTTTCGGATCAAGGACTCACGATGCCTTTCCCAGGGGGGAAGATAGGGATGAAGGCCGTGAAAGTCACGGCGGGGCCACTGGCCAACCGGGTAGAGGACGTGGCATTGATGTGTGAGGCGTGGTGGGTTGAGAAAATGTGGCTGCGGGACCCGTTTGTCGTGCCTTTGCCGTTTGATCATATTGCCTACAGGAAAGGTCTGGATAAGACGCAGCAGCGGCAGCAAGAGGAGAAGGAGCCGCAGCAAGGTTGTGGTGGCGGCTTGGCACATGCGAAGAAATTTCGTCTCGGTTGGTTCATGACAGACGACTTCTTCGAGCCCTCCCGGGCAGGAAAGCGGGCGATGGGTCTGGCGAAGCAAGCATTGGAGGCGACAGGAAAATACGAGCTGGTGGAATTGAAATTAGATAAGTCGACGAATGGCTGGGAGGCTGTCAGGTTGTTCTATAATATTTTAACGGCGGAGGGGGGCATGAAGAGTTATGTGGAGGGATTGGAGGGAGAGCCTCTTATTGGTGCATATCGGAAGATGCATTTCGCTACATCTCTGTGGGATTGGGTACGTCCATTTATGAATTGTGTGTTGTATCTGTTGGATGAGAAGAGAATGAGGTTTATGGTGAAGGGGTTTAGGAGGGAGGGGGTGCCCACGCGGGACTACTGGCAGTACTGTAAGGAGCTGCAGGTGTACCAGGAGGCATGGGTGCATATGCTCCACGCGCAGGACCTGCAAGGCTTTTTGTGCCCGGGGGTGGCCTTGCCTGCCTTTTGCAATGGAGCGTCTCAGTCGGTGGAGAGCGCCTGTACTTACACCTTCTTTTTGAATCTCCTACATTTCCCTGCGGGCATGGTGCCTGTCACAAGGGTCCGTGAGGACGAGGCTTGCTATCCTTTGAAGGAGCTACCACGGGTGCAGAGAGACTCCATAGCGCGTGCAGCTGCAAAGACGATGCAGGGGAGTGCCGGCTTACCGGTGGGTGTTCAGGTGGCCTTTTTGCCGTTTCAAGATGAGATGTGTTTACATGTGATGAAGGATTTGCAGGATGCGGTTAAATTTAGAGACTTGCCGGCGTTGGCGAAGCGAAGGTTATTTTGATACGGAAGTATAGTAGTATGAGGAGGATGGGAATAGAGAAGGGAGGGGCCAAAGAAATAGACGAACAGTGGAAGGAGGGGAGGTGGGGGATGGCACTACCGCATCTTTTCGCTGGATTGGGGGCAATGTCAGGAGAAAATTGAGCACATCTGGCCCATCTGTGTGTAAAATAAGGTCTCACTGTGTATTTCTTTCAGCTCTTTTCTTCCTTTCTTCTTCTCCGTTCTCCTTTTCTGGAGGCTGAATGCGGTCAGTACCAAAAGTCAAAAGATGTTAATTTCTACCATCCTCTTCCTCCTCTCCATTTGGTTGGTTGCTGTCTTTTCCCCCTACCTCTTTATCTTCGCTCTTTCTTGTCCATCGCATGTACCACCATCCTTCTCTTTATCCCTTCCTCCCTTCATCTCCCCCCCCTAATTCCCCTCTCTACCCGCACTCGACTTCGCTTGCCCTTTCATCTCAATCCCCACTTATTCTTCTCCCTTCTCGCGTATCGAAGACTCCCCCCCTTGGACCAGGAACACCAGCGAGTCTCTGTAGACACCGTTCCCATATTGATCCGTGCAATCTTTCTTATTTATAAATGTATCCATGCATCTGAAGTGAGTGTGATGATGATTGTGGTTGTGGTGGTGGTGTTTGTGTGTTTGTGTGTTTGTGTGTTTGTGTGTGTGTGTGTGTGTGTGTGTGTGTGTGTGTGTGTGTGTGTGTGTGTGTGTGTGTGTGTGTGTGTGTGTGTGTGTGTGGGTGTGTGTGTGTG
>Ga0160420_100204_pt1 | contig 33338 bp, 41 predicted proteins | sample CelAP2metagpilot_FD_108197 | JGI IMG/M metagenome (GOLD analysis project Ga0160420, IMG submission 108197) | Phycosphere-associated microbial communities from algal ponds in Kailua-Kona, Hawaii, USA - Cellana AP2-5-5 metagenome pilot | ecosystem: Engineered > Artificial ecosystem > Aquaculture >... | reverse complement strand
GGTTGGGGGGTGGGGGCCCCCTCTCCCTCTTTCTTTTCTGTGGGGCTGTTTGTTTGTGGGTGGTGGTTTGGGTGGGGGGGGGGGGGGGGGGAGAAGGGAGAGATTCGGGTAAGTAGGTACAAATACAAAAGGTGACATTTTCATATGTTTCGCTGGGCGGCTCAGTGGCACTTTTTTTTTCTTTACTCGAGGTCTAATTAATGTGAGTCTAAAATTTATGTGCTATCATTTTATATGTAAGCTCATAGGCTCCACCTCGACCCAACAGAAGAGTCAAGTGCTCGTCGCATACACACTCCCTCCGCTCCTTCACACCCACAACATTCTCTTACAAACACCTGCTCACCACCCTCCTTATCTAACCCCTTTGTCTCCGTCTCCAGACGCTCTACCTCCCCTTCCTTCCTCCCTCCCTATCCCTGAATCTTTCCTCCCCCCGCCGAGGGCGTTCCCACGAGCTCCTTCTCTAAATCCTCCCTCTCCACCAGCACCAGGCCCAGGCCAGTGTTCGGATCGGCGGTCAAGGCCACCCTCGTCCCTATCCCCGGTGCCTCGCCCGCGTACTTCACCTCCACCCCTCCCTCCTTCCATGCCTCCGCCCCTCCCTTCCCCACCACGTCCGTCGCCAAAACCGCTAATTTGTCTACGACCCCGCCAAGGCGTACTCCGTTCTTTGCCTCTTTCTTGGGGAGGGGGAGGAGGAGGATCCCGAACCCGTCCTCGTTATAGGCAAGATATTTACTCCCCTTGGGCTGCTTAGGTTCGTAGATCGACTCGGGAATGCGAGAGAGCGGATACTCTTGCTCTTTCATTCCCATGACGTTGGTGTAGAAATCTGTGGCTTTCTTCAAGTCGGGGACATTCAATGCAAGCATCATTACGGGGTCTCGGCGGGAGCCGACGATGACCTGATGCCGTAGCCCCCCGGGTGAGTCTACCAGCACCCACCCATAAGCTGACTTGACAACTCCGCCCGATTCCACCAGCTTCGAGAGACGGAGGGAGGGAACGGCGAGTTGGAGATAGGCGACGGCGGTGCCCGGGTCGAGGATGGGGGTGTCGCCGCCCTTAAGGGGAAAAGGAGAGAGGAGGAGAAGGAAGAAACTGCTGATTTCAATGGCCACATCTCCTACTTCCCCAATTCTTATCCACTCTTACGAATGTTTCTTTGCATTTCTCCGTCCATATGCCCATTCATGCATACAGACCGTCCTCCCACTGTCCTCCCTCCCTCCCTCCCTCCCTCCCTCTCTCCCTCCTCCCTCCCTCCGCAACACTTTTACTCACCTCTCCCGCCTTGGGCACCTCATTTAGTTCCAGAGAAAAGTGTGCCCCATACACCCCGAACGAAGAAACGCCAGGATACCAATCCCCTGGCACTTTCAACGTCTCTGGTCCAAAACCCACAAAGGTGCCATTCTTCCCATTCACAATACGCGTCCGCAACATCTGCATCTGCAACCCATCAAGGTAAAACGACAGCGCTGCTGCCATGTCCGGCACATTAATCACAAGGTGCTGCAAGAATCGTTGGTCCGGTGCCCACTCAGCCAACTCCCCAATGGCTTTGGCGGTGGGTGGGAGAGTGAGAGGTCCAGACGTACTGCTGGTACTGCTACCCAAAACTCCCGCAGCCGCAGCGACAGCCAAGCGGTGCAAGAAGCCGTGCCGGTCGACCGCAGCAGCCTTCGATGAGTGACCGGTGCTGCTGTCGGCTTGCTCGATGCAGGCGTCATCCGTGGAAGCTGTTGTGTCGTTTATTTGAGGGCGAGATAACGCATTGAAGGAGTGAGCGGCGAAGCCAGTGGGTGAAGTAGGGGGAGGTTGATAGTGGGTCTGGGGTGGCAAACACTAGTGGGGTGTAGAACTCGAGCCAAAAGAAAGCAATCAGTGAACGCATTACCTCTCAATACTGTCTCGTGTCGTCCTGAGACGCTGTGGGCGGAAGTGGGCGGCGAGACGAAGAAGGCCTGGGAGCAACCGAAGAAGAGCGCCAACAATGGCCACAACCTCCTCCGGACTGCTGGCATGACTGATGAGGAGAGTCGCGCTGTTTGTTTCGTTCGTGGAGAGTTATGCAAGAGGTGAGTATATGTCAAGTGTGTAATTAGTGCGTACGCTACGGCAAAACAAAGCTTGCCGTCCGTTTCTCCTCCAGGTACCCTTCGCCCACCACCTGAAGCTTACTTTTCCCTTCAATCTCGTCCCTTCTTTTACATCATGCAGTCCGCTTTTCAAAGACTGTACGCCCAATGGAAGTGAGGCCAAGGCCTTGAATAGAGGTGGTCCGTCATCTCCGTATTTAGATCAAGCGTACCGCCCAAAATATCCACCCAACCTCATGACCGTTGTTTGGGGAAAAGAAAAACGATTTACAGCAAAAGCAGACTCTCTATTTATTTTTTACCGCGCAGTGCTCTTGGATTTTGATGATAGCTAATAGAATTGATAACGTATTTTTCTCTTATCCACTTGCACCCCTACTTCTCCTTTGTACTCTTTCCCTTTCTTTCATACGAGCACACCACTCCGCGTTGTGTGCCTCAAAACGCGCCTGCTGCAGCAGTGACTCTCCCATTGTTTTACTCTCTCCTTCGTCTGCTCGCCGCCCATCCTCTACAAAACATTCCACGCACTGATTCGCCACCCTCCGAACCTCCGCATTGGCATGCCACAGTGCTCTCACGATGTCCTGACGATAATATGGCTGGTACCATGAGATGGGCGATGGTAAAGACAAGAGCAGGAGGCGGTGTACCAGTACAAAGACTTGCAATCCCAATTCGGGCTCGTCTTGCGCGTGGATGCGCCATACAGAGTGAAGGGCCTCTAGAAATGTTTCGTCGCTGGTCATGTCATTGAGGTGCACGGGGTCTAGGGCTAGGGTCTGCAGAAGCAAAAGAATTTGCAGAAGCATGTCGACCACCTCCTTTTCCCTTATTCCGACACGAAAGCATGGTACCAAAGCGAGAAACTGTTCCCTGCAATACAGCCACACCGTCTGCGGTGGCTGCTGTTGCTGCTGCTGCTGCTGCTGCTGCTGCTGCTGCCGCTGCTCTGCTGGCTGAGCCTGAGCAGGATGCATCGAAAGAGGTATCACAAAGTCATGCCACTGCATGCCGACAGGAAGATCAAGCGGCGTCAGATTGGCAAGCGTACCCAAAGCCTCCAATACCAAGGCCTGTGGTGGTTGCAACAGCGAAGACGAGAGCCTCGGCATGCCCGGCTTGACCGATGACAAAGAAGAAGTAGATAACGAGGAACCCGCCAAAAGCGCCAGCAAGGGCTTGATATGCGATGGCCACAGGTTTCGGAGCTGGTACTCATTATCAGGGTCTGCGAGCGCTCCTTGTGAGGCCAGAGACCACTGGCTAATATTGCGAACAATCTTCAAGACCAGCGGGTCTCGATATCTGATCACACGATCCATCAGCCGACGCAGACCAGCCTTGGCGCAAAGCTGTTCGATGTTATTGGATTCAAAAGTGAGGTTGACTGTCAATGCCGCTAGCTCGCCGGGTAAGGACGGGAGGGGAAGGTGGAAAATTAGCTCCTTCAGCAATGGCATGACGGAAGAGGATGACATTGTTCCTGTATTGCTATTGCTACTCTTGTTGCCGTCACTGCCGCCTAGAAGGAGCTTGGTCTCGTTGTCAAAGGAGAGGATGTACATAAGCTTGAGACATTCGGCCCGCCAGGTCTGCTTGCATCTCAAAAGGCCGATGAGTTTGGGCAGAAGGCCGTGCACCACCATGACCTGACGCAGCGAGGGGTCGAAAGCCAGATTATAGAGAATCCCTAACGCTGTTCCACTCACTCGCTCATCGTTTTGGCTAGTTTTTCTTTTGCCACTGATGCCATTGCCTGTGGTGCTGCTGCTCTTCGGCATGCTGACATCGACACGGATGAGCTTTACAAGCGTGGGGACCAGCTGACCCTCGGCCATCTGCTGCACATTTTCCTCGTATACACTCAGGCGCTTAAGGAAGGTAAGGACGAGGATGAGTAAATCGGTGTCAGCAGCCATACTTTCAGTGTCGATGAGAAACGGTAGGAGATAGCGGGGAATGAGTTGCTTCTTGACCATTTTCTCCTCCAACAAGGCATTGCCCGTGCTCAAATTGAGCAACAACCAAAGACCCACAAAAAAAATACGAGACTTGGACGTCTTGGCGATCCTGCTTTTTCCTGCGAAATGCCCTTCTCCATTACTACCGTCACCGCCACACGCATGTCCTACACCAGGCAGGTTGCCTTCCAACGCCCGCATAGTCAAAGACCCCACGCGGTGCTCCGTCACAATGGCTTCCTGCATCTCATGAAAATGAGAAGCCACCAAAAAGATGCGCAAAATATTATAAAGCAGCGATACGTCGTGACGCCGCGAGTCGTAATCACCCAGGATGCGGGCTAAGGCACTTGGTACCGTGGGGTCGCCCAGGAGCAGGTCCTCAAGATTTGTCACGTCCCGGGTCAGCTCCAGAATTTTGGCTGTCCCCTCAATGTTGTTTTTGTCGTCGTAAAGCATTTCCAAATAAGTATCAAGGTTGGCCATGTTGGCATGCGGATTGGGGGTGCTGTTCTGGTCGTTGGCGGCGACGGCCTTGTGGTGCCGCTGGTAGAGCTGATGTAAGAGTTGCTCCACCTCCGATTGCTGCGATTTTACCAAGTACTTCGATTGATCCACAAGCTGATCTGCCATAAAAACACAATCATCGTAGCTGGCCAACCTGCGGGGGTCAAGGCGCACAATTTTTTGCTGCTTCTCGGCGGTTGCCGAAGCAGCGCCGAGGGCGACGATAGCGTAGGTGATAACGAGGACAGGCTCGTGCGGATGCAAGACCACTGTTTCCGGCTTAATTTTTCGCGCAGATGCTGTTCGGTATGTTGTCATCTTTTATTTGCGTGTGGTTGGGGATAAAAAGTATGTTAAAAGTGGTTGAAATGGAGCGGCAATTTGCTTGGGAACGCATCCCAAGACAACGGCTGAGCTGCAGCACATCAAGGATGCTGTGTGGTGCACTGAGGGACAATGCTTCCTCTACCGCACATCAGCACCTGGACTTACACTAGAGCTAGATTGAGTACCGTGAGCACGGCGTGGGGGCCCGCTTGTGGTGCCATGGTAATATTTGTACACTTCGTTTGCATGTGCCTCATTCACCAACAACATGACCACAGGCATGCATTACGCGTTTCAAATGTGCAATGGATTCCGAAATACACCATTAGCAGCGCAAGTGGCAGTCGGACAGGGCAAGCGCGGGCATGTCTCCAAATTCAGCAGGCGGACACTCTGGAAGCTGAGTTTCAACTGATTTTGATGCGAGACTTGTACACTGATGCTGAGGTGGGACAGGAGCCGCAATTAAAATAGTGGCAAGGCATAACCCCCATTTTGAGCGCCACTATACAAGTGGCCGGCCAGCTGGGGCTACTGAAGCTGTGTGTGGCGCGTACTTAGCATGCCCTTTTGAAGAAAGGCTATGGGGCTTTGGCACATAGCGTTATTTGCCTTCCATCCAATTAAGAATCCCACCGACGTGACATCATCCTTCACCGCCCCACAACAAACAGGGACGCTAACCCGAGGAGAATACGACGCGTTTTTTCAAGCACTCGGTGTGCATCAGGGTGTCTCATACAGGGAGCGCACTTGCTGTAGGCGTGCATCTCAAGATCGGGTAGCTACGGAGCGCTGGTGAGCCACCATTCTACCGTCCATCGCGATGATCAAGGCTTCCCCTTCCGAAGGACCCCTGACGCCTTCCCCTCCATCCCTGCACAACCGGGCCAATCCCCTCACCTTCGACTTGCTATTCGGGCGGCAACAAAGTCCAAATGTCACACACCAAGCCATGAACCGGCGCGTGTGTACTGCCCCAAGCACTCTCGAGAGGTTCCGGTTGGACGGCCGTCTTCGGGGCCACCTTGGGTGTGTTAATACTGTAGCCTTTTCCGACGACGGGGATTTCTGCGTGACAGGCTCAGATGATACCTACCTCATGGTGTGGAATGTAGCCTCGCATCAGCAATGCCTGCGAGCCTTGAGTGGGCATGAGGTGCGGGAGGAGGAAGGGAGGGAGGGAAAACGAGAGGGAGGGTGAGAAAATACATTCACTTTCATTTTCTGCTTAAAATCCCTTCTAAATCAACCCTTTCTTCCCTTGAAGGCCAACATCTTTTGTGCGCGTTTCCTTCCTCAGACGAACAACACTGAAATCGTCTCTTGTGCAGCCGACGGGCAAGTCCGATGGAATTCGCTCCTCCGCGCGCCCTCTACCACGGCTACCACAATTGGGAGCAGTAGCAGCACCAACAGCAGCAGCAGTAGTAACAGGAACAGTTCCTTCCACAGCAGCAAGATAATGGCCAGACATGGTGGACGAGCGCATAGACTGGCCTTAATGAGGCAGTCGTCTTCCTTGTTTTTAACCTGTGGTGAGGACGGCCATGTCCTAGCGTTTGATATGAGAGAGGGGAGGAAACGACGGCTTTTGACTGTGATGGAAGAGGACGAGGGCGTGAGGGAGGACGAGGGGAGTGTTGTGCCATTGTATGCCTTGAGCTGTAGTCCTGACGATAGCAATCTGTTTGTGGTGGGTGGGGCTTCCGTCTATGTGCATTTGTACGATACCCGGATGCCGGAGAAGGAGGTGGGGAGATTCGCGCCCAGACATATGAGGGGAGTGAGGGAGGGAGGGCGGGGTGGAGGGGGAAGCAATGCGCATGTGACGGGGACGGCATTTAATTGGAATGGACGGGAGTTTCTGGCGACGTATAATGATGAGTGTGTATATCGTTTTACGTTAGGGAAGGATGAGGTGGAGGAAGGAAGTGAAGAAAGGGAGGAGGTGGGGGAGGAGGGACAGGAGGAGGAGGAGGAGGAGGAGGACGATGATGATGATGATGAAGACGAGGAACGGAGGGCAGCTATGTATGCGTCGAGGGTGGTGGGGGACCTCAGGGCATGTTACAAAAGGAGGGCGGGGATGAGGGAAGGTTGTGGGGGGGGAGGAAGAAGGGGAGGGAAGGAGGAGAAGGAGGAGAAAGAAGGAGAGCAGAGACAGAGCCGACGACAACGACGACGTCGCATGTCGACCACTGCTGCTCAAGACGACCAAGACGAGCACAGTTACGCCCCCCCCTCTCCTCCTCCTGCTCCTGCTCCTCCTCCTCCTCCTCCTGCACCTTCCCCCTCCCTCCCCAAAGGCTACACGCAAGTGTACCGCGGTCACCGCAACGATCGAACGGTAAAGCAAGTTAATTTTTATGGCCATCGAAGCGAGTACGTCATTTCCGGGTGTGACTCAGGGCACATTTTCATGTGGGACACCCATTCAGGGGCATTAACACAACTCCTCTTCGGGGACCGGCGGGGCGCCGTGAATTGTCTGGAGAGCCACCCGACTCTTCCTTTAATGATGACCAGTGGGCTGGAACATGATGTCAAGGTATGGAGGCCTACAGCAGAGGGGGGGAGGGAGGGTAGGAGGAAGGGGTCGTTGAAGGCGCACGGGGGGGAGGCAGCGGAGGACCTGGTGAGGAGGAATGAGAGGGAGAGGGTGAGAGAGGGAGGAGGGAGGGGAGGAGGAGGGATGGCCAATTTCGCCAGTCGTTTAATGCAGGCAGCTCTACGGAGGTCGGATGCGAGGGATGTGAGGGAGATGCTCCTGTTAGTGAGAGCATTGTCGGAGAGAGGAGGAGGAGGAGGAGGGGGAGGGATGAATGATGAAGAGGAGGAGGAGGAGGAAGTGGAAGAGGAGGAAGAAGGGGGGGAAGATGAGGAGGAAGAAGACGAGGAAGAAGAAGAGGAAGAAGACGAGGAAGAAGAGGATGAGGGTCAAAGGACGGCTGAATCATTGAATCGATTGATGATGCATCTAACAAATAATAATGCTGCAGTCGGCAGTGAAGAGGAGGAGCAGGGGGAGGAGGAGGAGGAGGAGGTGGACGGAGGGATTGAGGGGGAGAGGAGGGGAGGAGAAGAGGAGAGTAGCGTGATGTGGTCATCGGATGGGGGGTCATCTTCGGAGGAGTGGGACGGAGTCGACTCCAACGATGAAGAGGATAATGAGGACGACTCCAGTGGTGGTGAGGAGGAGGAGGAAGAACGGGAGGTTGAAGAGGATGAGGTAAAGGATGACAATGAGCAGGAAGGAGTAGGGGAGGTGGAAGGGCAGGAGGAACGATAGGGAACAACGGAGTTATGGACGAGTGGATTAGATTGGTGGTGGTGCGACAAAAAAGGAGAGGTGGTAAAAGCGTTGCAGGGCCCAGGAGCGAAATTGCCAGGGTAAGTAAGAGGAGGAAGGATGGCTTAAGGATGCAATGTGGCTTGAAAAGCATCACCTGAGCGCCATGTTTTAATCAATGTAAGTAGCTACAGCAGAAAACAGTGTAGCGACGACAGGTGGATTAGAGTGCAGGGGGAAAGGGAATGAGGACAAGGAATTAGGAATGGGGGAGCCTACCTGCAGGCCTGAATGTAAAGACTCTATGTAAAATAACATAAGAAAAGAAGACAATGGAAAATTAGATAATACGTGACAATCTTTTGCCTTTTATTTTGTGCCGGAACTGCAGGTGGGAGAGGGGGGAGGGGGGACTGTAAAAGTGGAGAACCAATAATTTTTGTGAAAATCGATGTAACCAACTTCTGCCTGACACAACCAACCTTTGCCTAAATTTGCTTCATAAACATTTGGCTCAGGAAGCTTGACGCTCCAATTGGGCTTCAAAAAGGAGGCGTGGACAGGAGGTAGAGGAATGAGCGCCGGCGTCCGTCGCCGACATCATCTCCCGGTCACGTTGAGTGATCGGACCGCACTCTGTCTCTCAAGCACAAAGCAGCAAATGGCAAGTGCCCTCCGAGCCCAACCGCACCCTGGAGATCATACACATGCCGCAGGTGTGCCAGGCTGGTTGATTGTTTTAACTGCGACGGCATCCATTTTCATCATATCAGAGGACCTGCCAAAATCCAGCAGTAGCATCGTCATGTCCCATGCTTTCACCCATGTGACACACGTCACCTATCAAACACAGGGGGAACTAGTCATGCATGCCCTCACGTCTACGATACCTGCCTTGGGTGTTAGAAGGAACCTGGCGCAGCATTTGCTCAAGAAGCGTCCACTGCTGATGGGAGGAGGCGGAGGAGCAGGTGGAGACTCAGGACTCCTGCATAACTCTCATAGCTTTCACAGCTCGGCGCCTTCGCTGGGAGGCGGCACACCAGGGGAATGGAATCACGGTGAGTGTATATTTTAAGATGAGATGTGGGTGATTTGTAGGTGCAGATTGGGAGGTGCGTTGGATAGAAGAGGAAAGGAGAGAAAAGCGGAGTAAAGGAGGAGGCATCGGCGTTCCAGGAGGCGTTTTTAGGATTTTGATAAATCAGCGGAATCCATTCATTGCCCCCCTGTGTCTTTTCCCATATTTCCTTTCTGTGCATGTGTCTAAAGAATGAGATCAAGCAGCGCCTGAATACCATGAAGGAAGGCGGGGAGAGAGCATGGCAATATTAGCAATAGCAATCCCACATTATCCACATTTGCTCATCTTTTCCTTCCCCCTCCCTCTATGCTTACCCTCAGTCTGGAACTGGAAGATCAAGAAACGCCTGGCCACCATGGAGGAAGAAGGGAACAAATTGAAAAACCAAAATCAAGGCGGCAGCAGCAGCAGCAGCAGCGGTAACGGCGGCGAAGGTTTTGGACCGTTGCCGGGAGAGAAGGTGATTGCCTTGGATGAGAATCTCCCGGACGGGGCTCTTGAAGCCTACTGGGCGGAGTTAAGGAGGGAGAGGGAGGCCCAACGAGGAGGAGGAGGGGAAGGGGGGGGGGAAGAGAAGGAGAAGAGCGGGAAGGCGAAGCGGAGTACGATCAAGGTATGAGAGTGGATGGAGGAAGGCAGGGAGAGAGGGGAGGGAAGGAGGGAAGATGGACGCAGAGGCGGAGAAGGGTATTAAGCCCTCGTATGCAGTAACTCGTGAAGTGACATATGAGGGTGCGCTTCTTGAGCCGAGTGAAGCTCGGGGTTGGAAAGGAGGAGTGATGGGGTTAGAGAAAGAGGGAGGAATATTCGGTGTACGTATTCATTCACAGGCTCCTTCATTGGGATTAAAATTCTTAGGTGGTCGCTCATGTTTCATTTTTCTCCTCTTCAAACTCCCATATGTACCACAGAGACACCTATTGTTCGGATGGAATTATGCACCCAAGAAGAACAAAGGAGGAGCAGGATCAGGAGAAGAAAAAGCAGCGGCAGGAGGAAAGAGAGGCGCCCTATTTCCGACCAAGGCTCCAGCACCAGGACCAGCAGCAACAGCAGCAGCAATGGCAAGCACTGCGGGGAAATAGAAATGATGCCGGAGGGAAGGAAGGCGGTGATCATTCGATCTGTGGGGGGCTCGGACGGTACGCGTGGAAACCTGCGGGTTAACATGGCATGACTATTAAGCAGACGCGATTAAAATTTTTGCTCGAAGTAGCTGATGGCTTCTGCTTTGCCATCGCTTAGATTATTACCATTTTTTTTTTATTTTTTTTTCATTTCTTTCACCTATTGACCTAACCGTATAAGGAGGCGGAGGAGGAGGAGGGGGCGGAGGCGGTGGAAGCAGAGAAGAAGGAGAAGGAGGCGGAGGAGGCGGAGGAGGACGAAGACGAGGACGAGGCAGAGGAGGAGGCAGAGGAGGAGGTCATGGGCGGGCCATCCGAGGACTTTGTTGGTGTGACACCTGTGAACAGTTCGTGTCTCGGGACGGCAATGGGGCACGTAACATCCTACAGGTGTACAGGAGTATGGTCCGTGGGAAGGTTCGTCCCCATGATCTTCGGTTTGGTCAACCGCGGCAAGATATGCGGGCACTCTATGTGTAGCATTCCCGCTGACCTCCTCCCCCTTCTCCTCCTGGCCCTGTGTGGGCCGTCCGGGGACTTTGCCTGATCGAAAAACCTGTCAAGGTCGCTAGTAAAACTCGGACCAAAAATAAGGGATGAATATGCAACAATTTCGTGTTGGAAGGCTCCCCCTCGTATGCAAGTCCTAGAGGACGCAGGTTGCATGCGATAGTTCTAGAGGGATGTAGGAACGGCAAAAAGAACTACACTTTCCCGTACTCAACCACCACTGCGGAGACTATCCCAGAAGACTTTCGCGATGCTACTGAAGGGCTCGTGTCGTGTCGTGTGTAGAGGTAGGTTGGGTAAGCTCTGGACCTCGTGGGTCGGGTTCCCAACCTCCTGCCTTTTCCATCACCAGAAATTTCATTGCCTGCCTGCAGTCAAATCAGACAAGGCAATACGCCATTTGCACGGTCTATTTGCTAAGCTGTGCTCAAATATGTCCTTGTGGCATCATGGCTGCTGCACTCTTTCTCCTGTGTATGTGCCCTTCAATTCATTTTTTTGGCGAATGTCAGAGGCTTCTTTCTTTTAAGACTTTCCATGAGGAGACCAAGCCCTGTTTGTGCACTCACTCCACCACACATAACACCATACCCACAACCATGCGAACAAACAAGCCGAAGCACCGCCGTCCGATCCGTGTCGCCTGCACAAATAAGCTGAGGGTTTCTCCCGGCACGCAGGCTCCTTCCTTCTCCGCCGCCCCCCCACACCAACACCATCATGGGGGACACGTCTTGCTTCTGCTGCGGCTGCGTCTCGACAGGCGAAGTCGGCATTGTCGAGCGCAATTGCAAGTACAACAGGCTTGCCATGCCGGGCATCACGCTAATGTGCTGGCCCTTCGAGGTCAGTAAGCTGCTTTGTTCTGTGATGGGAAGGGAGGGGGCGGAGGAAGACTTGGGCAGGGCAGATTCTATTCTGCAGTTTCAATCATTGATGCTAGGGATTGCATGTGTATAACCCCTATATTTCCTTTCGTAACGGATCGTCTCTTATACGCTTAAAGCTCGCCAAGGATGCTTGGGCTCGGGATCACCGGGTAATACTGTTTTCCCCCTCGTTGAGTTTCCTCGGATTTCTCCTCATTCCTTCTCTGTAGAGTACCGTCACTTTATTGCGATCCATCCGCATTATCCATACCCTCCTCGTTTCCTTCGTTCTTCCCCTCTTTTTCAAAATAGGGCATGCGTTCTCGCGTCTCCCTCCGGATCATGCAGCTGGACATAAGGGCCGAGACCAAGACGCGTGACAACGTCTTCGTCATGGTGTACATCTCCATCCAGTACCAGGCACGTACTCGCCAGAATCCCACAACCTTTCACCGTCGGAGTTTCCTTCACAGCCTCTCAGAGTTTGAGCGGGGAAAATAAATTGTGCCTGTTTCTCCTCATACTTCTTCTTCTTAGTCATGCTGTTCTATCGTACAGCCTTTCAGTGTACGAGTGTGGGATATCAACCTTGTCTTTTCCCTTTTGCTTCTTCTTCGTCATTCTGTTCTCAAGCCTCGTCTTTCCTTTAAATTACTTCCCGTGGGCACTGTCCTCCTTCCTACAGGTTATCCGGGAGAAGGTTTTTGATGCCGTCTATCGCCTCACCAACCCTCAGGTATGTACATATAGACATACATCGACGTCCCTTCCCCCTGTTTTCAATCCTCCCCCTTCCTTCCCTCCCTCCTTTCTCTTCAATCCATCTACATCCTCCCCCTTCATTCCCTCCCTCCTTGCTTTTCAATCCATCTACATCCTCCCCCTTCATTCCCTCCCTCCTTTGTCTTCTAACTATTTCCACGTGCACGCATCGACTCGCCCTCCCTCTTCTCCCTTCCACTCCTCCCCCCCCCTTCCCTCAGGAGCAAATCCGCGCCTACGTCTACGACGTCGTCCGTGCCACCCTCCCTCGCATGCTGCTCGACGACGCATTCGAAGCCAAGGATCACATTGCCCACGCCATCAAGACCTCCCTCCAGACCTGCATGGGCACATACGGTTACTCCATCCTCGTACGTCTCTCTTCCCACCCTCTCTCCTTTCTTCCCTCCCTCCCTTCCTGCCACCTTCCATTTTTACCTTATTTCTTCCTTTCTGCCGCCCTCTCTTTTTCCTTGTCCCCCTTACTTCATCCTACTTGCCATTGTCCTGGAGCCATCTGCATCGTCCACCAGCTCTCACCCTCCTTCCCTCCCTCCCTCCCCTCGTCCAGAACGCCCTCGTCACGGACCTCGAGCCCGACCCGCGGGTCAAGGCAGCCATGAATGAAATCAATGCCAGCAAGAGGATGAAGGAAGCGGGTACGTGTCACAGAGGAAGAAGATGAAGAAGGAAGATGATCAGACACCGAAAACTGCCATCCCCCCTCTTACATTTTCCCTTTCTCCCTCCCTCCTACACCTTTCCTCCCCCACCCACCTCATCAACGAATTTTCTCCCATCCCTACATCCGCACACTTATTTACAAAGCGAGGGAGCGCGCAGAGGGTGACAAAATCGTACAAATTAAAATCGCCGAGGCCAACGCCGAGAGCAAGTACCTGAGCGGGGTGGGGGTGGCCAAGCAGAGGAAGGCTATCGTGGACGGATTGCGCGAAAGCATCGTGGGGTTCAGTGGCAACGTACCCGGAACAACACCCAAGGACGTGATGGACTTACTGTTGTTGACGCAGGTAGGGAGGGAGGGAGGAAGAAAGAGGGAGGGAAGGAGGGAGGGCTCTTTTTTTTTCCTTATGGGGTGGACTTAGCGTCGATTTTCATGTAAGTTCCTTACTCTCCTCTCCACCCTCCCTCCCTCCCTAGTACTTTGACATGCTTAACATGGTGGGCAACAACCCGTCCACTACAACCGTCTTCGTCCCGCACAAGTACAACGGCGAAGGAGGGAGGGAGGGCGGGAAGGAAGACGTGTCAGGTTTGGTGAGGGATGGGGTAATGCAGGCGCAGAGTCGGTTGATTAGGCGATGAGGGAGGGAGGGAGGGAAAGAGGGATAGAAAGGAGTAGGGGATTCTCGCATTGAGCAGACGCAGACAAAGATGTGGGAAAGAAGAAAGAAAGGGAGGGAGGGAGGGAGGGAGGGTGCGGGGGAGGGAGAAGGTTGGAAGTGTGAGTACAGGTGGAAGAAATGGCGGGAAAATCTCGCAAAAGAAATTCAAGGCACACAATGAGTTGTGGCCCTAGGTCCCCCTCTGTTTCCGTACTTCAATATTTATTCGGTCTCGCAGTGTGTCCTTTTCTGCACGTCGTCCTCCTGGTCGACTTTCTAGAGTGTTCAAATGCTCGCTGTCACGTTCAACCCTAGTCCCGTCCGAGTCATTCGGGACTGTGGATGTGCGAATATGAGGGAAAAGGAGCAGGACAGCGCACACACCCGCCCATACCCCCACAAACGCACCGCGACATACAGACACAGAGAACATTCATCATGTTTGTCATGTCAAAATCTGTCTGCTTTTCTTTGTATGATCGTGACCCATGATTTGATGCCAACACACAGCTACAGCTCATCATGGCACGTCCTCGTCATCCTTCTTCTTTATCATTGCTCCTCCTCCGCCTCCTCCACCTCTTAATACTTTCACTTCTACCATACCATCGAATGGATCCAAAAAGATACAAATGCATGAATCATAAACACGACTTACACCGCAATCTTATCCCTCCCGCTCTCCGCGCATTTTTCTTCCGATCGACCGCCGATCGTCCTTTCAATTCCGTCTTGAACTCGAGTGTTTTTTTAATCTCTTTCCATCATTTCCTCCGCGCATTTCTCCTTGGAACCCTCCTTTCCTCCTGTTCTTCTACCCTCCAACAGCTCCTTCGGGGTATTTTGACATCCCTCCCTCCCTCCCTCCCTCCCTCCCTCCTTCCTTTCCTCACTTTTTGCCCTCCTTCTCCCCACCAACTCCCACTTTTAAACCCTCCAGCAATTCTGTCAGCTCAAAAGGCGGCTTGGTCCGTGGCATCTTGAAACCTATCGAAGTGTCGGGGCCTTTAGCCATGGTGTTCCCATTCTTCGGAGCGTTATTCCTCCCTGCGCCACGTGCAGCTGTCGACGGCGAGGACGACGAAGACGAGGTCATGGAAGAAGAGGAGGAGGATACCGAGGAGGAGGAAGGGAGGGAGGATAGGGGTGGTGCCATGGTAATATTCTGCACGACCGCCTTATTCTCGACGTGCTTCACAGAGAACGCCACCCGATCCCCCACGGCCAGGGTCAAGCTTACGGGAAGGTCGAAGGAAATAATCGTCCGTCGTTGCCCTTCCCTCTTCAACACCCCCCTCCCTGTTCCTACCCCTCCTCCGTCCACCTCCCACACAATGCCTGTGTGCTCCCCCTCGGGAATGACTGGGGGTAATGCCAAAGACACCTTTTCCTTCGGCAACGACGAGGACGAAACGACATCACTCCCACCCGAAATTCCAGAAGATTCTCCTCCTTCTCCTCCTTTTCCCGCCAACCCCAGGACCTGCGTCATCTGCGCAACGCTGTACCCATTCAAATAAGCCACTTTATGAGACACGCGCCAATTGGCCTTCGTGCCTCCTAGGGCATCCGCACATTTTAAGGCCCCTCCCGGCGCCACAAACTGCACTATCGCCCTCATTCCTTCCCTCCCTCCCTCATTCCCATCCTCACCCTCTTCTCCCACCGCGATTCTTGCCACCTCTCCGTATTTATCCACCAGCTCCTTCACGCTCGCCTCGGTGCTGTCCTGGGGGAGATGTGTGATCACTACACACCGCCACGCCAAGTCGCCTCCTGTGGAATAATCCCTCCTCCCTATTTTTTTCTCATGCTCTCTTAACACCACCACTTTTGACCGTCCCACGGCTTCGGCGAGAAGCGATCGCTCAGGACCCCCTCCGTTGCTTGTGAGATTGAAGGAGGCAAGCAAGCTCTTCATTCGTGGGAGACCTAGGAACTTGGTGACGGGGATGGAGCCGCTGCGCATGTGTTTCGCAATGATATAGTCTTGTGCTAAATGTTCGAGGGAAAATAGAAAGTCCACTTCGTATTGCATCGCGTCGATGAGGGCGGGGTCGAAGGGAGGAGAAGGAGGAGGAAGAGGAGGAGGAAGGGGTGGAGGATGGCTTGTGTTCAGCATGCCGGGATGGTGTTGGGTACAACCACCATCGTACGACTGTTGCTGCTGTTGCTGCTGCTGCTGTTGTTGTTGTTGTTGCTGCTGCTGTTCCCAGTGCTGCTGCTGCTGGTATTGCGGGTAATGGTGGTACTGATGCTGCTGGTGCTGCGGATGAGGGTAGCCCTGGCGCTGGTAGTGGTGGCGGTGCGAGAAACCCTGCTGCTGCTGCTGCTGCTGCTGCTGCTGCTGCTGCTGATATTGCTGCTGCTGATGTTGTGGGTAATACTGGGCGTACGGCCCTTGCGAAGGCGGCATGGGCACCGCCGACGAAGGGACATACTGCTGGGAAGCTCCACTCATTCCCCGAGGCTGATTCCGACCGTTCATGGCGACGGTAACGGGGCCGGGGGCAGTCCCGTTCGTAGTGCTAGTACTGGTACCAGTGCTGGTGCTAGTGCTGACTGCCTTTTTGCTGCCACCTGTACTCGGCTACACACACGCAGGGCCTCTGGGAGGCAGACCTTCAGCCGAAGGCGGCTCTGGAAGGGAAGCGGAGGATTAGAGAATCTTCGTGGCTTATTGACCGCCGTTTTTTGAAGGCAATGGTGGCAATGTGGCAGGTGGAATAGCCGTGTACTGTGCATACGTGCGTACATCCGTGTGAGTGGTAGGGTAGCGAGATCAGGGAAGAGGCAAGCATGGCCATTAGCAAGATGAAGGCCATTTCCTACGTCTCCTCGCCGGGGACGCCTCTCGCCAATTGCCTTAATAAACAAACGGCGGTATTCTGGCTTGCCATTGTGCCTGTGCACTTGCGTGTCTACCTGCATTTAATACCTTTAAATAATGTGGCTACACAAAATTATTAGCGCTGGAGGCCTTTGAGTTGCTTGCGCTCTAATCACTTCCGTCCGGCACCTCCCCACTACCAACATGTTCCACAGTCATGCTGGCTCGCTCCACCCTCCTGCGACGCTCCTCCCTGCTCCTTCGACCCCTCCCCTTGTCCTCCATCACAAGCACCACTGTCGCCCGTTCTATGACAGCAGGTGCCTGCGGGACCTGGGAAAAATCGTATGAATTCATTCTTGCGGAACGAAGGGACAAGGTCGCCCTCCTGACGTTGAATCGTCCCAAGGCCCTGAATGCCCTGTGCAATGGCATCATCCAGGACTTGATCGAGGCAACCACGCATATCGTGCGCGACGACAGCGTGGGCTGTATCGTCCTTACTGGCTCTACGAAAGCATTTGCTGCCGGTGCGGACATCAAGGAGATGAAGGATAAAACCTTCGTTGAGGCTTTTAGCACCAACATGTTTGAAGAGTGGGGACACATCGCACGAGTGGCCAAGCCGATCGTGGCAGCCGTGAATGGGTATGCACTTGGAGGAGGATGCGAGCTGATGATGATGGCTGATATTGTCGTCGCCGGGGAAAATGCCAAATTCGGCCAGCCGGAGATATCCCTGGGTGTGATCCCTGGTTGTGGGGGGACACAGAGGTTGGTGCGTGCCATTGGGAAGAGCAAGGCGATGGAACTCGTCTTGACGGGGGGAATGATCGACGCGAAGCAGGCGGAGAAGGACGGTTTGGTGTCCAAGGTGGTCCCCACGGACACAACTGTTCAAGTGGCTCTTGACATGGCGAAGACCATCGCCTCGTTTTCACTACCTGTGACCGCGGCCGCCAAGGAAACCGTTAACTCGGCCTTTGAATTAAACCTCGCGGAGGGCTTAAGGTTTGAGAGGAGGGTTTTTCATAGTCTGTTTGCATTGCAGGACCAGAAAGAGGGGATGAGGGCGTTCGTGGAGAAGAGGAAGCCCAAGTTTACTAATGCATAGATCAAGAGGGGGGAAAGGAGCGAGAGACGGAGAGAGGGAAGGTTAGCGTGTACTTAGCACGTACCGACCAATCAATTTAGCTTACGGTTGAAGAGAAGGATAGAAGAATAGGAGGACTGAAGGAATGGAGGGATGTTTGAGTGTGAGTATGTGTTGTGGAGTCCGAGTGGGGCGACGAGAGGAAAAGAAAAAGAAAAAGACAGACAAGATACGAGGATGACATGGAGGGACAAAAGGCTAAACGCTACACGGATACGGCATTGGGCTTCCCTTCTCTTATTTCCATGAGGGTATAAAGATATTATGATACGATTGGATTTTCTCTTACACTCTTCCTGTTTAGTGATTGGATTTTCTCTCACTCTCTTTCTGTTTCCGTAAGGGTATGAAAACGACATGACATGTTTGGGTTTCCAACAAGGCATGCAGGGGAAAGAAGCCATCGGGGAGGGGGAGGAAAGACGACATCTATCTTCTGTAGATAAGCGCGTCCACAGTTCTCCTCCGCCTTCTCTGCACCCATTCTTCTCATCTCTTTTCCACCTTCCTTCTTTCTGGCTTTTTTATTTAACCTACCTACCTATATCGCCTCCATTTTTTACTATCTCACTTTACAGTATTCACACACCTAACCTCCCTTCCCTCCCTCGCTTGCTACCAGAGCACCACGCAGTCACCGAGCTTTCTCCTTCCTCTCTTCTCACCCCCCTCCAAACCCCCTCGCCATCCCCCATCTCGCCTCCCTTTCCCCTCTCTCTCTATCATCACATCACCACCCCTCTTTCCCTCCCTTCCTCCCTCCCTCCCTCCCTCCCTCATTGCCCTCGCGCCTCCCGCCCTCAGTCCCCATACACTTCCGGGTATTTTTTGACGTGCGCCTCCAACTCCTCCTCCTGCTCCACCAAATGCCGGGGCTTCTCTTTATACACATCCGCGAACAACTCTTTCCTTCCCGGTTTCTTCTTCACCTCCGCCCGCTCCAATGCCTGCAAGACAGCTACTCTCTCCTCGTCTCGTAACTGCTGCTCCTCCTCTTGGGACCACCACCCCTTCCCCTCCATCCATCGCCGAAGCCTCTTAAGCGGACAATCATGTTCGTGCCACTTTTTGATTTCGACCAAAGAGCGGTACCGCGTCGAGTCGTCACTGGTGGAATGGTGACCCACCCGGTACGTCATGGCTTCGACCAGGACAGGTCTCCCCTCCCTCACGCACACCTCCCTCGCTGCCTGGCACGCATTGAAAACGGCCAGGAGGTCGTTACCGTCCACACGGATGGCGTGCATACCATACCCGGAAGCGCGGCTCACGATACCATCCCCCCGGAACTGGTCCTTGACGGGAGTACTGATCGCATAGCCGTTGTTGCGGCAGAAGAAGATGACGGGTGCCTGGGAGGGAGAGGGAGGGAGGGTGGGAAGGAGAAGAGAAGGGGGGTTGAGAGAGGCATGTATGTCGGCGCATGAGAGCGGGCAAAGAAGAGAGGAGAGAGAGGAGAAAGGAGAGAGGGAGGAAGGACTAGAGGCATGGGTACATGTATTGTACCTGCAGGGTGGCTGCAAAATTAAGGGCTGCATGGAAGTCGCCCTCGCTCGCCGCCCCCTCTCCAAAATAGCAGATGACGCATCGCTTTTGCTGTATCGGCTGGAGGGCGTCTTCGAGCTTGACTCCGTAAGCAGCCCCGACAGCTTGGGGAATTTGGGTGGCGAGGGGCGAGGAGATGGTTTGGAAGTGCAGCGCGGCCGTGCCGTAGTGGATGGGCATTTGCCGGCCCTTCCCCAGGTCGTCGCAATTGGAGAAGCATTGATCCGCGAATTGGTCGAGGGTGAATCCCCGCCACATCAACACTCCACCTTCTCGGTATTGTGCGAACACAGGGTCGGTGGGAATGAGGGCAGCAGCGCTCCCGACGTGCGTGGCCTCCTCGCCCGTGCTAGTCATGTAGAAGGATATTCGGCCTTGGCGTTGCGCGTTGTAGAAAATTGTGTCCATCGCTTGCAATCGTACCATGATCGTATACATCTTTTTGACGGTCGCTTCGCCTAACTGTGGTTCGAGGGCCCCGGCACGGACCCGGCCGTCCGGCTCCAGAACGCGGTATACTGGCCAGGTAGGATGCTGCTCGGGGGTCACAACCTCGAGGAGGGAGGTGAAAGGGAGGACATTGTTGGACGAGCCGGGATACATTCCGTGGGATTGGTCTTGGTTGGTGGCGATCGCGGTGGTGGTCGTCGAAGGGGGTAGGGAGGCGGGAGCAGGAGGGGGGAGTGGAGACGAAGAGGCGGCAGGGTGTGACTCTATGGAGGGTGGGGAAGTGACAACGCTGCCGCCGTGAGGATGGGCAGCGTTGTCATTGTCGTGGTCCAGGATAGAGACAGAAGTGGCGTCGGTGGCAGCCGCGGCGGCGTCTACATTCGAGGCGGCGGGGGCGGAGGAGGGGAGAAGAGGGTGGATGAGGCGATGCTGCATCATGCTCGACGGCGACAATCCCTGCGCCCCTGGCGCCGTGATCTCCATCGTCGATCGCAACGTTATGGATGCGATGGAGGCACGCTGCGCCAGCACGAGCTGCCTCAAAGGACGGCTGTACATGTTAGGAGGGGTCGTGACAGCAGGAGGGAGGAGGGAGTGTGATGGGGCGGGCAATGAGGGACGAAGGCGACGCAGTGCGTTGGCCGGCAAGAGAAGGCGAAAGTAGTAAATCACGCCTTTTGTCTGTAGTCTGTAGGTGTGCCTGTGGATTATGAAGTGTGTAGAGGGTGTGTGTGGATTGTATTTACGATGCTGTCAAAGCTGTCAAAACAGAGGAAGCACGACACGCCGTGGCCCGGGCGCATTTTTCTTTCCGTGCCGGTCACGCTCAGCGAGAGGAGCGATGCCGCGTTGAATCACGAGGGCTTACCTTTTTACGCAACCCACACTCACATAACATGCTATGAACACAAACAGACATACAGCCGAGGAGCCAATAATCCGGACGCTGGTTTTCGAATGGCTCCGCACCGACAAAAGGTGAGTCGCTGCTTTGACGCCCCTCTCCCTTTTTTAAAGTCTCCCTCTCAAACCCACAGCAACGTACGCATGCCCACACCTCGAGCCATGCACCCCACATACACAGGCCATGCATCTGCCCAACGGGGCCCTGGTACTGCTCGTAGGTGCAGCGCTCTTTTGCTGCTGCTGCTGTTGCTGTCAGGCATACGTCCCTTCCCCTCTCTTTGGTCCCAAACGGCGTTCCCATCCCTTGCCCGCCTTACGCCACGCTGCCCGCCCCATTGCCCGCATCGCCCCCTTCCCCCCTCTGCGCTCCACATTCTCCTCCTTCTTCTCTGAGCGGACAGGTTCAAATAACTCCTCCTCTGCCTCCAACGATAATTTGTCGTATGAACTCCGTTTATTGGAGCTAGAAGGTCGACTTTTGAAATTGGAGGGCTTGACAGCCCGGGCCGCCAAGGCCGGTGGCGGGGGAGGGGGAGGAGGAGGGAGGGGCAGGGCGGGGGGGAATGTAAAAGGTGCAACGGGTATGGGGACGAGTGCTTTCAATCATATTTTACCGGACGGGGAGCAGTTGCTGTTGGGATGTACCTTTGCGGGGGCTGTACTCGGTTTGATTGTAGGTCGGGCGTTGTTAAACAAGCAGATGTATTTGGGAGGGGTGGGGGGGGCGGTGTTGGGGGTACATTTCTTTAATCAGGACGGAAATTTCGGCGCGGCTATTCGGGCAATGGGAAAGTTGGTGCTGTACGCGTGTGATCGATTGGCCTATGCCTGGTCAGAGGTGAAGTTCAATTGGAAGGCATGGAGGGTTTATGAGAGGAGTTTTAAAAAATTGGAGAGTTTGGATAGGGAGATGCAGGTGTCTCAGAAGATCAAGGCTTGGGATCAACAATATGGGGTGTCGAATAATGTGAATGTGTGGTTTAAAAAGTTTCAAACGTCGGCCAAAAACTTGGAAGAAAGTTTGAAGGACCAAGCGATCTACTGGCAGCGGACCCAAAGGCTGCGCGATGAGCAGAGACAGGCACAGATGATTCATCAAGAAGTTCAACGGCAGCAAGAGAGAGAGCGGATGAGGCAGAATGGTGGAGGAGTGGGGGGAGGGTCGTTTAAGTCAGGGAGTGGTGGTATTGCTGAGGAAGGGAGGGAGCAGCAGCAGCAGCAAGAGAAGAAGGGAGGAGGTGAAGGTTTCCATGCAGCGGGTGACCATGAGAATAGGATCAAGGCTGGCGGGTTCTGGCCATCACATAATGATGAAACTTCTTCCTCTTCCACCTCCACTCCCTCCGTTGCTCCTCGACCTTCCTCCTACTCCTCAAGGGTCTCTTCCTCACCCTCCTCCTTCTCGTCTTCCTCCTCATCCTTGGACGCGACCGGCGCCATAGGCAATGGTGGTAGTATCAATGGCCTCCAGGGACGGAGTGGCCGGTTGCCCTCTTCCTCGCCCTCCCCCTCTTCCTCGTCCTCTCCTACGATAGCCTCGGAGTTCAACCGTTTTGTCAAGAGCTTCGGGGGGACCACAAGCGGTGTTTCCCGTTCCACTCACTCTCCATCTTCCTCCCGTACTTCGTCCGCCTCTAATGTAAATACACAAATTCATGGCCATCAGGCGAGCAACCATCAGCAGCAGGAGGAGCAGCAGCAGCAGGGATTTAATAAGGGCGGGAATGACATTTTTACCTCTTCATCGGGAGGAGGGAAGAAGGGAGGAAGAGAAGAACAGGATGACAGTGGCGGTGAAGTTGGTATGTTTATGTAAAAAAGAGAAAACTCGAGGAAGAGAGTGAGGGATTACGCGCCATTTGGGGCGGTATGTGTTCTGTTTCTGTCTGTGTGGTGGTGGAGTGTCTAAATTGAAGCCGAAAACAAAGCGATTACAAAGGACAAATATGAGTGCCGAACAGGAGAGAGAAACTATTTTCATAATTCTCCCATGGGGGCATGCATTTAAATTAACTTTTTGTGTTTTCTCCTGCAACAGCTTCCCATATGTCCGAATGCACCGATCCCCCCTTCCAAGATCTCTCGAATCTACTTCCGCTTCTTCTCTCCATTCATCCCTCTGTCTCCTCCCTTCTTGCCCCCTCCAAAGACCTTACCCAACATCGCCACGATCTTGGAAAACCACAACAAACTCACCAGCAAGATCCCACATGCCCCGACCTTAATCACCCAGTGCGTCCTCGGGCAAATCATCGAATAGTAAGTCAACACCGGGCCCGCAACAATGCGTGCAAATGTGAAAATGATCGCAAACAATGCCTTATTCGCCTCCGCGACCGGCGAGTCATTATACCCGAGCTCCCTGAAAATATGGATCATATGCATGAACGGATTGGAGACCTCCATTAAAAACAAACACATCCCCAATTCGGCGCCTGAGCGTTGAGTGATTAGCCCTGTTAAAAGACCGGCGACGGTTGCGAGGTGGTGAAAGAAATTCATGGCGTCAAAGTGCTTGTTTCGCAAGTCGTTAAGGGAACAGGCCGCGTAGTCGTACAGAAAGTAGCCCGCGCTCACGTTCAGCGTTATGATCTGGTTGCGAGTGTTGGGCCCGCCAATGTCGCAAGGGGTCTGGAGCAAGACGAGGAAAAATGTCAGGTATGCGGACAGGATGGCGTGAAGGATGGAGACGACGCGGTTCCTGAAGTCGAATGTCTTGTCCGAGATCCGGGGCAGCACGCACACCACCACAAATACCACGGTCCAGGCTCCCGTCGACAGGGCCAGGCCTGGCCAACGGTCTGCCAGCATGTCTATGTAGGGCTGGACGTCGGGAGTAAGACCTGTAGTCTTCATTTGCCTGGGTATGGGGCTGTGTGTTGGTGTATGCGGAGAGGGGGAGGGGAGGTCAATGGATCGTGAGGCGAGATCCGGGCGTTGGTTTCAGGCAGCCAGAACGAATGAGAGAGGCGTGGACAAACACAGGAAGACGAGAGACACGACGGCTAGGAATTGTGTGTGTGCTGGTGGCATGCAACCGCGAAAGCACAATGACGACGGCCCAACCGACGACGACTCTCTCGCTCCTTCTTTCTGCGTTTTCCATCGTGCATCTCACCCACACGCCAACCGGACACAACCCACAGGGAGCAGCCGCAGGAGCAGTCGGAGCCAGCCATGCACCACCAGCGGTGGCGTGGGGGTGGCGGGAAGAGTGATGAGGTGTGTGCGACTCTGTTGATGTGTGTTGATTCAGGAAGCCGCTGGAAGCTTGCCCGCCTTGCTCCCCGTACATCAGTGTTATAAAAGATGCGAGTCCCGGCACATTTACACGCGTGACGCCTACCTCTAGTCCCTACTTTTCAAATCTATCCTCTTTCTTGGTGGAGTCAGCGCCGTGCCATGGACGCAGAAGCATTCCATATTATCCCCATCTAACATCACTCCACACGACTACCCTCCATAATGACACTCTAGGACGTACTCATCGCTTTCATGAAGCTCGTGCGAGAAGGACACCCCGTGGCAGTAGAGGCTCAAAATAGATATCAACGGGACAATGATCAACAGACATTCCTGGCCACGGCTCGAGCGCTCCTCGACGGAGGGGGTGGAGAAGCTGGAACGGCCCCCCCCCCGCAACAACAACAACAGCAGCAACAGCAGCAGCAGCAGAATGGCGGCGAGGATTTTGCGGTACAGCAGCATCAGCTACAGCAGCCACCACGCTCTTCTATCTCGGTCCTTGAGGCTTTACGCGGAGGTGGAGGAGGAGATGGAGGGGAAGAGCAGCAGCAGCAGCAGCAGCTGCAACACCAACAGCAACAGCCCCAGCAGCCGCCCCACTCGATGGGACTTTTGGGGAATGGTGAAGGTAATCTGCCAGGCTTTGATCTCTTCTCTGCAATGGCAGCAGCAGCTTCGGGGCAACAAGGGCCAGGAGGGCGAGGAGTGGTTGAAGGAGGGCAAGCTCCATCGCTACCACCACCAAACCCGTTGGGAAATATGATGCTTGGCAACTATCAGCTGCCCCCTTTTCTCCCGCAGGAAGAACAACAAGGCGCCTCATCGATATCGCAGCAGCAGCAACCTTCCCCTTTCGCTTACCTACCGCAGGGGCAGCAAAAGCTGCAGCCACCGCAGTCACATATGATGTTGAATGTCCCTTCTCACTTGCATACAGGCCATGGCATGATGGGGATGTCGCCATCTGGAGAAGGAAGAGAGGGAAGAGGAGGAAGTTTTGAAATAGGGGAAGGGCCACCGCATCCTCACATGTTTATGCATCCGCCGAATCCTATTCCTCCTCACTTGTTGGCCGGGTTGTTGGGACCCGGGGCAGGAGGAGGGGAAGGAGGAGGGGAGGGAGGGGGAGGAGGAGGCTTGCCGGGGAGCGGTGCTGGGGGAAGGGGGCGGGATAGAGAAAATGGAGAACACCACCAACTGTACCAACAGCGAGGAGAATACCAGCAGCAGCAGCAGCAGCTGTACAGTCAACAGCAGCAGCGGCAGCAGCAGCAGCTGTACAATCAACAGCAACAGCAGTCGCCATCCCTGCCTCCGCTTTTAGGGGAAGGGTCTCCTTACGATTGTCCTTCACGGATTAACCAGCTACAGCAATGGCAGCAGCTACAGCAATTGCAGCAGCTACAGCACCTACTACAGCAGCAGCAGCAGCAGCAGCAGCAGCAGCAGTTGAGACAGCAGCAACATTCGGAGGGACCCTCGAGCCTGCTTCAGCAATTGTTAATGGGCGGCGATGGCAGCAGCAGCAGCAACAGCAGCAACAACAACAGCAACAACAGCATCAGCCATAGCACCCACAGCCCCCTCACCGCTCTGTCCGGCTCCTCCTTCTCCACTCCCTCCCCCCTCTCCTCCCCTCTCCTGCAATACCAACAAATGCTGCTCCAAGGTCTACCCCCCCCCCCTTCCACCCTCCCTCCCTCTCACGACATCCCGACCGAGTCTCTTTCTGCTCCAGCGGCAGCAGCAACAACAATAACGACGACACCGCCGATAACAGCAGCAGCAACGACAACAACAACAACCGCAACAGCGGAAGAAGGAGGGAGGATTTTCAGGCCTCGAAGGGTAACGAAGGGCCAGGTTGGGAGATTGTGGGTGGTGGATACGTATAGTCGACAACAAGCAGGTGAGCAGGGAGGGAGGAATGGAGGGAGGAATGGAGGGAGGGCGGGGAATACGATAACGAGAAACAGCGAAGCGAATACGTAAGGGCGGGATGGCGGGAGGGATTGCGGGGAGGAGAAAGAGTATCGCTCATCTCTCACACCTGCGCTTGCTTGGACAGGTCGGGTGAGGCCCAAGGCGGATTTGATGGTGCAATGGGAAGCGCCGTATTCCCTCCTCTACCAGCTCGAGCAGCCGGAAATTGCCTTGTTTCGGCTGGGGGTAGCAAGCAACACCAACGCCGTCATCAGCAAAACCATTGTCATCAAACCCTCTCCCCCTCCTCCTCCTTCGGGCCTCCTCTCCAGCCCTTCCTCCGCCAAAGGCACGCTGACATTCTACGCTCCCCGGTCAGCAGGTGTTTTTGTTTTCAGAATGTTTGATGGTGGAGACCCCGCCGCTACCCATGGCACATCCCATGCTTTTGTTGTGGAGGTGCAGGGGAGGGACGTGGAGGGGAATTTACGGTTGATTTCCACTCAGTTAAGGGAGAGGAAGACGGTCGTGGCGGGTTTGTCACAGCTGGGGGTGTTGCTAAAGGAATTACGGCCCATGCAGCCAGGGAGGCAATTTAACACCTTGCTGTGGACATGCCTGCAGTGGTCGGTGAAGCAAATCAAAGAGGGTGGGGAGGAAGAGGGGAAGGAAGGAGAGAAGACGAGGAGTCGATATCCAATCATAGCAGGGGTGGCCTCAGTGTTGCAGGCGGCGTTAGGGAATCGATTTGTGTTTTCGTGTCTTGATGCCGGTCAACGGGCGTTCCTCCTGGGAGCGGAAGCACTTTGGTGTCCATTCAATGAAGAATTTTTCCCCTCTCCGGCGGCCAAGCACGCGCATTACCTTGAGCAGTGGCAGGTGGATTTTATTCCCACCCCTCTTGATGCCATCCCTCCCTCCGTGATTGAAGCTCTGACTGTGGAAATGAATGCCCTCCTTCCCGCCCTTTACCCTTCCGCCACTTTTTTCCAAACCCGAGAGGAAGTGAGGCAGAGGATTGAGGCGTTGCTCCCTTCTCTCGGTGACGAAATATTTCCGCCAGGTACTCGCTTACGTGTATTTGGGTCGAGTGCCAATAATTTCGGAAACGACGCGGCGGATCTGGATATGTGTGTCACGTTTCCAAACGTTGGAGAAGGAGGAGAGGGAGGAGCAAGAGCAGGAGGTGCAGCAGGAGCAGGGGACATGATTGAGGCGCTGGCGGCCTTGTTGGAGGAGGAAGGGATGGAGGACGTGGTTCCGAGGCCGACGGCACGAATCCCGATTGTGCTCTTCACGGACCCCAAGACCGGCTTGGATTGCGACATCTCCGTGGAGAATCCCCTGGCATTGAGAAACACCCAGTTACTTCACCAGTACAGTCGCATCGATCCCCGCGTTCGGGCTTTGGCATATACAGTGAAGCATTGGGCCCGTGCCCGGAAGATAAACAATGCAAGTGGAGGGACGTTATCGTCGTACGCGTACATATTGATGGTACTGCATTTTCTGCAGAGTGCTGCGGCGGGCGTTGGGGGTGGGGGTAAGGGAGGAAGAGACGGACTAGAGCCGGTGCCGGTTGTGCCAAATTTGCAGTTGTTGCCCCCTGATTGGGGAGGGAGGGAGGTGGATAGACGGGAATTGCTGAGAGGACGAAGGCATTTGCCCCATGTGCTGGTAAAGCACCCCTTGGAGGGGGTAGAAGTTGACACATATTTTTACACAGAGGACAGAGAAAGGGAAGGAGGGGGAGCAGAGTTGTTGAAGCAATATGCGAAGAGAAATGAGGCATCGGTGGGGGCGTTGCTGGTGACGTTTTTCCAGTATTACACTTGGGAATTTGACTACCGAGAACATGTGCTTAGTGTGAGGATGGGGGGGTTGCTGAGGAAGGAGGAGAAGGCGGAGGAGGATGGGTGGGCGGTGAATTCCAGGTTGGCCGTCGAAGATCCGTTTGAGACGTGGTATAACGTAACGCATTTTTTGAAGGAAGGAAAGCATCGGCACATCCGGCAGGAGTTCGCAAGGGCGTATGCATTGTGTGTGGAGGAAGGGAGTAGGGAACACGGCGGGGGGAAAGGAGGAGGGCTGTTGGCCAGAATATGTGAGGAGGCTCCTGATCCGCCCATGAGGAAGCAAACCATGGAGGATGAGGAAGGGTTATTGCTGGCATCTATGCAGGCGTTGGGGATCGGGGGGGAAGGGGGCGAGAAAGGGAAGGGAAAAGGAGAAAGAGAAGGAGAGGGAGGAATAAAAGTAGTTGGAGACGGGGACGGAGAAGGGAGACAGGCGGTAGCGTCGATTGGTCTGCCTGTAAATGCAGCGGAGGGGGAAGTGCCATTGGCAGTAGCGTAGGCGGGGAGAAAAGAGTAGAAAAGAACGAAAGAACGGAAGGACAATAGGACGAGGGAAGCGGTTTGAAGGGGCAGCAACGAAAACAAGGAATCAAGCGTTTTGAAAAGCAAAATTTGGAAAAAACATAAAAAAATAAAAACTGTATATATTCATTCTTTCTCTGGCTGATAGCAGCTCGAAGTCTTATTTTCGCACCCACTGGTTGATGGATTCCCTCTATCCTTAGCACCTATCCGATCGTGTCCATGAACACGTAGTCGTGCATATAAAACCTCAACTCTCCCTTCACCTTCCCCTGCACCATTTCCAGCACCTGCCTGAACACCTTACTCTTGACCACGTCCTCCTCCGTCGCCCTCCCTCCCTCCCTCCCCCTCGAGGCCACCCCCTCCCTATCGGGGGCAATCCACACCTGACTTATTTTATTTCCACACGTATCCCCCGGGTTGGCTTGGAACAATAAAATCGTGTCCATTTTAGCATTGCCTTTCCCAAAGGCATTCATGCCTGGCCCTTGCCCAGCAGGGTAGAAGTCAAGTGAAAACGAGGGGTCGTCCTCTGGGAGGTCCGTGGTGATGAACAAACGCCGTGTCACATGGGCAGTTTGCTTGGCGTATTCGGCGGGCATGGAGGCAGTGAGGGGCTGGGCGCCGTGGATGACTGCGGCATTTGTCTTGAGCACGCGCAGGGACACGTCGGGGGTGAAACAGTCGGCCAGGGCGTCGAAGCGCCGGGAAGATCTTCCATTGTAAACTTCAACGAGGCGGTCAGCAAGCTGTCCGAGGAGAGGGAGGGGGCAAAAAGGAAAGGGAAGGAATGTGATCAGGTTGGGTATCTATGGTCATCAAATGCTGCCGTCACCGAGCTTTGGGCCAAAAAGCTTCCCTCAAACTCTCCCTCTCTCCCTCCCTCTTCCGCCTCATACCTGTGCAGCAGTAAAGGACATCTCTACTGATGATGGCACGACGTCCTGCTGTGCCTGCTGCTGCTCCTTTACCTCCTCTTCCTCCTGCCTCCTTTCTTTTCTGTCATTGTCTGCTCGTCTTCCTCGTGCCTTGGGGACAGCAGCAGGAAAAGAAGATGAAGGAGACGAGGAGCAGGAAGGAGACGTGGACTGTGGGCGTCGCTTCCGGCCATTTCCTTCCTTGTTTCTATTCCTACTAGAACTCCTGCTGCTGCTCCTTCCTCTGTTTCTGCTGCTGTTTTCCTTCCTCTTCCACCGCTCCCCCGGCGAGTCATCCCTCCCTTTCCTCTTCTCCTCCTCCCCGCCTCCACGTTCCCTTGCGCCAATCCTACTGCCACTCCTGCTCCTCCACCTGCCCTTCCTATTCTTGCTACCGCTCCGACTGCGATGTTTCCTCTCTCTGTTATCGCGGCGACGCTGCTGATCTCGCTCTCTTCCTCTCCCCTGTGACCGGCTGCGAGAGCGCGAATGCCCCCTCTCTCTTTGCCTCCTCCCTTGCCTCTTCTCCTCTTCAGAGGGGGATAGAGAGCGCGCGCATCGTTCTTCCCTCCCCATTCCCCTCTGACTTCGTTGCCCTCGGTGTCTATCCCTAGACGAACTCCGATCTCGATTATGCTCGCGCGACCGAGACCGAAAACGGTTCCTTCGCCTATCCCGTGGGGATGAAGAGCGGGATGAAGAGGAGGACAAGGAGTCGGAGCGCTTCCTTTGTCCTCCTTCCTGCCCCATGCCGTCGTCATCTCTCTCTTCGTATTCTTCCCCTTTGTCGTCGTACGGCCTTCCCTCCTGTAAGCTCCCGAACTCACCGCCGAGAGCAGGAATACCCCCCCCCCTCCCTCGTCCTCCGCCTCCTCCGGGCTCCACGCGGACCTTGACCCACAGCCCCTTCTCATTCTTCACCATCTTTACATTCGGATCATGAGTCCCTTTTCTTGCCACCTGCGCGGCCGTGTCCTTTTCCAACGAACCAAATGCACCAAGCACGCCCCAGCCCACCGCGCCGGCTCCACCCCAGCCTCTGTCATTTTTTGGATTATGGCTGTCTTCCTTGAACGAGCCTCCTCCCCCGCCAACACGATCCGGATGCTTCGGTCGCGCGTGGCGGGGATGTGAGACTTGTCTATGGCCGCTGCTCCCGCCGCCGCCACTGGACATGGCTTGAGATTTGTTCGGTGACGATGATGATCTTGATGCTGCCGCCGCGACGATTGGGAAATGTCCAGCCCGGTGTGCGCCTGGGTCGGCGAGGAACCTGTATAGGGAGGGTTGAAATGATTTAACATAAGCGATGTGAAGCGTATACGAAAGCATAAAAGACGCTTGTGCTGGTCTGTGAGATAGGCACGGGAGGGCGGAGCCGGCGGGCAGTGCCGCACAGGCGGCCTCGCGCGCGGGAAAAAATGTACCGGCCCACTTGTTGCTTCTTTCCTCAGGTTGACACTCACACCACCCTGCATAATCAACACACAGGGCATAAAAACACTCTCGACAGGCCAGGAAATGTTGCCACCGTTGTCGTTGTCGCGGTCTTCCAACGAGGACCAGTACTTCCCCGCGGCCGAAGCCAGGCATGCGGCCCGCCTCCTCCATCGTCTCGGGCCTTCACTGCCCCCAATGACCTCGGCTGCCATCCTCGGGGAATTGCAGCTCTTCGTTCCTCTCATACATTTCCAAGAGGCCAATAACAAGGTCAGTGTGAGTGCGACCATGTCGCTGGCGCCTCAACCACCACCTCCACCGCAGATCCGCGTGCGGATCAAATGGTGGGGGGAAAGTGGGAAGGGGACGTGCTTCGAGCCTAAGCGCACCGACAAGAGCAGCAGCAGCATAAAGCCGTCCCACACTCGCCAAAATACTTGCCTATATCCCGTCCGCGTTGAGGAAGAAGGCGCCGTCTGGCAGTACCTTCACGACACAAACCGCCTCACTCTCCACATCGAAGACCTCGCCACTGGCCGACCCTACGCCCTCGCTTACCTACCCTTAAACGAACATGGCCTCCACCAACGCGCTGCCATGAAATTGCGGAGAATACCCATGTATTTACGTATGGCAGCAACAGCAGGAGGAGGAGAAACGAGAGAAGGACCGCATGTAGGGGAGGTGTACGTCCAAATGCTTATCAGAATGGGCCCTCACAGTCATTTGCGGCGGGTTTTGGCGGTCATGCGACGCAGAGTGTCGCATGTGCCTCATCTATTGAAAGGGATGCATTCAGACGATGTACAAGCACTTGGGGCTATGGCATTTCCTGTTATGATCGCTGCGGAACCAGCGTCTGCGTCGATGATATCTTCTGCTTCTTCCTTCCCGGTGCAGCGGCAGCAGCAGCCACAGTGGCAGCTGCAGTCGCAGCACACGACGCCCGCGCGAAGAGCGGCCTTGTTCAGCGACGGGTGGCAGCTTCGCATGGACAAAAGAGGGGAGGAGGAAGAGGAAGAAGGAGAGGAGGAAGAGGAAGAAGGAGAGGAGGAAGAAGGGAGAAGGTATGCTGGTCTATATCAGGGCGTACCACTCAACAGGGCGGAGGCGGCGGAGGGCGGGGGCGAGGAAGGAGAGGAGGAGGAACATATCCTCCAAACCACGCTAGCCTTCGAACACGATGAAGCCCGTGTATACTCGGACACCCAAGATGCTTTGCCAGGTTGGCTTTCCCCCTCCTCCTCTACTTCCTCCTTCTCCTCCTCTTCCTCCAACCCGCCCACTGCACGGCAACCTCCCATGCCCAGCTTCTTCCCTTCAGTCATGCTTCCGCTCCAGCAGCAGTCACACCAGCGATGGAGTGCGAGAGGAGGTGGCGGTGCCTCGCAATTTACAGTCTCAAAGCCACGGCAGTTCGACACCGACGAAGAGGGAGGGAGGGAGGGAGGGAGGGAGGGAGGAGGAGGAGTGTATGCTAGTGCTGGTCTCTTGACCGGTAATTTGGAGGTTAAGGATGAGCAGAGGGAGGAGGAGGAGGCCAAGGAGGAAATCCTCTTGGCAAGGAGGGAGACAGAGCTAAGGGGGGAGTCAGAGGGGAAAATGCGACGACAACGACTGCGCGAGCGGGGGAAAATGACGGGTCTGACTAGCCCTTCCTCCCTCGGTTCCTCCTCTTCTTCGTACTCTACCTTTTCCAGTTGTCATCGAAATCGTAATGTAGATGCGGCTCTGGAGGCAGAAGAAAGTCTAGGTCGTTCACCAGTCTTTGAAGGAGGGGGAGTGCGAGGAGAAGGAGAAGGAGGAGGAAGAGGGAGAGGAAGACGAGGAGGAAGAGAAGCGGGCGGGCGTGAGGTAGGGAGGGAGGGAGGGATGCCACCTGTGGATGTCAATCGAATCTCAAGCCCGGCTCTAAGGGCGATTCTGGAAGGATTGGAAGAAATGTCTGAAGACGAGGACGAGGAAGATGACGAGGAGGACGAGAACGAGGAGGAAGGGGTGAGCGATGAGGAGGACAACTTAATCCGTTCTCTGTTGCAACGGCCCAGGAAATGCAAGACGCGCCCTACTGCTCCTCCAACTGCTACCACTTTCACTACTGATGCTGCTGATTCTTCTTCTGCTTCTATGGGCATTCAGGCCTTGTACCCATGTCTGACAGCGGCAGACCAACGCCGACTCCTCCTCCTCTCCCGAGCACGTTATCTCACCATTGCTTTCCCTACCCTCACTCTTCTTCACGGCGAGCAACCGCCCAGAAAGCTGCTCCTCCGCTACTCCCTCCCTGCCTACGTCCTGCCCCCTCCCTCGATCGCGACTGCGGTCGGGCGGAAAGGAGGGAAGGCGGGGGGGAGGGAGCAGGTGGAGTGCGTTTTGGCGCGTGGGCCTGGGGGAGATTCAAGGTTCAGTAAGCTGCACCCGGGGTCGTATATGCCTGAGAAACCGACGCCTCTGAAAACGAATCCGTTGGTGGGATTGGTGGAGGTAAACGACAGGGTGGTGAATGCCTGGCTTAGGGGGGGAGGGAGGGAGGGAGGGAGGGTGGTGGTGGAGGTGTGGGTAAACGTGGCGGGACTCGGAAAGAGAGTGCGGGATCGGTTGCTCGGGGAAGGCGGAGGTAGAGGAGGAGGTGGAGGAGGAGGTGGAGGAGGAAG
>Ga0160420_100203_pt1 | contig 33465 bp, 49 predicted proteins | sample CelAP2metagpilot_FD_108197 | JGI IMG/M metagenome (GOLD analysis project Ga0160420, IMG submission 108197) | Phycosphere-associated microbial communities from algal ponds in Kailua-Kona, Hawaii, USA - Cellana AP2-5-5 metagenome pilot | ecosystem: Engineered > Artificial ecosystem > Aquaculture >... | reverse complement strand
TCGCTGGAAGAACTGCCTTCCTCCTGTTCCTGGACTGGAAACGGAGAGATAAGAGGGTAGAGGAATTAATCTAAGCAACCCCACAAATGAGAAGAGAAAAAGAGAAGGCCTGTCTGTGGTCTACGCGCCCAAAGAAACGACAACACGCTCCTTACCACCGTGGGGAAAATATGCCTAGATTTTCCTTGTTGCACTTGTCATAAACCCATATCAACAAGAAAGAAAGAAGGAACCCCTCGGCCCATGCCGCGGCGAGAGACGATGCCGCGGCGAAAGACGATGCATACCACAAGCACGATCGGGGAGCCATGCCAGATGTCTAGTCTCGATCCCGCCCGACAACCGAACGCACAAGCGCCTTTCATATGCGCTTTTGCTGAAGAAAAGAGGTCAACATTTACACTGTCCTGATAACATGAATTAGATGTGTTTGTTACATCTCCTTGCTCAAAGCGAGGGCGGGTGCATCCAGTATTTGGACGAGGACGACATCGACGAGGTCGATATCCTCATCAACACCATCCACCGTCGAAGCAGCACCGCTGCTGTGCTTGCCCACAGCTTGACCTGCTGCAAGAAACCAAACAATGCGGCTCAGTCTCTGTCTTACTCGTATCGCACGTATGGTCTAAACCTTCTCGTCAAGAAGAGTGCGGTATCTTCAAATATCTTACCTCAAGGCATTCCGTGTCCACTCACACCACACAGCAACATAGGTAGGAGGTCACCACCTAGGTGCCATTTTTGTCCGCTTGTGAGGTGGCGGGCATCTCTTCACGTCACACAGCACAAGAAGCCAGGAAAAGGGCAATCATGGCGGGTCGCCAGCATTACACAGTGCTCCTAACTTTGATGGTCTTGGCGGCAAGCCAGATCCAAGCATTCAGGCCCGCAGGCTTTTTGCCCGTTGGTCGATCCAAGGTTGCGGCATCGCGCGTGGTGGCAGGAGTTGATCGCTTCCAAGGGTACTTAGCGGGTCCTTTTCGTAGCATTACCGGCATTACCATCAGCACTGCCAATGGGGATCGATCGTCGAGGCGGAGGCGCATGTTGACTCAGGCCTGGGCCATGAGCAGTGACTGCGGACCTGACCGCTCTAACTGGGGTCCTGCGCATTTGGTGGAGGAGCGCGACGCATGTGGGGTGGGCTTCATTGCTGACATCGCAGGCAAGGCCGCGCCAGGTGTGGTGCTGGATAAGGCGCTCGTGGCCCTGGGCTGTATGGAGCACCGAGGGGCGTGCTCCGCTGATCAAGTAAGAATCACGAGACGCGAGGGGAGGGCATTTAAAGGCTTTGTTTCAAGGTCCTTCATCTTAATCTCCATAAGCATCGTCACAATATGTCTTGAAATGTTGGGATAGACCTCTCTTGGTGCTATTTCTTATCTTTCCTCGCCCAATCACCACACACCGCTACCAAAAACAGGACTCGGGTGACGGTGCAGGCGTTATGACTGCAGTCCCCTGGAAGCTCCTCGGTGTATCCGCCGCGGAGCAAGAGCACACTGGCGTCGGCATGGCATTCCTCCCGCAAGACCCAGAACGCGCCCAAGACGCTATGCGTGTTGTTGAGGCCTCAGCTGCGAAAAAGGGCTTCGAATTCGCGGGCTGGCGTGAGGTACCGGTTAAGAAGGAGAAATTGGGGCAGCTCGCCCGGGATGCCATGCCGAGCATTTATCAATTTTTTCTTCGTGCCCCTGGGATAACGGGTGATGCGCTGGAGCGAGCTCTTTACCTGTTCCGTCGTTCGTTGGTGGTGTGTTTCCAGGAGGCCGGGCAGGTGGAAGTGGGTCAGGACACCTACCTCTGCTCGCTTTCGAGCCGCACGATCGTCTACAAGGGCATGGTCCGATCGGTTATCCTGCGAGAGTTTTATTCTGATTTGGCCGATGGTGATTATGAGACGAGCTGGGCTATTTACCATCGTCGCTTTAGCACCAACACCATGCCCCGGTGGCCCTTGGCCCAACCCATGCGTATGCTGGGCCACAACGGAGAGATCAACACGCTGCTTGGAAATATCAATTGGGCCCGCGCACATTCATCTGATTTGAGTCAGCAATGTGATTTTGAGAAGTTGGTGCGTCCGGATAATCTCTCGTTGCTTTCTAAATGTGATACCCAAGCAGCCAAGGACCTTGAGCCCGTTGTCGACATGTCAAAGTCCGATTCGGCCAATTTGGATGGTGCCTTAGAACTTCTTGTCCGAGCAGGGAGGGATGCTCCGGAGGGACTGATGATCTTGGTGCCCGAGGCTTACACGAGCTTACCTGACTTGGAGAGTCGTCCAGCATTGAAGGCGTTTTATGAGTACCACGGTGGGATCCAAGAGGCGTGGGACGGGCCGGCATTGCTTGTTTTCAGCGATGGGAAGATGATGGGCGCAAAGCTGGATAGGAATGGGTTGAGGCCGGCGAGGTATTTCGTGACGGAAGATGGATTGGTATGCATGATGAGCGAGACAGGTGCGGTGCCGATTGAGGAAGGGAGAGTGAAGGAGAAGGGCAGACTGGGTCCTGGTGATATGATTGCGGTCGATTTGGAGAAAGGATTGTTTCTCCACAATGAAGATATTGAGGCTGATGTGACCACGCGGAAGCCTTACGGCGAGTGGCTGGCACGGCAGAGTCTGACGATTTCACCGCAGAGTTTTGCACAAGAGGCAGTGATGGACCAGGTGACTGACTTGCCGGTGCAATTGACGAAGTTTGGGTGGGGTTTGGAGGACACAGAGATGATAATTGCGGATATGGCAAGCACCGGCAAAGAGTCCACGTATTGCATGGGTGATGACATTCCTCTGGCGGTTCTCTCGTCCAAGCCCCATACGCTGTATAATTACTTCAAGCAACGGTTCGCCCAGGTGACCAACCCGCCGATTGACCCATTGCGTGAGGGCACGGTCATGTCCCTCAAGGTCTCTCTAGGGAGGAAGGGTAATATTTTGGAGCCCAAGGAAGAGAAAGCTCGCCTTCTCCGCCTTGAGAGCCCCCTACTCAATTCCGCGGAGCTTGACCTGGTAATGGGTGCGGCTAATTTTTCCTCTCGTCCTCTTTCGACGGTTTACCCTTTGTCGGATGGTCCTCAAGGGCTACAGGCAGCGGTGGAAAGGCTGTGCAAGGAAGCGGCCAAGGCTGTGAGGGAAGGCGCAGAAATTTTGTTGTTGTCGGATCGGTTGGGGAGTGACTTGGAGGGGGAGATGACTTACATCCCTCCTCTGCTTGCGGTCGGCGCGGTTCATCACAGGCTGATCGAGGAAGGTTTCAGGATGCGGGCATCACTGGTGGTGGAGACGGGACAGGTCTGGAATACGCATCAGTTTGCGTGTCTGATCGGGTATGGTGCGAGTGCGATTCATCCTTACTTGGCTTTGCAGGCTGTGAGGGATTGGCATGGGGAGAAGCGAACGCAGGTGCAGATGGAGTCGGGAGTGTTACCGAAGATTTCGCGGGAGAAAGCCTTGGAAAATTATAGGGAGGCCAATGAAGCAGGTTTGTTAAAGGTTATGAGTAAGATGGGCATTTCTCTGTTGGAGTCTTACATGGGCGCGCAGATTTTTGAGGCTATTGGAATTGGCAGTGATTTGTTGCAGCTCGGGTTCAGAGGGACCCCTTCCAGGGTGGGGGGCCTGTCGGTGGCAGATTTGGCGCAGGAAGTAAGTGGGTTTGTAGGAAAGGCCTTGGAAATGCAAGGGGAGGAGAAGAGTCGGAAGTTGGAGAACTATGGATTTTACCGGTACATGGTGAAGGGGGAGTATCACCACAACAGCCCGCAGTTGAGTAAGTTGTTGCACAAGGCTGTGGATGGTGACGGGGATGTTAGTCAGTATGAGCTCTTTAGCCGGGCGGTTGCAGAGAGGCCGCCCACGACGTTGAGGGATTTGTTGGATATTAAGACGGATCGGACGCCCGTGCCTCTGGCAGAGGTGGAGCCGGCGGAGGCGATCATGCGGAGGTTCTGTACGGGGGGAATGTCTCTTGGGGCGCTGTCGAGGGAGGCACACGAGACGCTAGCGATTGCGATGAACCGCATCGGGGGCAAGTCGAATAGTGGAGAGGGTGGGGAGGACCCGATTCGCTTCAAGCCTTTGGTGGATGTGGATGAGAAGACAGGGATTTCGGCAGTGTTGCCTCATTTGAATGGCTTACGAAACGGGGACATCGCCACCTCGGCGATCAAGCAAGTGGCTTCGGGCCGGTTCGGAGTCACCCCTGAGTACCTGATGAATGCCCGGCAGGTCGAAATTAAGATGGCTCAGGGTGCTAAGCCCGGGGAAGGCGGGCAGCTTCCTGGCAAGAAAATCGACGAGTACATCGCAGGCTTGCGTTCGTCCAAGCCCGGTGTGACCCTCATCTCCCCTCCCCCACACCATGACATATATTCAATTGAGGACTTGGCGCAGCTCATTTATGACCTGCACGCCATCAACCCCCAAGCCCCCGTCTCGGTCAAGCTGGTCGCGGAGGTCGGCATCGGGACCATCGCCGCAGGTGTCTCCAAAGCTAATGCCGACGTGATTCAAATTTCGGGTCACGATGGGGGGACCGGTGCCTCTCCTTTAAGCTCCATCAAGCACGCGGGCAGCCCTTGGGAGTTAGGGCTGGCGGAGGTCCACCGCACACTGTTGGAAAATGGCCTGCGTGGCCGTGTATTGTTGCGAGTGGATGGTGGGTTTAAAACGGGCTACGACATCCTGCAGGCGGCGTTGATGGGTGGGGAAGAGTACGGATTTGGGACGATTGCGATGGTAGCAGCTGGGTGCATCATGGCGAGGATTTGTCATACGAATAATTGCCCGGTGGGTGTTGCGACGCAGAGGGAAGATCTGAGAGCCAAGTTCCCCGGGACGCCTTCGGATGTGGTGAATTATTTCGCAATGGTCGCGGAAGAAGTGAGGGGTTTGCTAGCCGAGTTTGGGTATCGGAGCTTGGACGAGGTGATTGGACGAGCGGACTTGCTGAAGACACGAGAGGGGATTCAATTGACGAAAACGAAAAGTTTGGATTTGGAGTTTTTGACAGCGCTGCCGGATACGAGGACGGAACGAGGGTGGTTGAAGCATGAGGCCGTGCATTCAAACGGGGGAATGCTGGACGATGACATTTTGCAATCGGTCGCAGGGACTATCGCGCAGCAAGGCATGCAGCAGGAGACGATAGATATCGTCAACACGGACCGGGCGGTGGGCGCGAGGGTTTCGGGGGAGATTGCGAAGAGGTTTGGGAATAGGGGGTTTAAAGGGGAGCTGGACTTACGGTTTCGTGGGTCGGCGGGGCAGAGTTTCGGGGCGTTCACTGTGAAGGGCATGAACGTTCTGTTGGAGGGGGAAGCGAATGATTATGTGGGCAAGGCGATGAATGGAGGGAGGATAGTGATTGCTCCCCATCCTGACTTTAGGCAGCGGGGGGATGTCTCCTTCCCGGAGCAGGTCATCGTCGGGAATACATGTTTATATGGCGCGACAGGTGGGGTTTTGTATGCCTTGGGTCGGGCGGGCGAGCGGTTTGCTGTGAGGAATTCGGGGGCCGTGGCCGTGATTGAGGGGGCGGGGGACCATATGTGTGAGTACATGACAAGTGGTGTTGTCGTAAGCCTTGGGAGGGTGGGGAAGAATGTTGGTGCGGGGATGACGGGGGGTTTGGCGTATGTGTTTGAGGATGATGCCATGGCGGCGTCGAGTTTGCCGTTTTCGAAGCTGGTGAACAAGGAGATTGTTAAGACGCAGCGGATACAGAGTAAGGCGGGAGAGGCTCATTTGAAGAGCATCCTTATAGACTACCTTGAAGCGACGGGTAGTGCTAAGGCCAAGCAGATTCTGGAGAACTGGAGCGTTAGTGTGGGCAAGTTCCACCAGGTGGTACCACCCGCGGAGGCAAATGTGCCTGAGGTGAAAGAGGCGAGTGTCAAAGCGTCGGCATAAACCGGGAGGAAGTAACAGCATGTGTGTTCTGACTTTTTTGACAATACGTGTGTTAAGAAGTGATTGAGTAAGTGAATGAGTGATGAAGCAAGCGAGGAAAAAATATAAATTGAATTGATGAAAGGGGAAAAAGAGGTATGGAGTCAAGGAAACGCTCGCTTCCCGGAATGATCTGGAGAGCCATGATATTTTGCGTTAAATTCAATTTCAAGGACCATTTAGTTCATTTATTCAACCATAAACCCACGGAAACTGATACCTGCGAACCTAACGCACCAAGTACAGGTCAGAAACATTGTTAGGATTGTCCAATAGTGCGTGATTTGTCTGCCGGTGCGACACAAGTGCGATTGCGAGCACGCTGCGAACGGACCTTTGCACTGTTGCACTGTCAAACCATCGTCCTTCATATATAGGCGTCTCCTGACCATGGGGCTCCGGCAGTCCGTGCCCGCCGCGGGTAGGGAAGGACCACCCCCGCCGCCGCAGCCTTCTTATTGGCAAATTATCAAAATGGGTTACGCCGAGCTGGTAGGGGCTATAATCAGGCCCCCTCGAGCCGAGTATTCGACGGCACACTTGGGGCCTCAGACGTTTGAGTTTTGTGGGCGGGCCTTTCAACGTCGGGATTTTGAAGTGGTAAATGGACGGGGCCAGCGGTTGCAATGCTCACATTGGGAGCCGGTGGAATATCCCCCTTTGGCAGAGGAAGACGAGGATGACGAAAAGGAAGACGACAGAAGGGAAGGGGAAGGCCAAGCGCAGCAGCAGCACCAGCAACAGCACCAGCAACAAATAAACCCAACGGAGCGGCGAAGGGGGCCATTGCCTTGTATTGTGTACATGCACGGCAATAGCTCTGCCCGTATGGAAGCGTTGCCGCAGCTGTCATTGTGCCTTTCACTAGGCATCACGATGGTGGCGCTGGACTTTGCGGGGTCTGGGCACTCTGAAGGCGACTTCGTCAGCCTTGGCTACTTCGAGAAGGACGACTTAAAATATGTAATTGAGTACCTTAGGGCATCGGGGCGTGTCTCACGGATTGCGTTGTGGGGTCGGTCGATGGGGGCGGTGACGGCTTTGATGCATGGAGAGCGGGACCCGTCTTTGGCTGCCATGGTACGTACGTTCCTACGTTGGTGCTTTTTGCTTGTGGTTGTGTATTGCTTCTTGTGTGTTTCCTGCATTTTGTGTGCTTATGTCTTTTTCAGCTCCGTCGAAGTGCCCCGTTGTTCTTATCCTCCTGTCGCCACCTCAATTTTCCTTTGCTGACAGCTGCTCCTTCTTTTCTTCCTTGCCCCCCACCTCTCCTTAGATTCTCGACTCGCCCTTCGCAGACTTTACGTTATTAGCCGATGAAATGGTGGACAAGAGCAGAGAACATGGGGTGCATATCCCCCGGCTTGTGGGCCACCTGGCCTTGCGCTTTATCAAAACATCAGTGCAAAGCAAAGCGGGATTTGACATTCGGCATCTTCGTCCTCTTGAACAAGCACCGAGGTGTTTTATGCCCGCCTTATTTATCGCCGGTAGGGATGATGATTTTATTGATCCGTCGCATGCACGAAAATTGGCAGAGGTGTATGGGGGAGATAAGAACATGGTGGTGGTGGAGGGAGATCACAACTCGATGCGGCCAAGGTTTTTGTTTGATTCTGCCTCAATTTTTTTGCAGCAGACTTTGCAGTTGAATGAGGAATTTGTGTTGCCAGGGGCGAGTAAGTGGTTGGGATTTCCGCCTTGGGCTCATTTGGTGATGCATGGGGATGAGGTTTATTATGAGGAGGAAGACGAGGAGGAGGAGGGAGGGGGTGATGGAGGATTTCGGTATTGGGAGGATCGGTTTGTGTTTGATGAGTTAGGGCATCTGCCGGGGGGGGCGATCACGCTCAGGGGGCGGGGAGGCCTGATGAGAGAGGAGGGCATGATAATATCGGGGGGGGAACCGTCGGGCGTGCAACACAACTATCAGCACAGCCACGAGCAGCAACCACCGCAGTTGGAGATGGGCATGACGCAGGGGAGGCAGCGGGAAATCCAGAATGCCGTCACTAATCTCTTAGGTGGCGCTAGAGCCACCACTACCACCACAACCACCACCAGTAATGCCAGCGACAGCAGCAGCAGGGGTAACGCGAATGTTGCTTCCGATAGCATTAGCAGTAGTATGGGCAGAGGGGGGAGTAGGTCTCGTTTACCACCAACAGGAGGAGAGGGATGGTCTTGTGCGTTGTGCACACTCATGAATGACGGCATATACTGGCAATGTGATGCTTGTGGTGCGGCACGGCGGGGGAGGGGAGGCAGCATCAATAGTGGCAGCAGCAGTGGCGACAGAAGCGGTAGAACAAGAGAGGAGATGGAACGGGGAATGGAGAGGGAGAGGGAAAGGAGGAGTCCTCCACGGGCAGCATTATCAGGATTACCACCACGAGAGTACGCTGAGGCGAGAAGGGAGGAAGATAGCAAGGCAGAATCACCGCTAGATGACGCAAAAGCTGGACGTGGCCATGAAGATGGGTTGTAAAAGAAAGAAAGACATACCACACACTAGGAGGAAAAGAGGATATGGAAATGTGGTGTGTGCTTTTGCTGACAATTTTTTCGTGATGTGACGATGCATAAAATGTGTTTTATAAACGAAAGTCAATTACAGCATTGAAGCATTGAAAATTAAGTTTTTTTTTACTCCGGGCAATTGTAATTGTTTCGTTTGGAAGGGGTGTGAAAGGAGGAGGAAAGCAGTAGCGATGGAATCGGATACCTTCTCCTTTTTTTTTCCCTCTTCTCAATGTGGTAGACAGACTAATGAAATGCGGCTACTCTGCTGCTGCTACTAGCTTACCACTCCTTTACTCCCGATGTCGGTTCACTGTTGTTTTGTTTTTTCTGGTTGTTTTTTTCCTGCCTGTGTGATGCTTAGACGCCATCTCTCTTGTCTCTCTCAATGACTTCCGTCGCTTCAATGTTTATCGGTTACGCTTGATGTTACGGTCAATCTCCGTGAACTCCTGCTGGAGGCGCTTGCGGCGTTTCTCGGGGATGGGGAACTTGGGTCCGTACGATGCATAGTGACCAGCCATGACGTTGATGGCGGTGTAGAGAGTGGAGAAGGAAGGCTTGCCCGCTACATTGTTGAAGCGACGATAGTAGGAAACGAAGTCTGTCATCTCGGTCTTGACCGACTTGGCAATGTTCTCGTAGTTGGGCGTGTCGCGGTTCATGAAGGTAGCGTACCTAGTGGTGGAGAGGTGAGAGGATGTCGTGGGAGGCGAGGGGAGGGTGGAAACGGGTTGAGGGGTGAGCGCGAGCTAAAGCGACGGCTTTTGAACGTTTAAGTGTGCCCTATTGCTCGCGGATCGCATTTATATACGTGGCAAAGTCCTTCACGAGGTCAGACGTCTCAAAGGAGAACGGAGCGAATGTCAAATCAACACATTATAGGAAGCAGGTATGGTGACGAAGGGCCAATAGCTTTCACAGTCATCCCAACTTTCTCTATTCTCTACTTCACCATCAACTTACTTCATGTGGTTGACAACCTGCGTGGCATCCTTGTAGTACTCTTTTGAGAGCTCGAAGCTTTTGGGGGCCACACTCAGGTCCACGGGGGACATGGCAGGCACGCTTCCCTCCTCTGCAGCCAAAGCCGGCAGCGCTACACCAAGGCCAGCCAGGGCAGTCAGGCCAGCGGCCATCACGTCCGAGCGGCTAAATGCCTGCACATCGACGTATTTATAGTGGAGGCATGTGTGGGTTGGGACAAGAAGCGGGGTTCGACCGACATTCTCTTCCTTTTGGACCCACATCGAGCTACGGCACCTCGCGCTGTGCCTCCCTCCCTTCTTACCTCGTTATTGCACTGGGCCTGGAGAGCCATGCTGCTGGGCTTTGAGGGCACCGGAGCCAAGAAGGCCACTGCCGGAGCAATTAGGATGAAGAAGCTGAGGACACGCATAGTCTCCTGTGTAAGGGAGGGGTTTGAATCAACAGCCACGATGAGCGGATGGCTGCGCATCGAGCATGAGGTTTGCGTCCCTGAGCTGTCGGGAGCCGCCTGCATGGATACATTCACGTTCAGCACTTCACGCTCAGTACAAGCAGAATGCCACGATATCAACAAGCTGGCCGTCAGAGAAAAATTGCTACATCAAGGCATGATGAGATCAAAGGCCTCGTCTTCAAGGAGCCTGCGAGCCAGGGTATTTTAAGCGGAGCTTCATGCTGCCCCTTTATATTTTAAAAGTGGCGACACAAGAACTTCGTGCTCAGCGTTGTCTACCGGAATAGAGGCCGCGCTGCGAAATGAGGAGGTCAAAGAAATAGGAAGTTCGCTTCTTGTGGTATGGGACGTTGATGACGGGCTTGGACAAGTCACCCTCGGACCATATCATCGCCATACCTGTCAAAAGTGCAGCATTAAAAGTAAACATTACGCACATACACGCAGACCAATTAAAAATTGAATTTTCCACCTTTTTTTTGGACAGCCTGTGCGCTAGCTGTGTTTATGCCGTCATCGCTTCCTGAGACTTTGTTTTTGCTGCCTTACGAAGACTCTCACACAATTTTTGTATGACCATCATACATAGAATTTTCAACTTCTCTTGCTTCTCTTTAACTGAAATCTACCCTGAAGCCCACACATCCTCCAGATACCTTTTCTCGGTCACGAGCTCTTCCACCAGACAAGGTCCATGAGTCAATGGCAACCCCTTACCCTCAGCCAATATTTTTGCGATGGCAGCTCGCACATCGGGCGCCATGTGCTTGGCATCCCCACACACATACACATGTCCCCCCGCCTCGAGCATCTGAAACAGCATTCTCGCCTTTCTCTCCAACAACTGCTGCACATACACGCGCTGCCCCGGGACCTTCCTCGAAAAAGCCACCTCCAACTCTTGCAGCACTCCCCGTGCTTTGAATCCCTCCATCTCCTCCCGATAGATGAAATCGTCGTCTTGCCGGCACCCAAAGAAGAGAACAGCAGGCCCCGTGGCCTTGCTCGCCTCGCGATCATACAAGAATCCCCTTAATGGTGCCACGCCCGTGCCGGGGCCGATCAAGATTATAGGCGTGGTCCCAGTTGGTGGCAAACGGAAGTTGCTCTTCGTGTCCTTCACAAATACTCGCACTTGCTGCCCTGCCTTCCGCCCTGCCAGATAATTCGATACCACACCCAGATGCAAGCGACCGGTAGGGGTATATCCCTTGACAACTCCCACGGTGACCGAAGCCTTCTCAGCATCGATGAGCGGGGAGGAGGAAATGGAGTAGTAGCGGGGGCGCAGAGGTGGCAGCAGCGTGCACAGCTCCGCAAGGGTCAGCTTGGTAGAACGATAAGCATCTAAGAGCTCAATCAGCGTCCTCTTCTTCTGGTTAACTTCCGTGTCATAAGCCCCCATCATGGCCTCCAATGCCTTCTTCTCTGGAGGGCACGTGGCACGGTCGATCAAAATGGCCAGTTGCGCCCGAGGCACCGTGTGTTGCAATTCTACGCACCAAGTCAAAACGAGCTCCACAGTCAAGTCGACACCAAAAGGGATGGTTGAAGAAGTTGCTACTTGCGGACTAGCCTTATGCACGTGCAGCATATCATCCAACTTCATCTCCAGCACGGCCGCTGCGCGGGCCACCACCTCGGGGGGGTTTCCCCCCTGTACCGCCAAATGATCGCCCGCTGTATAATGCTGCTTAGGCGCTAATTGAATCTCGATATGACGTGTGGAACGATCCGAAGCCGTGCCCTGCAGCTCCCGATTTTCAAGCACCTTTCCAATAAACAATCCATTCTTCATAGCCCATTTACTAGCCACGTCACCGAATTCACGTGCCTTTTCCACCTGGTGCTCCTTCCGCTTGCCCGGAAGCGGCGTGACGACATAAGCAGGCACCAATCCCGCCGCCCCCGACACCGGTTGCACCTGCGCTCCCGAAATCCCCAGACTTTTGCTCAGCCCCTCCCACAGCGCAAATTTCCATGTCTCATATTCTTCGTCCAACGCCGAGTCCGCATTACCACATGCAAAATCTGCTGTTAGTCTCTTCCCCTGAGCGGCCACCAAAGCCTTATCGATTGCGCGGGGGATGGCCTGATACGTGCGAGTCCACTGGGTATTCCCGCACCCGAAAACAGAGAAATGCACCCCGGCAAACACCTTGGCTACCTCCACGGGCTCCTCCAGGAACTTCATGAAGCGACTGGCATTATCAGGAGGGGTCCCATTGTACGTCGACGAAATGATTATCACGGCAGCCGCGCCTTTTGTCATTTCCTTCTTCTCCAAGAATGCATCGAGGCTCATCGAAATTGTAGCCATCCCAATCTTCACTGCGTGTTGTGCCAGCTCACCCGCGAAAGTCTCGCACGTGCCCATGTTACTTCCATACAAGACCAGCAGTCGGGTATCGGGCGGAATAGCAGTCGCGTCCACCATCACTCCCTTCCCCGCCCCGGACGCAACAGGTGCACCAGCACCAGCAACGGTAGCAGCAGCAGCTACAGGGATAGAGCGAGCAAGAGAGGCATCAGACAAAGAAGGTCCTAGTCGTGTGCTCAGGTATGACACCTGCCGGAGTTCAAGGGAGATAAAGACACCATGGGGCTTGAGGAAGAGGGGTGTGGTGAAGGAGGGCTTTGATAGACTATGCAGACGCAGATGGTACCGCTGCACGGTGCGGGCGAGGACTGATCGCTGCTCCATTATTGAGAGCTGTCGCCCTAAGCACCCACGGTGACCGGCGGAGAAGGGAAGGGAAGCGAAGGGGCTGCGATTTTTGGCGCGCTCAGGCAGCCAGCGATCGGGGTCAAATTTCCAGGGGTCTGGCCAGTGGACTGGATTGTGAGAGAGCCCCCAGAGGGAGACAATAGCGGCCATGCCTTTAGGAATTTTGTACGGCCCTAGCATGGTGTCCACGGCAGCGTCTTTGCGGCTGGCTTGGGCGGGAGGGAAGAGACGGAGGGATTCGTTGATCACACAGGTGCAGTATTGGAGCTGGCCGAGTTTTTCGAATGTGAGGGGGCCATTCCCTACCACGCGCTCGACCTCCTCCATAACTTTGCGTTCGACGTTTCCGTGTTGACTCAGGAGCATGAATAGGCAGGTGATAGCCGTGGAGGTCTAGCGAGAGGGCGAGAAAGAGAGAAGGAGGGCGAGAGGAAATGTGAGAAAGGCAGATGCTGGACGAATTGTGCTGACTTTCAGGACATACAAAAAACACAAAGTGGGGAGAAATCATGAAGAGAGGAAGGGAAGAAGAGTAGGGATAAAGAGATAATTTGTGACGTACCGAATCGTGGCCTGCGAGTAGAAAGGTCAAGATCTGATCACGCACATTGTCGGGAGGGAGCCTCTGGCCCGTCTGCGGATCCGCGGCCGTAAGCATGAGGGTGAGGACGTCTTTCTCATCTGTTCGGATACCCTTCTCTAGCTCTGCTTGTCGTTCCGCCACGATTGTATCGACGAATTTCACGTTCGGCTGGTTAAGGGCGGACCACTCCCTCAAAGATTTAGCTTGGGTCAGCACCTGGGGGGAGGGGAGAGTGGAAGAGGAAGCCGAAATGAGTAGAAAACGTGAGCAGGCCTGGAATCAAGCTCCTCAAATAGACATGAAAAGAGAAAGAGGATGACATGCCCCCATAGTTCAGCCACTACGTACAGTTCGAAGAAACCCCCGCCCCCACCGAGCGTCGCTGTAATTGCTTGCCTTCTGCAGCTGCTCCAAATACGGATGGGTACCCGTCTCCTGTGCCTTGAAATCGTGTCCAAAGCCCACCCGCCCAATCACATCAAATGTGAACATTTCCGTGCACTTGGTCAGATCCACCGGCTGATTCCTCTCGGCCATCCCATCCCAATTCACAAACAACCGCTCAATACATTGCTGAACCACATTGAAGTACTGCTTCATCCCCTGGTTACTGAAGGCTGGCAAGAGGATCCGATGGGCAATCCCCCAAATCTCCTCGTCATCATCGGCAGTAAACAGCCCCCTATTCACCCACGTCCGCACCATCTTATTATGCTTAAAATGCGTCTTGGGCCAGACCTCGGGTTTCTCTATCACTTGCCCGGCCAAGTCTGGGTCGCATATCACTACCGCCTCCGTATTCGGTGGCATCGTAATCCGGAAAATCGGGCCGTATTGATGCATCAACCTCAAGTGTGCCGAGCAAATCAACGGCCGTAAGTCCGCGAAATTCTTGCCCAAAAGCTTATGCCTAGGGCCAGCAGGGATGGGGAGGCTCTCGGGAGGCTGACCAAGGTGCGGCGAGGCCCGGCCGGCTTCAACGTAGGCGATAAGATCACACCCTGCGTGTATATCCCGCAATTTTAAAGGTAGCCCGGTGGCAGTGCTGCAGATGCAAAATGACTGGCTTATGTCCAACATGGGGATAAAACCTCGCTGCACGCCTTCATAGACAGAGTCAAGGGTAGTGCTGGCACCCAAGGGAAGGGTCACGGCCGCAAGGCTGGAGGAAGTGCCTCGTGCCCCGGTAGGCATCGTGGATGATGCAGGCTTTTCTCCTGTTGTTTGGTTGAAGTGTGAAAAGGGAGAGTAATGAGGGTGTGTTTGTGTGGGTGGGTGTGTGGGTGTGGGTTTGGGTGTATGGGTATAGGTCTTTGTGTGCGAGTCGAAGGGATTTTGACAGGTATTTTCTTGTGGTAAGAAGTCCGTCGTCGTTTGTGATGGACTATCGTCGATGATCTGTGGGTGTGAAAGGTTCTTGACCCACCCCAGCAGCGTTTCGGCAAAATGGAAGGGGACTTGACATTGAGCTCGCAGGAGTGTAGCCAAGGACAAAGTGTGGCTTTGAAATTTCTCACGGCGCACTCCAGACATGCTGCTGAGAGGTGAAGAAAGTCGGCGAGGGACAGGGAGATCAGATCGATGGGGACTTACTGTAGACGACGAGCGTCCGTATCACGGCGGAGGTAGGGCCTGTAGTTGGGCAGACCAGGCCTGACACAGGGCATGGGGTCTCGTATGCTGATCCCATAATTGGATAGGCAAGGATCTATGGTTATATGTATAATTGTTGCGGGGACTAGCCAGTTAGCTGTAGCTATGACGATTTGATTGGGTTCTGTGCTTTGTTCGCTGCACTTGTGCCAGGCAAGTTGGGGCACTGAGACAAGAGTATTTTAACATGTGAGTCTTCCCAAAGTAAGAGAATGGCACACATAATATACCCTAAATTGGATTTGCTCCCCTGCGAGTTTATTCGAGGAAATCTGTGGGGTTTTAACCGGGACATCTGGACCTTGAAGCTTAAGCGGGGTCTTCTCGCTCTCTCCTTCCCGAAAGATGATTTCTCAAGGAGATTTATTGTGACATGTACACCTTCCCTTCAAGATTCAAAATAATGTGTACAGATTGGGAGTACTTGAGCAGTAGAATGCAGCAATGCAATGGTTGGCAATAATTACGGAAATATTCACGTTCTAAGCAGAGGAGATTCCGACCGAGGCTTCGCCAAAAGGGAGGAGGGGGTGCGTCAACTCCCGACGTGTTCCCTCGCGTTGTCGCGCGACCCCGCTTTCGACTGCGTCCGTCCATCTTCCCACATACCACTGACTGCCGATACTTGTGTACACATTGCACACATTATCGAAGCCTTACTCACACATATCCTTATTTGCACGTACATGGACGACATGTAGAAGCATGCGTCCCTACTCGACGGCGGCGTTCCTCGCCGTCGTCCTACTCGCAGAGGGAATAGATGCCCAAAAATTGCGAAGCACAGGTGGAAAGGGTATGGTGGGTGTGGAAATGACGGCTCAGAGCACTAGCAGTGTAAAAATGGTGCCTGGGAATGGCAAGGCGGCCGAGGGTGCGGGCGAGAAGCGACAGTATCGAGGTAAGGGGCCGGCAGAAGAGAGGGCCGGTAGAAGAGGGAGGAATGCACCATGAATACTGTGCGAGGCCTTTGACTCATTGTCCATATATTCACATTTCTCACTCATGACTGTACAGGTGTGAACCTGGGCGGCTGGCTGGTAAGTTTTAGAACAGAAATGGGAAGTGAAGGAGGGGAATGGGCCAGTGATATGACAATGTGGGTGGGCCATCGTTGCCCTCGTAGCTTATCTCCCCCTCATCCTCGTTCCCCTTCCTCCTCTTCCCTCTTCCAGCTAATTGAGTCCTGGATGTATCCGAATTTTTACAAGACCCTTGGAATCGAGACATGGTTGGGGGAGATGCAGGTTGTCGATGCCCTTGGGGGCAAGGAGAAGGCTAGGCCCTTTCTGGAGGAGCACTGGGATACATGGGTTACCAAACAAGATTTACAGAATCTGAAGGACGGAGGTATAACCCATATCCGTATCCCAATTGGTTATTGGATTTTGGGGGAAGAATTCTTGAAGCCTGGTGAGACGTACCTGCCGGGGGCGTGGCCTTATTTATTGCGGTCCCTGAAGTGGTGTAAGGAGTTGGGATTGAAGGCCATTGTTGACCTTCACGGCGCGCCGGGAGTGCAGAACGGTGAGTACTTTTGTTCTAAGAAAAAGGAAAAATGTGTGGTGGTGATAGATCTCTCATTGGTATGTCACCACCTATATTTCTCTGCCATTTGCTACAGGTCACGACAACGGCGGCTTTGAGGGCGGTAACGAGTCCATCATGTGGGGCGAGCCGGAGAACCAAAAGCGGACCACTGACGTCCTGGTGTACCTGGCCAAGAATCTTACCGTCGTCAATGCCACTGCTGGTTATGAAGGTTCATTGCAAGGCCTTTGCCTGCTGAATGAACCGTGGACTACGACCGTGGGGGGGCCCCTGAGCATGCAGCTTGTCAAGGACTGGGTGCAGGAGGCGACAGACGCTGTGCTTGCTGCGGGCTGGAAGGGGGATATTTGGTTTCCTGATGGCTTTGATCTTACTTGTACGTACATGTCTGGATCATGCATTAACGGATGTGGGGTTGGTGGCTTTGTAGGGTGATGGTGTTTGGCATGCATGCTATGTCGTGTCGCGCCGACAGACCCAATCTTCATGATCTATCTTTTCTATCTGAAAAATGATAACTTCCCTCCCCAGGCACTTCCTCTTCACACCATACGTTACATCACTAACAAACTTCATTCTTCTTCTTCTTCTTTTTTTAAATTCAATCTCACAGGGAAGGGATGGGAGGGCTTCCTCCAACCCCCCCAGTACCACAATATCTACGCCGACTCCCATCTCTACATGCTCTTCGACCCGGCCCTGTGGAAGTTAGGCGCCAAGGCGCAAACCAACAATATCTGCCAAGGGTACACCACCACGCAATTGGAGAAGGTGAAGGGGAAGATCGCCTCGGGTGTAGTGATTGGAGAGTATTCTCTTGACTTTTTGACGTTCCCTGATTTCCCCTACGACGCGGAGACGGAGAAGAATCTGCAAAATCTGCTATTGGCCGAGCAGAAGATGTATGGAGTAATCGGTAATGCTGATAATGCCGCCGTCGGTGCCTTCTTTTGGTCGTTCAAATCTCTGGGGCGTGTCAAGGATGATCTGACAAAGTTGGAGGATAACCCTCACTCGCCCTGGTCCTACCTGTCTTTGCTTAAAGACGGTATTGCCTCCAAAGACCTTGCCAAGGCCGAATTCAATTGTACGGCTTTCATCGCGGGGTATGCCAACCAGCCCCCTCCTGCGGCTACGCCGGGTGTGACCACGGCTGGTGGGCCCTCGGGTGGCGCGGTTCAGTAGGGCGCTAGTTGGTCCAGGCAGCAGGAGCAGTGGTTTGGAGAGACATGCTCTTTAAGCGATCGATTTACTTGTTCGTTTCATAACATTTATTCTTAATTCACTCATTCATTTATTAATTCTTCTGGAGAGTTGGGGGTTAGAGTAAGATTAAGGAACTGACGATGGGAGAGGACCCGAATTGCTATCATAAAATTATCCCGTAGCTTTTAATTTTGAAGAATTTTGCTTTCCCTGATTTATCTTTTCAGGGAGAGATGGGCCAAGTCGGATGGGCCCCTGCCACTCTAGGTAGTGCCACGCTGCCTCTCCTCCAACCCGTTATCTGGTGGTCTTCCATAACTCAGTCGCATCCCTCGCAACGGTAACAGGAAACATGCCGCGCTCAGCATCGTCGCTTGTTGTGGCTCTGGCCGCCGTGCTCTTTGCGCCACCATGCCCCTGCACCGGCTTCCTCTTGCCCACCAGTCCTTCAACATCGCGTTCGTCATCGTCCTCAAGCAGCAGCAGCAGCAGCGCACCGCGACTCACAGTCCCCTCAACACCACAAATCACCACCACTACACCGCATTCAAGCTCAATCGACGGGGGACGAGGGGACAGCAAAGTAAAGCCATTGGATTGGCTGGAAGAGGTGCGGCGGAAGAACTACGAGGTGCAGCAGCTACAAGAGACGGAGGAAGGGGCGCGGCTGCGGAATCGCTTGAGTCGCATGAGCTTGGAAGGCGGGTATCGTGTGGCACGGGCCATAAAGCGCAGCGCCAAGGACCGAGTCCATTTGATGAGCGTGGTGGCGGAGATCAAGCGCCGAACACCAACGGGCGCAGAGACTCCGACTGAGGTTGCTGCCATTTCCGACGTGGGGTTGATTGCTCGACAGGTAGGGAGAGGAATATTCAGGAAGGGATGACAAGCAAAGGATGACGAGCGGAGCATATTTGACACATTCTCTCCTTCCTTATACATGTGCAGCTTGCTGATTGCGGTGCTGACGTCCTCCTTGTGACGACAGACGAGATATGTTACGGAGGCTCAGTGGAGGACCTACGAGCCGTCAAGGCAGCTTTTGCCGATGTACCAGAGGGTGATAGGCCGCCCATCGTAGCTAAGGACATATACATCCACCCACTACAAATCGCCCAGGCCATTGACGCGGGGGCAGATGGCGTACTCCTTATGGCTAGTTTGGTACGTTGGGTGGATTAATGCTATCAAAGAGCAAGCAAAGTCCTGCGCGCATGCATCCTCAGCCGTCATGTGAACTTGATGGCGTGAATTCTTCCTCTGAGCAATCCTAAACAAACATAAACGATGTCAAAACACCCTCAAGACGCCCTCCTCCACCATACAAAACCCATAAACTCACAGATGGGCGCCTCCCTTAACGAGCTCCTGGACGCCTGCACCTGCCTCGGTACCGAAGCCCTTGTTGAGGTCCACACAGTCGCCGAGCTCGAAAAGGCCCTTGAACTAGGCGCCACCAACATCGTCGCCACCAACTGGGATCGGATCGAGAATGTGCTCTACCCCAATCAAGCGAAAGGGCTCAAAGGGCTTATTCCTGATCTGATCGTGGCCATTGGCGCCGGTGGGGTGGGAACAGTTCAGGATGCCGCAGAACTAGCGGACATGGGCTACGATGCTGCTGTATTGGGAAGGGGTTTGGCTTCCTCGGCGGATATTGAACGGCTGATTTCGACGATCCGGTCGAGGGAGTCCTTGCCCAATTTGTTGACCGGCGCGGGGATGATGGCGGAGGAGCTAAAGCGAGGGAAAGGCGACTAATGGGCAGCGTAAAATCCAAACATTTCGAAATTAAAACAGATATAGCATGGCCAATGTAGAAATAAAAAGAAACATGAGAAAGCAAGACTACGTGCTTTGGTGCAAAGCCGAGATAATTAAAACAATGTGCGTTCCGATCTTCTGCTTTTGGGAATTTGGCGAGGAAATGATCGCGATTGAAGTGCGGCTTGGACCTCGTACCAAGCTCTGGTAAGCACTCCCTCCCACCCAAAAACACTCACAATGTCCCTCACGTATACAGCAAGGTGCCCAGGACATGCTGGCTCTACTCAGCGCAACAATTCATGGCCTCACATTCTTGTCCAACCCCGCCCGTTCCTCACCCGCCTTCCCGCGTCACCCACCATACGGCATACATACAGTCAAGTGGCGTCTGCAAGGCCAACCATGCGAAGCTACGCGGTGCTTTCCCTCGCCATGATGCCCTTCGCCACGACAAGGGCATTTGTTTTACCTCGATGCAGCCCTCGTCTCGAGCAGCTGTTGGTCCGCAGGTACGTCGTGTGCTCGTCGCCTTGCACATTTATATGGGGCATGTCCCGCGCATGCATTATGTTCAGTCCCTAATTTGACGTGTCACAAATGCTTGTATGGTCGTCTCAATCTTGTAGCCGACCAAATATCTTCGCATTTTTCACCTTGCAAGGACCACTCATGGAACTTGACCACTCTACTCCCGTTTGCAGTGCCACCACCATTCCGCAAACGCCAGCCGCTCCTTCCTCGACGACAAACTCACGTGGTCAATTCCCTTTGATCGAACCAGTTTTTGACGAAGTCTGCGAGATGAGCGGCGTGACTCTTACTCGATATATGATGGAAGTAAGCCGCGCCAATCCCCACCTCAAGGAGGTTGAGTCCTTGATGAACAGCATCCAAACGGCTTGTAAGGTGCGTTACATGAGTGGGTTAAGGGTTGGGATGATTGCGACATCTTTTTGATCAGCAAGCTCTGTCTTTCAAGTCGTCAAATCATATTGATCCCCATGCCCTCACAAACACCATCGACCCACTCCATCCTCCATCACCCGCCATTCCTCACCCCTCAAAAGACCATTTCCAGCCTGGTCAACCGCGCATGCATCACTAAAATGACCGGGTACCAAGACGATGGCTGCTCCATCAACGTTCAAGGCGAGCAACAGAAGAAGCTCGATGTCCTGACGAATGATGTGCTCAAGAAAGCACTCCGGTTCACAGGCAGGCTCACCGTGCTCGCCTCCGAAGAGGAAGATGCGCCTGTCACCATGGAGGACCGCGAGCGGATCTATGCGGACAAGCGCGATTCTGACGTGGTGGTGGAGGAAGGCAATAAATACGTCGCCTGCTTCGATCCCTTGGATGGCAGCTCGAACGTTGACGCCTCAATCCCGGTCGGGACAATCTTTGGCATCTTCGCCAATGGCGATGAGAAGGAGTGTTTGCTCGATGATGAAGACTTGGAAGGAGGTGCCATGGATCCTGAATCCCGTGCGGCCAAGTGTCTGATGAGCACGCTTCAGCCGGGAACGAATCTAGTGGTACGGATTGGTGCCGTTTGTGGTGATGCGGAGAATACTTCTACATCGGCATCTTCTTCCTTCCCTTTCGCACTCCCTTCTTCCTCCTTTCTCTCGCATACATCTTATATTCTTCCCCTTCCCCTTCACTCATGACCAGGCGGCAGGCTATTGCCTATACAGTTCCTCGACCCATTTGGTGTTTACCCTCGGGAAAGGCGTGAATGGTTTTACCTACGACACGCACATTGGCGAGTTCGTTTTGACGCACCCCAATATTCGGATTCCCGAACGAGGGCAGATATACAGCTTTAATGAAGCGAATCGATGGGATTGGGATAAGCCCATGCAGGTAAGAATAGATCCAAATCTATCGGAAATCCAACGCATGTATGCTCCCTCTCTGATTCATCTCCCTCCCAATAGGAATACGTCACCGCCCTCCAAATGGGCCAGGGCGAATCGGGCAAACGCTATTCCTCGCGTTACATCGGTTCCATGGTCGGGGACGTCCACCGCACCCTCCTCTACGGCGGCATTTTCGGATACCCCGCTGACGCGAACAACAAAGACGGGAAACTCCGTCTGCTCTACGAGGCAGCACCAATGGCCTTCCTGGTCGAGCAAGCAGGAGGTTTGGCATTGACGGGGAAGAACCGAATCATGGAAATCAGGCCAAGAGGAGTCCATCAGCGGGTGCCGTGTATTTTGGGGTCAAGGGAGGATGTAGAGGAATTGCGAAGTTTTTACAACGCGAGCAAGGACCCGGATCTCATCCGTCGGTGCATTGAGCGTTTGAATTCGGCGTCTTCATAAGTTGATCTTTTAGTTGTTGGGGGACGGGTGAAAAGTAACATATTCTATTTGATTTATTTATTATACACGTATATATACATACATATTCACGTGCGGAAGAGGAAGGGAGGAAGGGAGGGAGGTTGTGTATTTGCTTGTTTTTGAAATTCGAAAGCAGGCTTCTACATTCGAAAGCAGGCTTGCGTTTGATAGATCGTACCGAAGGCAAAGAGGGGGGGTGGCGGCAAGAAGAGGACAACAGGACGTAAAATACGTTTTTTTAAAAAGAATTACAACCATAGTGACACGTTACGCGTGACATCAATCTTCTTTCTAAGTCTCACGAGTTTCGGGCGGCTTATGGGATCCCGAAATGCTGATTTTGTCTGATATGTATTTGCATGCCTTGGCGGCACTGGTGATGCATGCCGTGAAAAGCAATTCAAAGTCAGGAGATTGCTTAGGGGAGGAAGGAGTGGATAAGAATGGAGAGAAGAGAAACAAGAAACGAGAGAAGGAAGTCTTCCCAATAGAAAGCCTTGAAAAATGTGCTTGAGAAGACAAGTGGATTCGTCACTCTCTCCAGTGTTCGAATAGTCAGGACCTTCCCACGCTTTCGACTTGCGAGTGACGAATGAATCAACGATCAACAATCAACCATCAAGTGTTAACAATTATGAGGTATTCCTTTTTTGATTGCTTGCTTCTGAAGTCTGCTGCACAACACACACGAAGAGATGTCTTATTCAGGGAAGCTGCCTCCCTTCAATCTCTCTCTTTCTTCTCTCTTCCTCTACTTTCTTCTTTTTCTTTTTTTCTCCCTCTCACTCTCTCTTTCTTCCTCTGCTGCGGTATCCCGTCGTTGCTGGTGCCACGGCTACTGATCTTGGTCCTGTTCTTCCTTTGCATTGCAATGGGCAGAAAGAGCAAGAAGAGGGGAGGGGCAGAAAAGCCTCTTGCCTACCAGTATCTCTCACATAAAAGCATTCTAACACCCTGTATGTTTGCCGCTCTTTCCGATGCCTAGAACGTTCCCCTCTACTTCCCCGCTGTCGCGAGATAGCCTTTCCTTCCTCTCCTATCTCGGTGATTGTTACTTATGTAAGTCTGTCTGCGGCTACTTCTGCTTCATTTTCTCCTCCCCCTCCTCCGCATTATCGATTCCCCTTCATACTTCCCTTTAATCTTCCTCCAATCCCTTGTCTTCAAGCCAATAGCACACCACTCCTCGCCATACCCTCCAGGTGCGCGCTCTCGCCTCCTCTCAATTTCTCTAAACAATAAAAACACGAAATAAGAAAAACCAACACCACACATGAAAGAGTCACCCTTTACGCTCCCTTCCTTTTCTCCAAACACACGACCGTCGCTTGCTTGCTCCCATTCTCCCTCTCCCTCCCTCCTCCCTCCTTCCCCTCCCCAAACACACACAGACGTCGCTTGCTCTTCCCCTCCCTCACCCCTTCAGTCTCTCTCTCTCCCACCTCATCTCTATGTATATAAAACCCCGTTTATCTCCTTGTCTGAGGTATCGGTCCCTCTCCCCCTTCTCCTCGCCTCCCCTCCCTCCCTTCTACCTTCCTTCCCTCCATCACGTTGCCCCTCCTCCCGTTGCTCCTACAACTGGACTTTGCACCGCATGCCCATGCCTCCCTCCTCCAACTGCTCCGCCTCCTCCACCCTCGCCACCCCTTCCCCGAGCGGTTGCTAGTGCGGCCCCTGCTCCAGCTCCTCCTGCTGCCCCTCCTGCTGCTGCTGCGCCTGGAAGAGCATCCCCGTTCTTCCTCCCCCTCGGCACCTCCACCATTCGTGCATGGGAAGGAACGAGCAATTCAACCAAACCCGGCGGACCAGTCCGAAGTTCTGTGTCCGTGAAATCAAACAAAGGAGGCAAGCCACGGGCATCCGCCAGGCGCGTGGCCGGGTCTCGGAGTTCGTCGAAAAAGGCGTGTGCACAGCTCTCGATGGGCCGTATTCTTCGGTCCGGGGCGTAGGCCAGCATGCGCGCTACCACGTCGATGGCCTCTTGCGGGAGGCGGGAGCGGAAAACCTGGGAGGGAAAGAGGGAAAGGAAGTAAGGGAGGGGGGCAAAGAAAGGTCGAGATTTCAGGAAATAGCCCCTAGTGACATTTCGGAATCTCTCAGCATGAGGGCGAGAGAGGGAGGGAGGGAGGGAGGGAAGAAGGGGGGCTTTCTACCTTGTTCCAGGGGTGCGCCTTGATCTGCGGAAACTTGAACTCGGTGTAATTGCTGTTCATAGCTTTGATCTCCTCCCTTGTGGGCGTGCCCAGCACCTTGATGATTTCCACCAACTGGTCCACGCCGCTGTCCCCCGGAAACAGTGGGTGCCCCAACAGCAGCTCCGCAGCCACGCAGCCTTCGCTCCAGATATCGATCGATGTGGTGTACGACGTCGACCCGAAGATGAGCTCGGGCGCGCGGTAGTACCGGCTGCAAATGTATGAGACGTTGGGTTCGCCTGGGGGGGGAGGGAGGGAGGGAGGGAGGAAGGGAGGGGTGAGGGGTGAGATTGAGCGATCGGTAGGACCGGCTGCAGATATCCGAGACTCGGAATTCGTCTGGGGGAAAGGGAAGGAGAGAGGGTGGAAAGAAACGAGAATTCTGACGGCGTCATGCTTGGAGCTGTACCCTGCCGAGGGAGGGAGGGAGGAAGGGCGGGAGAGAGGGGCAGCTGGGTGGACGCAAACTTACCTTTTACCAGAAATTTGGCGCTTCCAAAATCGCAAAGCTTCAGGACATGCGTGGCGGGATCCAGAAGGAGGTTTTGCGGCTTGATGTCCCGGTGGCAGATGCCCAGGCCGTGGATGTGTGCCAGGGCTCGGGCGAGCTGGTAGACGTAGAGCTTGACGTGGAGGAGGGGCACCGGCTGCTTGGCCTTCTGGTGCTGCCTGGCCACGGAGTAGACGGTCTCGGGGATGTACTCCAAGACGAGGTTCAAGTAGAGCTCTTCGGGCTTCTCCCCGTTGGAATAGAAGCATTGCTTGAGCAAGACTATGTTGGGGTGCGGCAGCTTCACCAGCTGCTTCATGATCTGCAACTCCCGATTCTTGAATCGTTTATCTTGGAGCACCTTCTTGATCGCCACAACTTCCCTCGTCTCCAACTCCGTCGCCTGAAAGACTACCCCGAACGATCCATGTCCTATAATCCTCTCCGCCGAGTAAGAAATCGTCTGCTCCTCCCCTCCCCCTCCTCCCCCTCCTCCAGTGGCAGCACTGCCACCGCTGGTGCTGCTGGTGGTGGTAGTGGAACTGAGAGAGGAGGCATTGTTCCCTACGCTGCTGTTGGCTGGGGGTTGGCTGCCTCCCACTCCACTGCTGCCATGTAAGCGTGAGGAGGAGGAGCTACTGCTGCTGCTGCTGCCGCTGCTGGTGGAGATCTTGGCGTCGTCTTGTCCGCCCTGTGTTGGGGAGACAGTCAAGGATGTAATAAATCTCTAGAAGTGGGTAAATCCATATGCAAAAAGGAGGAAGAGAGGAGGGCGGAGGAGGAGGAAAAGGAGGAAGGGGAGAAGCAGCAGCAGTAGTAGCAGCAGTAGTAGCAGCAGTAGCAGCAGCTACAGCTACAGCAGCACCGGCAACAACAGCATACATTCTGAAGATATGTCCGCGCGTTGCGAGCAATATATTGCTATCAAGGGCAATACTGCGGCATGCACGGCTTTACTTACCTGCTTCTTGAGCTCCTGCCTTCACTGCAGAGCATAACGCTATTATACATATTTTCCCCCCCGCCATCCTTCCTTCCCACTCACCATGACGTTTTTGGGGTCTCCAACCTGCATCTTATCTACCCGTGACGCAAGTGCTGCTGCTGATGCTGCTGCTGCTTGCTCTCACGAAATCTGTGTATGTAGGGTGTGTGTTGGGAGAGCAAATTGCGAATGAAGAACAGTGTGGAGGATGGAGAAGGGAACGGGCAGTGATGCGGAAGGACTGGGCGGGGCGGGAACTCACCTGGATAGGAGGGACTTATCTTGGCACGACTGCGAGCCCCATAGACGCGTCCTCTTTTGAAGCTGGCGTTCAGGCCTTCAGCTCACGCTCGCCCGTTCTCCTAGGCTTAGTTAGACGTCAAGAGCCCCACTCCTCCCAACAAGCAGCAACCCACCGCACAGCCGCAATGCCGGCAGGGTGCCGTGTTATTCTGGCTGCTGGTGGCTAGCCTGTGTTGATGAGGTAGGGGAGGGGGAGAGGGCGTGTAAATGAGCGCCTGTGTTGTGACCGGAAGAAGTGCAAGGGAGGTCTTAGGAGAGAGCCTTGCTCAAGCAGCATGACGCTCCTTCGTCGCTTGCGTGCAAATCATGCACGCTGTTTCGAAACTAAACTTTCGAAAGCGAACACGCGGGCAGGAAATGAACCGGGGTAGAACTACCATCGTTGTAGGCTATTTCTGCCTCGTGTTTCTGTTGGCACCGGCGGGAGGAGGCATCCGTAGCGACGACCCGACAGCGAGCAAGCGGCGAGTCGAGCCTGGTAGTGATGATTTGAACGTCCCGACCGAAACATACGAGGCATGGGCGCGTCCTCATTCTCTTTTCGTTTGTCATCATTCCATCGCACACCATTCAAGCCAGGCCAAGTCCGAAAACATGATGGACGTACTCTCCTCAGGCCGTGCCTTAATGCCTTGTTGCTCAGGATAGCACAAGACTGGCTCGCCTGCATAACTTTGGAAGGCCCATGTGACTGGCGACCTTGTCATTTCTCTGTCTCACGCCATACGTCCGCCATACGTCCGCCATACGCCCCTCACAGGCATCCATGAAGCTGTGCCAAGCAAGCCACGGGATGGCTGTCCTGGGCGTTCTGGCAATCCTACCCATGTTTTCATCAGGTACGTCCTCAAGCAACGTGACCCGCCCAGAAAGGGGGGGGAGCGGGTTGTATGTAATGCGGTTGAGGGGGATGGGATAGCGCGGGGATGTTGGTGGAGGACGGATGTGTGTGCGGGCATTGGTAAATGTGTTTCTCAAAGCATGTGTACGTGCGTGGTTGAACATATCTATAGTTTGCGTCCCACCTGCGCCTCGCTCCGCTGGCTTCCCCCGGACTCACTCCATCCGTCATTTTTCCCTCATCCCCCTATCCATCCCCCAACTGCAGCGGCGGATGGAAGAAAATTCCAAAGCCATGACCGTGTTCCCGTGATTGTCAACAAGGTAGGGCCTTTTAACAACCCTTCCGAGACGTACCAATACTACTCTTTGCCGTATTGCAAGGAGGGGACGGGAGGGGTCTCAAAGCGGCAACGCCATGGGCTGGGAGAGCTTCTGGTGGGGGACAGGAAGGTGGTCTCCCCTTACGAGATCAACTTTTTGGATAGTTTCACATGGCGCTCGCTGTGCAAGGTGGAGCTGACGGAGGAAGATGTACGTGTTGTGGGCGGGACGGAAAGAGATAGGGACCAGTATGGAAGGTTGGGATGGGAAGGGAGGAACAGCCGAGACCCGAAGCCGCGTGTGAATCATGAAGACTCACCTTAATTCAACTTTTCCGTTGTTGGCCGATTGGACAGAAACGGACGTTTGCGGATGCGATCGAGGATGAGTACTACTTCGAGATGTTCATCGACGACCTCCCCATGTACGGCTACGTCGGCGAGGTAAGTGCAGGGACGTCAATTGTTTTGCATGTTTATCCAACCCTATCTGCGTCAAGGAAACAAAGACAGGAGATGAATGAAATTCTCGACTTCTATCAGTTCACTTTGGCTGCGGGATGGCGGTGATGATATGTATATACATGATAATGTTTGAATTTCAAATGCTAAAAAAAAATCTCCCTCCCTCCCTTCTTTCCTCCCTCCCTCCCTCCAAAAAGCCGGAAGGCCAAGCCCCCATTCTGGGGCACACCTTTGAGGGGTCGCATACTTTCCTCTACCCTCATCTTCATTTCGCGATTGGGTACAAGGAGGACCAGATCGTGAGTGCGAATGTCACGACGCTTTATCAACGGAAGGTTGATATTCTCAGTCCGGAAGTGAAGGAGGTGGAGTTCTCCTACTCAGTAGATTGGATCGAGGAGCCCGAATCGACGTGGGCGGATCGGATGTTGAGGTATGCGGACTCGCGGTTCATCCCGAGCACGTTTGAGGTGCGTGTTGAGGAGATGGGATGGAGGAAGGGTGGGAAGGAGGCAGGGAAAGGAAAACGGGAAAGAGGTAGCCACCCATGGTTTTTCTTGTCCTTGTTTTCTTGAGGGATGGGAAGGAGGGAGGCGCAGCAGTTACGGTTTATCCCTCCATTGGTAGATATTTTTCCTGTCTGCGGCTCGGCGAGACCCTAACCGTGAGTTGCCGTTCTCTCTCTTTGGAGTCCGTCCCTCCCTTCGCATTTATTTCTCCCTCCGCTGTTTCACTTGTTACTTACCGAATCCCCTCCTTTTCTCCCACCGTTTTTCCCCTCCCTCCAGATCCACTGGCTCTCCATCATCAATTCATTCGTCCTCGTCCTCCTACTCACGGCTTTTCTTGCCGTCATACTGATGCGGGTGCTCAAGAACGACTTCAGCCGTTATATGGAGATGGACGAGGATGACATGGTGGAGGAGGAGAGTGGATGGAAGCTCATTCACGGGGACGTGTTCCGCTTCCCTTCTAACATCAATCTCTTCTCTGCGGTGATAGGCAGCGGCCTGCAGGTACGATTCGGTTGGGAAGGGAAATGTATGGGGCGTATGTGTATCTACCTATCTACCTACCTATGCTCCTATTTTTTCACCCACCAACAATAGCTGTGCGTTACCACCTTCCTCCTTCTCATCTGCGCCTTGTCGGGCGTCTTCCGCGCCACCAAGCGCGGGTCCATCCTGACCTCCTTACTCCTGATCTACGTGCTTACCTCCTTCATCAACGGTTATGTCTCCGCGCGTCTCTACAAGCAACTGGGCGGGAAAAACTGGACGTGGAATATCGTCACTGCTGCTCTTGTCTTTCCGGGGCCCCTGGCCGTGGTGTGGTCGTTTCTAAATTCAGTGGCTTGGAGCCAGGCATCGACGGCGGCTCTACCGGCGGCCACGATTTTCATTATTCTGGGCTTGTTTATGTTTGTCTCCATACCTCTAAGTGTGGTGGGGGGCATTGCGGGGAGGAACACGGGGGGAGAGTTTGAGGCGCCGTGTCGGACGAAGAAGGTGGCGAGGGAGGTGAGCAATGAGAGAAAATACGGTGGGAGGGAGGGAGGATGCCAGACTTGCAACCACTTCTGGCCAAGCTGCCTCACGCTCTCCGCATTTTTCTAACACTCATCCTCTTTTTCTCCCTCCCTCCTTTCCTTGTTCCCTTTCCCCTCTCACAGATCCCGCAGGATGGTCCCTCCTTCCGGCACCCAGTGGCCCAGATGTTCCTCGCGGGCTTCCTGCCCTTCTCCGCCATCTACATCGAGCTTCATTATATTTTTAACTCCATTTGGGGTCACAAGATTTACACCTTGTTCGGTATTCTCTTTTTGGCCTTCATCATGCTCTTTATCGTGACGTGCTTTATCACAATTGCCTCTATTTATTTCCAGCTGACTCGGGAGGATCACCAGTGGTGGTGGCGTTCCTTCTTTAATGGAGGAGCGACGGGGTTATTTATTTGGATGTACTCCTTCTTTTACTATTTCCAACGCTCGGAGATGGATGGCTTCTTCCAGGCGAGTTATTTCTTCGGGTATATGGCGATCACGTCATATGCGTTTTTTATCATGTTGGGGAGTTTGGGCTTTTGCTCGAGCTTGGTTTTCGTGAAGCACATTTATTCGGTGATCAAGACGGATTAGGGGGCGAGGTAATTAAGGAAAGATGGGGAAGGGGAATCTCTAAATCTTTACATAGCGTGATTGGGATACTCGCAGCAAGTGCTTGAGGGTGTAGCTGTGATTTGGGATGAGGGTTGGATGGGTTGGAGGAATTGCTATCGGCGGTGACTGAATTGTGTTCGGGCGTAGGAGGACGGTAAGCGAAATTTGGAAATAAATAATTTTCTCTTGTGGAACCTGGCTTAAAATGGAATCGCATGACAGTGCGGTGAAACAAGACCATCGCTGAGTAGGAGGCAAGCAAGCTGGAAAAAGGACGAAGCGGATGAAAGGAAAGCCGAACTCGTACTATTATTATGGAACAGAGGAGAAAAGAAAAAACAAAAATGTGTGATGACGTGAGAGTGCGTTGGACATGCTTATCCTCGCGACGCGACACAGCGTTGCCTGTAAGGCGTGTGCGCCCCAACACGTGCATGCTCTAAGGTCGATTTGCGCTCCCTAGGGCCTGAATGTGCAAGCACTGTGAGTTAATAACCAATACACGGAGTACTCGTTGGATGTATTTTCAAATGCACTGAGGCAATGTTTTCTACCCAAACATTTAAAAAAAAAAAAACGAAATACTTAATAAGCTGCAAAACCGGGCCTTCCGAAGGCACTGGCAAGGGAGCGTAAGCGGGATGCGGCATCGCTGCATTGCTGTACTTCACCCAGAACTTTCTTGACAACAACACTGTCACGTCTATTCCACGCCACGCACCCACTACCACTAGATTTGACTTTCTCGCTCGCTGTCGGTCTGTCTGGTAATCTCGCCCTGGTGTCAAGCCAAAGGCGCGATCATGACGCCCACGGACGACTCTGCGGAATGCTACCTTGATATAAGGCCCGACCACGACTTCTCCTACCAAAACTTGCCGTACGGCGTCTTCTCGACGCCCCATACGGCACCACGCGTGGGCGTGGCTATCGGTGACTGGGTGCTGGACTTGTCTGTGTTGGCGGAGGAGACGGATGTCTTCAGGTGCGTTGGTTGGAATGAGCAGGGAGGGGGAGGTGGTGGGAGGTTTCCTTTTTCCTTCATCCCCACATGCATGTGTCAAAGCCGCACAAGCCTCATGATGATTCAATCTGTCCGTGGGGTTGTGATGAATTATGCGGTACAGTCTCGGCCTGCTTCGGGGCGTGCCATGAGAAGCTCTCCTCGTGGGTAAACTGAAATACCGAGCCAAGACAAGTAACCAACCTGCACATCTCCCCTCCCACTTTATCCTCCCTCCACCACCAGTTTCGATGCCAGCTGCTTCCACGAGCCGGCACTCAACGCCTTCATGGCCCAGCCTCGCGCCGTTTGGACCACTGCACGCGCCACGATTCAGCGCCTGCTCTCCAAGACAGAGCCCGTACTCCAAGACAATGCGGCCTTGCGCGCCCGCGCCCTCCTGCCGATGGACACAGTGCTGATGCACTTGCCGGCCGAAATAGGGGATTACACGGATTTCTACTCCTCCCGGGAGCATGCCACTAATGTGGGGATCATGTTTCGTGGGAAGGAAAATGCGCTGCAGCCAAACTGGCTCCACCTCCCCGTTGGGTACCATGGCCGGGCATCAAGCGTCGTCGTCTCCGGCACGCCTGTCGTTCGGCCCCAAGGGCAATTACAAGCTGATCCCACTGATGAGGTACATCCGTTGTGCGTCTAGCTTGTTGGCTTTTTGGGAGTGCCTGAGCTGTCTCGCTTGCTGTCCCTCGTGTCAATTTCTCGCACGCATGCCTCTCGCTCTCAGTCCCCTCGCTTCCTCACTCATCCACCAAACTCCTCCACCCCAACCCCCAACACTATAAAAACAGAAAAAAGGCTCCAACTACGGTCCCTGTCGCCTTCTCGACTTCGAGCTCGAAATCGGCGCTTTCGTCGGTGGCGCCCCCAACCCCCTCGGGCGTCCATTGACCATGGCCGAAGCCGACGACCACCTCTTCGGCTTGGTTCTCATGAATGACTGGTCCGCCCGGGACATCCAAAAATGGGAATACGTCCCCCTCGGACCCTTCACTGCAAAGAATTTTGCCACGTCAATCAGCCCTTGGGTGGTAACTCTCGATGCCCTCCGCCCTTTCCTCTGCCCCACCAGCGCGGGCACCCAGGACAACCCTGTCCCTCTCCCTTACCTCCAGGATCCTTCGTATGCGTCATATGATATTCAGCTAGAAGTTGGGCTGCAGACCCCGGCGCTTGCTGCACCTCACACGATCTCTCGGTCGAATTTTAGGCACCTGTACTGGACGATCAAGCAGCAGTTGGTGCATCATTCGGTGACCGGGTGCAACCTCCGCCCCGGCGACCTGCTTGGAAGTGGTACCATCAGCGGGAGCAACGACACAGCCTTGGGATCGATGCTGGAATTGAGCTGGAAGGGCACAAGAGACGTCACGTTGAGTGACGGGTCGACTAGAAAATTCTTGCAGGACGGAGATACAGTCGTGTTGAAGGGCTGGAGTCAGGGGCAGAACTTCCGGGTCGGGTTTGGGGAGTGTGCCGGGAGAATACTGCCAGTTGGGGCAGGCCCAGAGATGGCTGCGGTGGAAACGGCGGGGGCATGGAGGGAGGGAAGGAGGTGGGGGGGGTTGAAATTGCATGGGTATTGGCGGTCGTCGGCGACGTGGAGAGTCAGGATAGCGTTGGAGTGGAAGGGGTTGGAGTATGAGTACGTGCCGGTGCATTTGGTCGAGGGGGCGCAGAAGTCGGAGGCGTAAGTAATATGTTGGGGGAGAGAGGGAGAGATGAAGCTTTGGAGTGGGAGTGGTTTTGCGTGTCTCTTCGTGTATCCGTCCGTGTATATATAGAGCTATAAAGCTATTCATTTATTTGTTCCTTCATTTATTGACTCTATTTTCTACAAACTCATGAAAAACTTCTTCCTTCTCGACGACAGGTATGTCGCCTTGAATCCCCAGGCGCAGGTCCCGACGCTGGAGGTGCGGGATTTGGCCACGGGGCAGACGGTAATGCTGACGCAGAGCTTGCCCATCATCGAGTTCTTGGACGAGGCCTTCCCGCAGGTAGGTGTGAGAGAGATTACAGTCTTTTGCTTCTTGTTGTGCTTCATTTTAGTTTGATGAAAATGATGGTGGCGGTTGTGAAAGTGAGTGGGGCAATGTGCTCGCTGCTGCTGCTTCAGTAGCAACTGCCTTTTCGTCCTGTGATAGCGCTGGAGGGATCGTTTGAGAAGGAAGGACTCTCAATTCTAGTCATTTACTTGCCTTCTCCACCGTATACCGAAATCACTACACTCGTACTCACACTTGCCTTCCCAGACCAAGTCTATGCTCCCCAAGGGTGGACCAGACGCCGTATTGAAGCGAGCGCAGGTGCGACGTGTGGCCGAGATGGTGAATTCGGGCATCCAGCCTCTGCAGAACCTCTCTCCGATGGCACAAATTACGGCGGAGTCCGGTGGGGCTTATGATGGGAAGGCGTTTGGGAAGGATGCGATCGTCAAGTACGTATATGGTAGATACACAAGGAGCGACAAGGACAGTCCATATGCCTGTGTATAGAATGACTTGCACCATGCTTCCTCATCAGTTATATTTGTTGGGGATAAGCGTGACTTTGAAATCTACTAGACATCCCACCGTCAAAACTCATTGATCCTTTTCCCCCATCCTCCCCTTCTTTTGTTGTAGGGGTCTGGCAGCCATGGAAACGGTGGTCAAACCCCTCGCAGGCAAATACTGCGTGGGCAATAATGTGTCTCTCGCTGATGCTGCCTTAGTGCCTCAGCTTTATAATGCCCGGCGCTTCGGCGTGGATTTATCTGCTTATCCTTCTTTGCTTCGGATCGAAGAGGCGTTGGTGTCCTTTCCTGCTTTTCAGAGGGCGCATGCGGACGCGCAAGAGGATGCGGTCAAGTCAAAAGGGTGAAAAAAAGGGGGGGGGGGGGGGGGGAGGGGGGAGGGGGGGAGGGGGGGGGGGGGGG
>Ga0160420_100202_pt1 | contig 33486 bp, 47 predicted proteins | sample CelAP2metagpilot_FD_108197 | JGI IMG/M metagenome (GOLD analysis project Ga0160420, IMG submission 108197) | Phycosphere-associated microbial communities from algal ponds in Kailua-Kona, Hawaii, USA - Cellana AP2-5-5 metagenome pilot | ecosystem: Engineered > Artificial ecosystem > Aquaculture >... | reverse complement strand
TGAGTTCGCCCGTGTTGGCAATGATAAATATATTCTCGCAGTTGATGTTACGGTGAATGATGGGGGGGGTCTGGGGTGTGGGGGTGGGCAGGAAGGGGGAGGGGGAGGAAAGGAAGGGTGAGGGGGAGGGAAGGGGGAGGGAAAGGGAAGGATAGGAAGGGGATGGACGGGTGGATGTCAGACATGTGGATACAGCGGGAAGAAAGGGAGGGAGGGAGGGAGGGAGAGAGGGAAGAGGGTACCTGCGAATGTAAAAAAGCGAGGCCCTCGAGGATCTGTCGGAGCCACCGCTTGACGATCCGCCAGCGGAGGACCGGGATGGGCTGCACAAAGGCATAGAGGGAACCATTGTTATTGTTGTTCATGAGCTCGGTGATGAAGACGATGTGTTTGGTGTGCCGGTTATACCACGAGGTGTAGAACGTCATGATGTTGTCATGATCCAGCCTCTCCAGAATCTGGATCTCATTCACGATCCTGAGGATGGGATGGATAATACGTGATCATTTGAGTGCTTGGGTTTGTTGCTTTGTACTTCACTGATTAGCTTCACTTCTTACTAATCCATCGATGAGCTTCACTTCTGAATTCTTATAATTAATTGACTTCATTCCTTAGTACTTCCCTAATTAGCTTCGACCTTCATTACCCACTACTTAATGGATTAAATAACTTATATTGTATTTGATAAGCATGTGCGTTCGACTCACCTCTTTTTGTCCGAGCGCGGCACCAAGTCGAGGCAGAGCGTGTTCCACGCCACCTCCACCCCCTCACTCGTGTCAAAGGCCTTCCATATCTCCTTATAGGCGCACCCGTCCAGCCGTGTGTTGAACCGCACATACCTTCCGGGAAGGGAGAGGGAGAGAAGGGGGGAATGGAGGGAGGCAAGTGCGGTGCGTTAATAGATGAGCAAAAACGGCACGCTTTCGGTCAGAAACGACCCGAAATATAACCCTCGCCGCATGCCCATGCCTCCACTCCCTCCCTCCCTCCCTCCCTCTCTTCAGACCTACCTCCCTTGGGGACTGTGCTCCACCACCTCATCCTTGCCCACCGGCACCGGTGTCCCCCCTCCTGCACCTTCCCCTGCTCCCTGGTAAGACTCCTGGGAACGAAACGACACGAGGGTGCCCACGTTCGGAGGTTTAGAAGCTCGCGGAGAGGAAGGCAGGGAGGGGCCGAAGGAGGGCGGGTCGTTGCTCGCGCTGATGGCAGATTCGACGGCGCTTTTGACGACCGAGTCTTTGGTCTCCGTCTCTTTATCCCCCATGACTTATTTGATGTGTCGATAGACCGAGAAACTTAGATCTTGTGAAGAGATGCAGAAAGTGGAAGAATACTATCCACTGCTTCGCTTCTCTCGAAGCTTGACTTGAAAATTTACAGAAAATTTAAAAACACACAAAACACACGAAAATGGACGTTTATGACGGAAGCTGGGGGAAGAATGGGTAGGAGGGAAGAAGGGCCTGGGGTCTTGGGCACTAGCAACCTCCTCTTCTGCGCACTACAGCCGCCTGGCGGTGGAGCATGATTCTCGACTATCTCGAGGAGGGTGTGTAGTTGGAATAGTGTATGAGGGGAACAGAGGAGGACCAAGGGCTCGAGAGGAAGGTGACGACACGGCAGTGGTACTGGTGGAGTTGGAGGTCCGGGTTGTCGGTGAATGTAGGGGAATGAGCGCCCGCTGCCCTGAGAAAAAGGAGGGGGAGGGGGGGAGAGACGGAGGGAATGAGTTATGAAGTCGAGGTGGAGGTGATGCAGTCATCCCCACTTCTCTTGGATCCACCTATGCAACAACAAGAGCAACCGCATAAATGTGCCTTCTCTGCTATCTGTGTGGAGTGTGGTGGTATGGAGAGACCACGGAAGCCCATGTCCGTACCCAGGAAGGAGGGAATGCGGCCACTTATCGGCCAGATGAGTTGACCACAATATCTTATCCTTCACTCCTGACCGCCCATGGATTTTCATCTATTCTCCCACATGTGTTTGTGGTAACAGTGGCGAGGGTGGAGGGTGGTAGTAGCACAAGGAGGAAGAGGATTGAGGAATGGAAGAGGAGGATAGCCAAGAATGTGGCCGCCACCACTTCTCAAGCAGCGATTGATCAACTCAGATAACTGAAGACCGCAACCGAACACAATGGCCGGGACCTCAGACACAGACACAGTCAGCTGGAGTGGACGCGTGTGATGTACAAGTCTTCAGTGCTGGGGCATTGTATGGCTCGTCGCCTGGCATGAAAGACAAAAAAGCAAGAAGCTGCACGATTCCACACCGTGAGAGTGACTGCTTTAAATTTTTTACACGACGTCACCGGTGGCCTTCCCACACGCGCGCGCCTTTTTCTGGGGTCCTTGCGCCCGTATTCCTATGTTTTTGTTTCACAGCTCGATTCATCACTTAAAGATCGTCTCATCCTCCTACCACTGCAAGAGTAAGGTTCGAAAATGCAGCATCGGTGCATCCTCCGCCCTCCCACGGCATTCCAACGCATCAGGGCGTTCCTCAGCACCAGCACCAGCCAATCAACACCCCCAACCCCACCGAAAAAGGTGCCGCGTCTGTCCCCGCAAGCCGTGAAGGTAGCCTTGACCATGGACTTGCCTGGCTGGGCGGATGTGAAGGGACGCGATGCCTTGGAAAAGACGTACCTCTTTAAAGACTTCGGGGAGGTAAGAACAGGAGGGAGGGGTTCAAGGTGGATTGTGGACGTTCGAATGGAGTAAGAGGATTTGGTTTATACAGGAACCGATCTCTGACTCACTCTGACACCCTCGCCATCCTTCCTTCTTCCTCCTTTCCTCCCTCACCTTCGATCCAGGCCTGGGGCTTCATGTCCAGGGCGGCCCTCTTGGCGGAAAAGCACGACCACCACCCGGAATGGTTCAACGTCTACAACAAAGTGCATGTGGTCTTAACCACACATGATGCTGGGGGGGTCAGTCAGAAGGACGTTGCGATGGGTAAAGCCATGGATGCTCTGGTAGTTGAGAAGCCGCGCTCGAGCTCCTAGAGAGTTGAGTAGAGAGTAGTGCCAATGTGCATATGCAGAGTGAGGAGACAATAAAATTATTGTGAATAGAATCGAAGGCAAGCAGAAAAGAAGAAAAAAGAAAAGAAGGAGGACAAACCCAGAAAAAAATAAGAAGCTGGAGAAGAAGGGTTATAGTGACTTACCTCACCACTTCACTACAGTGTAAGACGCAGTGCTTTGACTTGTTTTCTTTACCTGCTCCTTTCCCACTCCTGTCCCCCCCTCACCATCAACAACACGACCAATATACGTTCCGATACGGATAGCGACACACGTCCCTAGACCTTTCCCCCCCCCCCTCCTCTTCCTCCTCTTTTTTCGCCCACACCGCAGGCCGCCACTCCTTCCCCATCAAGCTCGACCATATCCCATCCCTCACACAACAGAAGGACACAACATTAATGCACAAGCCCTCACTGAATGGAAGGTCAAATACATCACCGTCCTCTCCCTCTCCCCTTCCTCCTCCTCCTCCCTCCTCCTCTCCTCCATGTCTTCGTAGATACACAATTCTCTCAGGCCCTTTGGTAAATTCGTAGGACGTGAGGGAGGAGACAGCAAGGAAGATGTGAAGGACGAGAAGGAGGAAGGCTATGCCGTACAAGCACCAGAGGAGGAGGGAGAGGGAGAGGGGGAGGAGGTTGGCAAGGACGTAGTCGACCAAGTCAGGGCTTCCTCTAGGAGGGGAGGGAAGGGGGGGAAGAGAGAGAAGGGAGAAATGAGATGAATCGGCTCCCATCGCGTCCATTAAGGGAGGTTCCCAACGTTTCCCTCCCTCCCTCCCTCCCTCCCGCCCGCCCGCCCTCTCCCTCTCCATGTACCTGCGTGCAAAGCCCGTCCCGACGACTTGCAAAGCCGAGTAACACGCCGTGTTCTGCGCCATGAGGAAGAGAAGGAAACGGCAATGGTTCCGCTCTCCCACGCACGTAGCGAGGAAGTGGCAGTGGTGGTCGAAAGTATGGACACAGCGGTTGCAGTGCGTGCAGTGGTGAGCACGCAAAGGCTGGTATAGACGAGGAAGAGGAGAGACAGAGGGAGGTATGAAGTAAATAATAACAGAAGTAGCATTCCTCTTGTTGTTGTGTGTTGTTGTACCCTCAACCCTCGCTCCCTCCTTTCCACATTCATCAACTACCTTCTTCATCCCACACTGCTTGCACCAGCCGTCTGGAGTGGTCGACATCCGCCCTGCTCTCCTCCTACCTCTCCTCAAATCGGGATGGTTCCAATCGGCGCTATAACTTGAATCAGCTGTTGGTACTGCACCTTGGTGCTGCTGCTGCTGCAGCTGCTGGAGCTCTCCCTGTTGCTGCTCCTCTCCCTCCTTCTCCTCTTCCTCCTCCCCCTCCTCCTCCTCCCTCTCTTCCTCCTCCCTCTCCTCCTCCTCCTGCTGCTGCTGCTGCTGCTGTTGCCGCTGCTGCTGCAGGGGTCTATGTTTGCGCTGCCTCCAATACCGAGGCCCCCGCAACAACACTTGATCATCTCCTTCCTCCTCTTTATTACCCTTCTCCTGACCAACTTCCCACATTTCAATCTCTCCTCCCTCCAACAAACGCAATCTCCCGTCCTCATCCTCCCTCCCTTCCGATGCCTCCTCTCGAGCCACGTATCCCGGACTACTCGCCTGTAACACCAAAAACAAAATGACTGTCGTCCCGACCGATACGGCAAAAAAGCCCCACAAATCTTTTCGTTCATGTAAATAGGTGCGGTCCGGAACCAGGGCCAATAGCACCGTGACGACGAGATTTGATGCCAGGTAGGTAGCGCACGCTTTGTTCCGCTTTTGTGTGGCAATGGGGAGGGATGGAGGGTGTGAGGGTGGGTCGGTGAACGGCTTCTTTGGCACTGCCTCTTTATAAAGATTAAAAATAATATCAACCGCATCTTTCCTTTGCCTAATCTCAATTTACTTACTTCGCGTCGTTGGGACGTTCGGGAGCGCGGCAGAGGCTTGGGTTTTTGTCGAGGCCAAGGTATGCCATTTTGTTCTGCTTCTGCCGACATTACCTCCACAAGCGAATCGTGCTCCTCCTCTGGTTTTCCCTTCTTCTTATCGTCGTCGTTGACGCGTCGCAATTCAGTGCCCCTGCTTGAATGTTATGTGTGTGGGTGATGGTGGATAGTGGGGTCACGAAAATGGTTTGAAGAATTGGGACGACTCGGCGATCGAATTGATGTGTCCAATTCATCTCAACCGTGCCTGACCTCACGGTTTTGCATGCCATGTCTTCACAAGGTTTTGGTCCTTTTGTATCAAAAAATCACAGCACCAGTTTGAGTGTATCAATAACGAGCATGTGACAACCTCCCCACCCTCAATCATGTCTGGATGCTCTTCTGACCCCAAATGGATCGTGTCCATACCTCCCACCATTACGCCCACACGCTTAGGGCCCCTCCGACTGATCATGCCACAATTGTGTAGGCCGGTTAAGGCCGAGGCCTCCTCCAGTGTCTCGACAGAGTTGTTCAGCAGCAGAAGCACCAGCCAGTATAGTAGCACCACCAACACCACCAATCCCCCTCCTAGCGGCATCACGTTTGCGGCCTTGACCCCGCTAATAAGCTTTTCAATTTTACTAGGCGTCGTGATGGACGACGTAATCATCGATTTTTGCGAGAATGCCGGTACGGAGCCTCTGGGATGGGGCATGAGTGGGGTTTACCCTCTTCTAGATGTATACCCCCCCCCCCTCCTTTGTATCTATGACGACAAACGCTGACCATTTCGTTTAATTCTTTCCATTACCTCTATTCTTTACCTTTCTCCTCTTCTCTCAGAATGGAAGAAGGCCTATCTTGCCGCACATCGGACGGCAACTCTGCCGACTAGCGCCTTTGTTCCTCTTGCTTGTGTCTTGGGATTTGGTGGATTCGTGTACAACATTTATGTGAACAACTTGAGCAGCAGCCGCAGTGGCTGTAAGATCCACAGTAGTGAAGGTAGTAGTATCAATGCATCTGGATGTACCAGTGAGGAGAAGGTGATAACCACCATGGATGGCAAGAACAAAAGGCGATGCAGCAGTAGAGGGAAACCCAGCAGCAACACTAGCACCAAGAATGCCGTTATCTACACTGATAGCACATCCCTGCATACTCCCATCTCTCCTTCAATCCACGCCCCCCTTTCCAACACTGGCCAATGCAGTAGCCCTTCCCCTCTTCTCGACTGGCGCATCCTTATTAGCACCGGTCTTGGACTCTTAATGTACGTACTCTTCGTCCACTTTCTCATCCCCAGCCAAGACTTCATCGCCGGCGTCGTAGTGTCTGACAAGTCGCGTCTACGGAGCGCTGGACAGGTACAAGAGGCTTTAAGGCTTGTGAAGGGAGGGCATCTGCTGTTGTTCGGTGCATTGACTGGAATGGTTGCCTTGCAGGTCTCATTGCTAGGCCACGGCGGGCTAAGTAAATGGAGGAGTCAACAGGTAGAGAATGAATAGGATAGATTGTAGGCGAGAGAGGTAGGGCTATAGAAGTTTTGTGTACAGGGCCTCAATTTGAAATGAAGGGGTGTGACATTGACCAATGCAGCAAAGCCTTAGTGAAAGGTTACAAGACGGAAATCGAGATGAATATGTATGTAGTAAGGTAAATATGGCCAAAGAAAAACAGGGCAGTGACATCGCATCAACAGATCATGCTGCTGATTGTGAACTTTTGTTTTCAATGTGTAATGCGTAATCGAATGAAGAAGGTTGGATCGTAGTCAAGCCTTCCCGTGCTGCAAGGTCTGCTGACGCCATGCTAGCTATGGTTCTGTACGTGGAGGCACAACTCCAATTCCCCTATGAAGCGGTGTGGAAGTAAAGTTTGTGGCTACTTGAACCTACCATATTCCCTCCGTCCTCCCAGGTCCACTCGGTCCAAAAGAATGTTCTTGGGGTCGACGTGTAGCGCGGATACGTGCCGTGGAATGCAAGCCCGACGGGGAGGTGGCCCCACCAAATGCAACGTATCTGTCTTGCCTCCTTCTTTCCGCTCCAATCGCACACCATTACATCCACAATTCACGCCCTCCACCCATAGCTGGCACAGGGAACACTGAAGCTGGAGCCTTGAAGGTGCAAGGAGACGCTTAGAAACGACCTAGCTTCGGATAGGACCTCATGCCAACCCCCAGAATGGTACGGGAACCCAGCGACGGCCGCTTGACCCATCAAGGCGCCGCCTTTCTCTTTCTCATAACCACTACAATGGCTGCAGCAGGCGGTGCAGCCCTTGTCCTCTTATTGCAGCACCGCGGCACTCTCCCTCCACCTCCACGCCGACAAGCACCACGCTCGCCAAGCAAGGGCAAAGAAGTGCATGCCGCCCACGTTGGCAGCCCTAGCAAAAGCAACAGCAATCGGGACACTATGCCTGTGGAAGGGAGCGAGGATATCTTCCCTCCTTTGCCCCCCACCGTGGTGGCTTTGCTCCACTCCACCCGTGTCTGTCACCTGAGTACTACCAGCTCGGATGGCTTACCGCATTTGTCCTTGATGCGGTTCACTTACCGACAGGAGGAGGAAGTAATTATAATGACAACGCGGACCGACACCAAGAAGTATGAGCTGTTGTGTTCGAGCCCCAAGGTTGCTGTCTTGGTACATGATTTCCCGTCGTTACGGAAGGAGGAGGAAGAGGAGGAAGAGGAGGTGGGAGGGAGTAAGGGAGGGGGGGAGGGAGGGTCGACGGTCCAGGACGTAGAAGACGGAGCAGGAGAAGGGCACACATACGCGATAACTTTAAATGGCGTGGCACATGTGCAGAAGGGAGAGGAGGCAGAGAGGTTTCGGGCGCTGCACTTGGTGAATAATATTGCTTACAGGCAGTTCATCGAGGGGGAAAAGATCGCTGTGTTTACGGTGCATGTGATGAGTGCACGAATATGCAATGTGAAAGACCGCGTGACGTACTGGGATAAGCATACGGCGGTCAAGGCAGCAAAGGAACAGGAGATGAAGAAGGAAGCCGAAACGGTGTGAATGGAGGAGAGGGGAGAAAGAGACGGAAGTTGTAAAAGGTGTAGAGAGCAGAGGAGAGGAAGAAAAGAAGGATTCCGAAAAGGTGTAGGAGGGCGATGACCGGCATCAAACAATGCATGTGCGAAGAAATGGGTAAATTTTTAAAAATAGGTCGGAGTCGGTGAGTTGTTACAAAAGCGACAAGAGAGCGAAGCTAAGAGAGAAGGAAAAGGAATAATAACACGAAGAAAAAGAAGAGCAGAATGACCTCAGAGGCCACTTACAACTCCTTTGCAATCGATTGGAATGTCCCTTCGGTCACATGACTGTCATTTCTCCTCCTCCTCCTCCTCCTCCTCCTCCTCCTCCTCCTCCTTTCTCCTCTTCTTTCTCCTCCTGCTCATCTCTTCCATCAACACCTCCACTGCCCTTCCCACCCCATCCTCCTCCCTCAACCACCCTGCATACCGCCTTGTCGTCTTCAGACAGATCTCCCTCCCTCGCTCCAATCCCTTCAACGCCTGGTACACCGCTTCCTCTATCCCTCCGTCCTGCTCTCCCTCCCTCCCCATCACTGCCCCTATGCCCAGATAGGCGACACGTTCCCCCCAAACACGCTGCTCCTCCGTACATGGCAGCACCAGTTGAGGAACCCCCCTCCCTTCTCCTTCTCCTCCCTCGCCTCCTCCTTCGCCTCCTCCTCCTCCTCCTCCTTCTCCTCCTTCCTCTTTTCCTCCTCCTCCTCCTCCTCCACCTCCTCTTGCGCCTATGCACGCCATCGTTGAGCCCAACCCTCCGTGATGCAGCACGAGGTGACAACGAGGGAAAAGCCAGGAGTGAGGAACGTATTCTTCAACTGGAAGACGCAGAATATCATCCCACGTCAGCTGCTGCTGCTGCTGCTGCTGCTGCTGCTGCTTATCAACCCCCCATTCCTCGTCTTTCTCCAACGCCACCTCCGCCCCCAGTGAAGAGGAAGGAGGGAAGTGCAGCAACAGCAAACGAAAGCCTCCGCTGCCATATCCTGTCCTCTTCTCCCCTTTCTCAGGGTTGTCAGGTGATCCTCCCCCCCTCCCTCCCTCGCTCCCTCCTCCTCCTCCCCCTCCAGGGAAAGCGCGTCGCAGCGCCTCCACCACACCCTCAATCAATCCCTCCCATTCACTCCGTGTCCGAAGTCCAACCTCCACGCACGACCCCATGTCCAGACAGATCAATGGAGGACGGGGAAGGGAGGCAGGAAGCACTGGTAGTGCCATTGCTCCCTCTTTTCCTTCTCCTTCTCCTCCTTTACGTGCCAGCGCACATGTCGTCGCCTCTGTGTCCTCCTTCCCTTCCTCGCCTTCCACAAACCGCTGCAGAGCCTCCGAAGGCATCCATTTCTCCTTCCATTCCTCCTTCCCCTCCCTCATGTCCTCCTCCTCCCACCTCCAGGCGCCACAGAAAACGGCCGCCTTTGGCCAGTAGCCGGGTTTGGGGTAAAAGAATTCACTGACACCGTACAGGAGGGGCGTGCCACCCGTCAGGGCTAGACGAGCAGTGAGTGAGAGGGAAGAGGAGGAGGATGAGGAGGAGGAGGAGGGCTGGAAGGACGGCGAGGAGATGCAGGGACACAGGCCGTGCCGCTCTCGAAAGGTGTGATAGACAGGCAGGAAGAGGCTGAGCATCCAGTGCGTCATTTCCTTGAATCTCTCTTCGCTTTCCTCTACCCTTTGCATCATCTTGAATAAATTTGCGCCCAACATGGACCTGACATATGCGAGGGAGGGCTCGGGCGAGGGAGGGGCGAGGGAGGGGTGGAGGAGGACGTAGGAAGGGATAGAGAGGAGCTCGGCGAGGTGAATGCCAAACTTGGCGACGAGATTAAAAGCGAGGAGGGCAATAGGGGTGTGAATGCGACAGGCGGCGAGGCAGGCGTCGAGTTCGTGTTGAACGTGGGAGGGGCCGGCGTTTGGTAGGGGTAAGGGCGGTGTGGGGATGCCTCGGAGGACGAGGCGGAGGGGGGAAAGAGGATTGGAAGATTGGTGGAGGAGCGCATGGAGACGGGACAGGTATTGAGCGTGGGTGACGACGACCACATCGAGCTGGTCATGATCCTGCTGCGCGATACGCCGGGCTATGGCAAGGAGCGGCAAGAGGTCCCCTAGGGAGCCAAGGGCAAGGAAGACGATGCTGTTTGAAGTGGACGCCATCAAGTTCAAGGGTCCACCACATGGCAGACCGACAAAGGCAACGGCCCTGGCCCCTGTAGATGTACATAGTGGCATGTAAAAAGAACAATGGTTGTGCGGTAGAAAGGCGCGGGAGACCTGCACGCATCAAGAGGCAAAGAAAAACCTCCTGTGCACGTATTTCCAGTGGAATTTTTCCACACCCTTCCACCCTTCCACCCACACGCTCCCCCCGAACTCACACACCATCCTTCCTTTTTCCCTTTCAACAGAAACAAAACGAACATGAAACTCCTACTTCCGGTCCTCGTCATCTTCGCCTTGGCCAGCACTTCCACGGCCTTTCTCCTCCCGTCCTGCCCCATCCCTTCCACGTTCAGCTGGAGCAGCAGCAGCAGCAACACCCGCCTCGGTGCATCCATCTACGACGACATCAATGCCGCCATGAAGCAAGCTATGAAGGATAAGGCCAAGGAAAAGCTCAGTGCTTTGCGCAACATCAAATCTGCCTTTGGAACGGCCCTCAAAGAGGAAGGCGCTGCTGAGTCGCTGCCGGACGAGAAGGCCATTGCAATTCTTACCAAGCTTCGCAAACAAAGGCTAGAGAGCATCGAGATGTTCCAGAAAGGCAATCGTGATGACATGGTACAGGCCGAACAAGCCGAGCTGGCCATCTTGGAGGCATACTTGCCTCAGCTGGCTGATGAGGCCACGACGAGGGAGTGGGTCGCTGCTGCCATCGTCGAAAGCGGGGCCAAAGCCAAGAGTGACATGGGGAAGGTGATGGGGGTGATGATGAAGAAGCACAAGGGGAAGACGGACAACAAATTGGTATCGAAGCTGGTGGGGGAGATGCTGGGGTAGGTGATGTAGGGTAGAAAGGACTAAGAACAAGGGGTTACATTTGATGTGCGATTTTGCAAGTAGGAGTCGTAGGTACCATCACGTCTTCTTCTTTTCGTTCTAATCTTTCCTTCCTTTCGCTTGTATCAGGCTTCTTTCCAGGCGGCACCTCTCTTCGTCTCTTTTCTTGGACGGTTGTTACAAATTAACTTACTCGATTCGCGCATTTCACACACTACATCTTTTCAAAAGCCGCCCTCTCCCTTCCCGTCCCTTCCAGTGCCTCCTGACAACGACAGGCCATGAATCTTGTCGCATCTTCTCATACTCTTCTTTACTCTTATCGTCATGTCATCAGGCCCCACGTAGGCACAAGGCTGCGCTCACACATTACTGCACGCCCTTCATCTCTTCCCCCGTCCCTCTCTCTCTCCCAATAACTCACCTTCTCTTTCTCCTCCCGAAGTCCCTTAATCCATACACCCATCTTTTTTCAAAATTAATTGCATTTCCTTTCCTCCCCCCCTCCCCCCCTCCCCCCCTCCCTCACTCCTTCTCACCTCACCGTCATCCTCCCCAGCACCCTCGCCCCCAGCGCGTACAACACTGTATACATGACCACTTGTACCCCCATCCACAGCAGTACATCCAATGCCAAATCTCTCCATCGGGGCCCTTCCTCCTTCCCCCCCTCCACCATCACCCCTCCCTTTCCCTTGTAGTAATCGTCCAAGAAACGATCCTTCTCTTCAAACCGACGCGTAAGCCACTGCCGCACCTTATCCTCCTCCTCCCAGGGGATCTCCCGCATATCGAACGTCCGCACATTCAAATGCACATACAGTGGCGTTGGATGATATTTGACCAAGTCTATGACATTGAAAGGTGCATTGTACAGGGAGGAAGTTGGGGGGTAGGCAATGGTTATGTCCACTAGTGTCTCCATTCCCTGCCGATGCAGCGCTTGGCCAGCCTCCAGGAAGGCACCGTGCTTTGGCAGCAGGCAGTGATCGAGGAGGGGAAGGTTGTTAGCTTGGGCGTATTCGTGGGATTTCTGAAGCATACATTCCCGAAAAACGGCGCCCTCGGGGAAGAGGAAAAACTTCGTCATCCTCCGTTGAAAAAAACGCGAAACGCTCTTGCGGATTGTCTCGAGGTCCATCTCTTTCCCGTACCCTAAAACAGGGCATTCTGACATGTAGGCAATCCATCCCAAGGGCATGTTGATGAACCCCCGCCACATTGGCCAACAGGTATCGCCGTTGACGCTGTTGTGGGCATGCAGCCAAGGGGAGAGGACGAAGGAATCTGCCCACGAGAGGTGGTTGATCATGATCAAGGCACGGGGAAGCTTGCCGGGGGTGAAAAGGTCGATGTACCGTTGCCATGACGAGGACCAGGAGGAGGAGGAAGAAGAAGGCATGGTCCCCAGGCCAGAAGCTGCTGCAGCGTGCCCTGTGACCCGCAGTCGAATGTTGGCCCACTTGAGGAAGATCATAGGGGGGAGCCAGCCGAAGCGAACGCCAAGGATGCGGGTTGCGTGCCATATTGGTGGATACATCGGCGCAAACACCACGTACATGACTAGTTCCAAAAATGCGGCCGACCAGAAGTTTAGGAGAATGAGTACCGCGAGGAAGTAGCCTAATAAATCGGCCGAGATGGATGCCGAGACCTCATGGGTTTTGCTGCCGCCGGCGCCACCATTTACTTTGTCGCTCGACGTGTCCAAGGGTCGGGTCTCGAGCCGCTCACCATTTCGTTGGGGCGTGGACGGCGTTGTTGGCGTCCCCATGCGGCTTTTAAGGGGGGCCCACGGCAACGGCAACCTACAGCAAGAGCGACAGCCTGGGAGAAGTATCCTCCTTTGATTCGATGTGTCGAATCGAAGCCCGTCCTGTGATTTGGTGGGTGGCTGTAGCGTGGAAAAGCGACGGGGGGCGAGCCAGTAAGTGGGCGACTGCATGATTACAAAGAGAAAGGACGGAGGACGTGAAGAACCACACAGCAAGGGGCAGCCTAGACTCGCCGGTGGTATTGGAGGAGTCCAAGCCCGCGTTGTCGAGGTTTTGTCGATGTCTGTCACTCGCCACCGCGATTGCTTTGTGAGCTCGCGTCCTCTGGTTTGGGTGCAGTGAATGTCACACACACACACACAGATACTTTTGAGACGACGGCGGACACTTTAACGTGATATCTTCTACCTGTGTCTTCCATTCCCCCCTGCCTGTTACCCTCCTACAACAGGCGGCGGAGCGTCAGCCTCCCCACTCGCCACCCCTGCTTCTTCTCGCCTTGTCAAGCCGTGACACCTACACGACCCCTTTATCCTCTTTTTTCAATGCCTGGTCAGCACTACCATCATCATGAGATTAGATCGCCCCCCGCCGGTATTTTCAGTCCACTTAAGCCATTCCTCCATCCCTACATATCATATTATTTATTACATAGCAGAGGCCCTGTTCCCTCCCCCAGTGGGCCCTCGATCCTCTCATCAACTACCCCAGAACAACAACGCATCAACTCGCTGTCCCATTTACCTCCACCATGACTGCAGCGCAGCGTTCTCTCCGCTCCTTCTCTCTCCTTCTCACCCTCGTCTCCCTCTTCCTGCTCCCCGCCCTCCTACTCTCGGCCTCCACTGACAAGCCCCAAGGGCATACGGGCATCGTCAAGCCCTTCAAACCCGGCCCTCCCGGAATCAAGCTCAAGAGCGGCGAAATTGAAAAACTCCGCAAAGGTGAAGCCGTAAAGCAACAGCTGTCCTCCGGCTCGGGTGGGCGGGGCTTGGTCATCCAGGATGTGCATGCCCCACCTGAAGTGGTGTGGGGAAGGATCATGGACTTCCCGGCTTACACCCGTATGGTGCCTCGGGTGAGTCTGTGTGAGAATTACAAGATGCAGGAGAACTACATGCAGGGGCTGAAGGAGATCTACACGAGGATGCGGTTGACGGTGATGGGTTTCAATGTCGAGTATTTTATTCACCACAAATACTACCCAAAAATGAACACGATCGTGTGGACACTGGACTACAACAGGGAGGTACGTTCGGGGGTGGGATATCCTCTCTATCTCTCACTCTCTCCCACTCTATGTATACATACATGTGGATATATAGACAGATGGGTGGATAAATTTATTTATAGAGAGAGAGAGAGAGATGGAGAGAGAGAGAGAGAGAGAGAAATAGGTATATTCGGTGCTGGCCTTCGGCATCTACGTTTCATCAATCCACCCATCCTCACCTTCCTCCCTCTCTCCCTCCCCCCTTCCCTCCAGAGTGATTTGGATGACTCTGTGGGCTACTGGCACGTGATTCCCCATCCTGACCCCGACAGGGAGCACTGGTCTCGTGTGTACTACTCCATTGACATGCGCCTCAAGTCTTGGATGCCAAGCTTCGTCAAGAATGTGCTGAAGAACCAGGTCGGTCAGCCGGCCCTCACTTCCTCCTTCCCTCACTCCCTCCACTCCCTCCACTCCAATTGCTTTTGAACCTATTTCGTCGACCTCCCCTCCGTCCCACCCTCCCTCCCACCTAGTGAATGCAAAGTTCGACTGAGTTTTCCACTTCACTTCCTTCAATCCACACTCCCCCTCTCACTCCCCCCCTCCTTCATTTCTTCTCACTGGCCGTCACCAAAGGTACCCCCTGGGTGTGGAAGGGGAGCTGGCAATTCCAAACCTCTCACTCCCCTCCCTCCCTCCCTCCCTCCCCCCCTCTCCTTCGTTTCCTCCCACAGGCCCTGACGCAAGCCACCTCATGGGTGAAAAAGGAGAGCGAGAGGATTGGCGTTCCATCCAAATTTCGAAAACGTTCAATGGGCTCCCCGCAGGTAGGGAAGGAGGGAAAGAGGGAGGGAAGGAGGGAGGGAGGGAAGGAGTTGATCATGAATGCAGGCATCAGCGCGTCGGACGTGTGGGCAGGTAAGAAGAAAAGTGAGAAAATGAGTAGAGGGCCAGTAGGCCAAGACGGAAAATGGAAAATGAACAGATGACGAAGAAGAGAAGAAAGCGGTGTCCAGATCAGAACGTCGCTCCTTCTGTATTCTCTTCTGAGTATACCCTTACTCCCTCCCTCCCTCCCTAGCCCCCTGATATGGCCAAGATGGGCGAGGGCCTGCGGGATATTAAGGAGGGCTGGTGCCGCCGTATTAAGGCTGCAACGAGCTGTATTAATGAAAGGTTCCCGTGGGCGGGAGGGAAGGCGACGCCGGTGGTGGGGTCGGCGAAGGGCGGGAAGTAAGGAAGGACGGAGGAGGGAGTGATGGGATGGGAAGACCAGAGAGAGAAAGAAAAGGATTGAGACCTTTTCATGGGAATAGATTGGAAGTGAGAGATGAAGGAGAATGAGGAGGAGGAGGAGGCGGCGGGAGTGTCGTCTAGAGGAGAGAGAGGGAAGAGAGAAATGGAGGCCACAACTAACAGTTTTGTAATGATAGGTCACAAGAAGGGGAGAAAGGGGAGAAGAGTAGATAGGTTAATTGAGGGGGACGGACGAAAAAAGGAAGTGCATGAGAAGAGGAATAATAACGGAAGAAATACAAACCGCTTATTTGATCGAAAATAAAACGACTCGTTCCCTCATTCCATTTGTCCGCCACCTTGGGCCATCTCCACTCCCACACACCCTCTTCCCTTTCCTTCGCTTCCTCTTTCGTTCAACCACTTCACACGCAAGTCTCCCATCCTCTGTCCATCTATCTATCCAACCCTCCCTCTCTCCCTCCCTCGCTACTGCATGACCGACTCGTAGCTAGGTATCATGTACCGGATATGCTCAAACGCCTCCCTGCCCCCCGTGATTTCCAGCAACTCCAACGTCTCGTTCACCAGCTCCGACACACACAGCCGTCGTCGTTGCCCCCAATCCATTTCACCCCTTTGGTTTCTGCTCCGGGTATGTATCTTGTATTTGTTGAACACGGCAGAGGCGCCCAGGAAGTGGTGATAGAAAGGGACGAGGGCCGGGCCGATCCTCTCTGGGTCCGTTAAAATGAAATCTTGGAAAATTTTTAGGGTCGTGGCGAGAATGATAGGTTGGTGCGTATCCAGGGCGCGCTTGAGGGGGGAAAGGAGGAAGGGGATACAAGCGAAGAGTTTGTGAGGGCAGGCCTCCATCAAGTCGAGTACGCCTTGCACGGCCAGAAAACGGTAGGGATCTCTGTTCTCCCGCAGGCCCTCGAGGAAGAGAGGGAAGATGCTGCGGTATTCAAGATTGGAGGGAGGCGTGTGCCACTTAAGCCTAAGGCGGCGTATACTATTTCTGCTGCTGCTGCTGCTGCTGCTGCTGCTGCTGCTGCTGCTGCTACTGCTCCTGGCAGGCTCGCGTCGGTGCTGAATGGAGGCAGGGAGAGTGCCACGATCGTACGCCTGGTGGAAAGGGTTTGGACCAGAAGTACTGCTGCGATGGAGATTCCAGTCAGACATTATTTGCCTTGTCTTCTTGGTGGTTGCGGTCGTGGTGGAAGCGGGGATTGAGGGCATGGGGGAGGGGCGGTCTAGGCCGAGGCGACGACGCGTCTGGGAAAGACGAGTGGTCAAGGTGCCCTTATCGTCACTCGGACGAAGTGGACACAGTGGTGGCGACATTCCCTTGTTCTTGCAAGGAGCGGCAGTAGAGAGGGAATGCTGGTGCTGTGTTCGTCCTTGCTTTCTCTGGGAGATGGGTGGAGGTGGGGGCTGGTTGGCTTTGAGAGGGGCAGCTTGGAGGTGGAACCGGTTGTGGACATTTCCATCGTAGAGGAGGGACGTCGAAAATAATTGTGCAAAATGCGAAGATTTCTGGGTTTGTGGGGAGGGTCGTTGTCGAATATGGGAAGCCAAGAACTCCTCAATTGACAGACTTGCCGCGACGGTCATGTCTGTGTGAAAACGGTGCAAACGTTGATGCTGCTGCCTGGTAAATGTGGTGACCGCTGGCACAGCCGGTATACATTTGCCATTGCTTGTCGAAAAAGAGACAGACACTGGCAGCCGCTGGCCAGTGCCAAGCATTGCTGGCAGGGGCTAAGCGTGGAAGGCGCTGAGCGTTTCGCAGGGGAGGCCGGGCGGGTGGGGATGACCTGTGTGTGATTTGGGAATAGGTCTCATAAAGAAGGCAAGAAAATCTTGAAAGTCGATGTATGTGGGAACAGTTTTTACCGCTGTAGAGTTAGTGTCATGTGGAGATAAGGAAGCTCAAAGCTGGACGAGAAGATAAATCCTGGTGTGCATGGATCGAATCAAGGTAATGGCGACGTTTTTGGGCCGTTGTCACTTTTTGACTTTTTGAACGGAGCAGCATTTTTTCCTTCGATTACTTCTGTGTGTGTTTGTGCGTTATGGGGCTCAAATGCGGACGTGCATCATCCCATTTAAATGCCCTTCCAGCATGAGCCAAGCATGTCCTTCCAAGAAGCATGTCGCCACCACTTCCTTGTCACATGCTCACCAACCACCTCCCCTTTCCGAGGGCACCTGTAGAGCCATTTTCGTGGAAAATACCTCGGCAAGGGTTTATGTTGAGTAAGCTTTGGGGAAGTTGGGCCACGGATTGACAAAAATGCATTGACTTGGATGCAGAGAGGGCCTAAAAGAGCGTGGCAGGACCCCCTTCCCTTCCACCGACCTAAGAATCCCGAAGGCCTCAAAATCTCATCGCACAGACGGATATATAAACTTATTACAACAATACGGCAATCGTTTGCGCTTGTTTTGGCTAGCTATCTTCGCACTTTAGACATATATACTCTAATGGATGAAGCGGAAGGAAGATGGTCAACTCTGTGCATATATTTAGAAACGGAATAGAACCAAGGAAAAACTCACGAAAGAAACCACGACATTGGTCACTGACACTCTCTTAAAATAAGTATGAAATATACGTACCACGTAGGAACGTGTAAATAGACACGTTCCTATCACTTTCGAAATTCAAGCGCAACATCCCGAGGTGTATTGCCAGGGAGATCTCCCAGACTGCCTGCTCCCCTACTGTAATTTCTGTCTTACTCTATCCCCGAACCCCCACCCCTCTTTGGAACCCTGTACCTCAACCCCAAAACTCCTTTTCCAAATAAGGCAGCGGATGTGCATCCACACCTTATCTCTTCACCCTGGCAAAAGGGCGTGAGCGGAAGGCTCTCGATTTGAACACTCCAGTCTCCCCCACCGTGTGCCGATCCACGGGAGAATGGGAAAAGTCCTCTCAAACCCTTGAAATTATAATGAGAATGATATACTCCTGCACTCAATTGTAATCTTAGACGGGAGGAGTGCTAAATGGTGCAGCTTGGGGCCTTAGCCCTGCCTTCATGCGGGGTTGGACCTCTCTGTTCGCCGCTGCGAGAGAGCCGGCCCCCTTGCCTCCCTTTTTGATTGACTTCGTGGTCCGAAAATGTCCTCTTACGCGCTCGTTGCTCCATGAGTCCATCTGTATTGAGATCTATTCTGAAGTTGTCCATAATCGTAAGTCATAGCCACTGGACATTTCCCATCTCGACCCCGGACGCCCCTTCCCACCCACCCCCGACGGGTGTCGGTCGGACTTCTTGCTTTGTGACGCCCCGTGCCGCGCCCCGACAATGCCAATGAAATTCTCTTCGTATTTCAAAAACAATTCCCATTTGTCACTCATGTATCACACTCTTTTTTACTCATTCGCATAAAAGAAAAACAGGTAAGCAGCAGGCCGGCCTGTCCAAGCCCCCGAGTGCCTCTTTTTTTTCCAGCGAGCGATGATGACATACCATGTGTACACAGGCGTCGCTCTGTCTTCCACCCCTTCAGATGCCACACAGCCACCCGCAGCACCTTCATAAGGGAGATATGAAGGCATGGGGTGTAGTCACACTCGTTTTGGGATCTACTGAGTTGTCCTACGCCTCATATGCGCCCGCGTCGCTGATTTAGTTTCGACGATCCCCTTCTTCATGTTCCTTATTTTGTGCCGACCCTACTTCCTCCCCTCCTCCCCCCCCCCCCTCCTTCCATGGTGTGATTTTTCATCCGCGTAATCCGCGTCCAATGCATTTCAACATAGGCAACGACAGGAAAGAGGCAGCTGCAGCATCGGGATAGGCCACGTCAAACGACATCACAGGGGCATTTACACAAACGACACCGGGCAGCCTTATTATTACCCAAGGCCGCTTTCCTTTAACCCCCTCGCCCGCAGTATTCCCACAACCCCACCATGTTGGCCGATAAATTGGAAGTTCGTGAGCATACCCTGTACGGGTTCAGATGTCGTGGGCTTTTTGCAGCGGAGACAATCAAGGTAAGGCGCGCGAAGGCCTCCCAACCTCCAACCCCCTCGCTCTGCTCCTCTGAACCTCTCCGACACTTCCTTATGAAGTCAATCAGGACCATAATTATATTCTTCTAGCTGCCTTATCATCTCAAATGTACATGCATATTGCCTCTGCCAACACCCGTCCCTCCCTCCCTCCCTCCTTCCCTCCCTCCAGGCTGGGGAGGTTGTCTGGTCTTACAAGGAAGGCACCGAGATTCTTCGGACGTACAACAAGCACCACATCGACGCCCTTCCCGACTCATCCGCCAAATCCAATATTATCACCTACTCGTACATGCTTGACGACGATCTCTTCGGCTCTACTCCTACTCCTGAAGGTCCCTCCCTCCCTCCCTCCCTCCCTGCCTGCTGTTCTGTCCCCCCTTCTCCCCTAGGTTTTTTTATTTCATTTCCTGGTTCTAATCCATATTCTGGAACAAATTGCTGTATTCCCCCTCTCTCTTTTCCCCCCTCTTCCTCAGAGGACCCTTCATACTTCTTCAACCACTCTTGCGCGCCAAATTGCTGGTACAGCGGCGACAACTGCATCGTGGCCATGCGGGACATAAATAGGGATGAGCATGTGGTGTATGATTATGCCATGACCGAGACCGAAGGGAGTTTGCACGCTGGGCTGGAGTGCCGGTGCGGGGCCGGGAGGGAGGGCGGGAAGGAGGGAAGGGGGGAGGAAGGGATGACGTGCCGGGGGGTGCTCCGGTTCGACGACTGGAGGAGGGCGAGCTGGGCGGAGAGGTACAGTGGGCATGTGACGAGTTATGTGCAGAGAAAGATGGAGGAAAACAGCTGGCACGATACCCGGGTGGTGTTGAGGTTCAAAAAAGGCGCGAATGGTGCGGGGGAGGGCGGGATGGTGGAGGGGGGGGAGGGGGGAGGGAAGGAAAAGGGCTTGTTTCTGACGGCGGCGATGAGGAAGGGGGAGGTGGTGCTGGTGTTTGCAGGGAAGGTGGTGGGAATGGAGGGACTGCTGGCAGCCGGGAGAAGGAATATGGAGCTGTCGTTGCAGGTACGCCTCGGCCTCCTTCCCTTTCTCCCTCCCTCCCTCCTTCCCTCCCTTCCCTTTTTTCCACGACGATCGATAGCGTGCGCCATCGCCACATGCAACCCACCTCAGTGCTACCGACACATACACATCCTCCCTCCATCCCCAGATCAACGATACCCTGTGGCAGATTCCGTCCACCAGAGGCCCCGAGACGAGTGATTTCGTCAACCACTCCTGCGACGCCAACTCGGGTAAGGAGGGAGGGAGGCAGGGAGGGAGGGAGGGGGGTTGGGAGGGAAGGAGGGAGGGCAACGTCGACAAAGACAAAGGTGGGCTTCGTCCCGTGCCTTGGTTCCTTTATTCTCATCCCCTCCTCCCTCCCTCCCTCCCTCCCTCCTTCCCTCCCTCCATCCCTCCCTCTCCCAGGCATGGAAGACTCCACCACTGTGGTGGCCATCCGGGACATGCGGGCGGGGGAGGAGGTGACAATTGACTACGCTACTGTCAACAGCGGCATCAACACCTCGGAGGGCGACAACTTTCAGTGCCGGTAGGTCGGTCGGGAAGCAACCCCTCCCCTCTTCCCTCCCTCCCTCCGCTCTTTTCTGCCGTTAACGGTCTGGGACCTGTACCCTCCCTCCCTCCCTCCCTCCCTCCCTCCCTCCCTCCAACCTGTCCTGCTTCTCCTCCCATGCCGTTCAACGCACCACGTCCATATAATCATGTTCCATGCCTTTCGTTCCTCCCTCCCTCCCTCCCTCCCTCCCTCCCTCCCAGCTGCCAGGCCAAGGGATGTCGAGGCACGGTCACCAGCCGAGATTGGATGCTCCCCGACGTGCAAGAGAAGTAAGGAGGAAAAGAGGGGGGGAGGGGGGAGGCATTGACTCGACGAGTCGTATCACTGCTCATGCTTGAACTTACGCCCCGCCATCGGTCCCTTCCTCCCTCCCTTCCTCCCTCCCTCTCTCCATCCCTCCCTCCCTAGGTACTGGCCGTACTTCCCGCCATTCGTGCGTCGGCTCATTTTGTCGCAAGCCGCGACGGCGAGTGGGAGGGCGGGAGGGAGTGAAGGAGGGAGGGAGGGGTGGCGGGGCGAGACCAAGGGAATGATTCCTTCGAGCATATCCGTCGTAGAGCTTTCTTAGGGCGGGAGGGCGGGAGGGGGGGAGGGCGGGACGGAGGGCGACTGCGGCTGTTTGCGTGGATGGTGTGTCGTCGTTTTTCATGTCTTCCGGAGAGGGTGTGAAGAGGGAGGGCGGGAGGGAGAGCGGGAGGAAGCGTGAGGGAGGGAGTGTAGTGGTGTTTTTTTAAATGATTCGTTTTCGAGTTAGAGGATGTCAGGAATCGGAGAGAAAGCGATCGGGAATGGACGGAGGTGTGGGTCTAGGAAAATGGGTGAAGGAATGACAAGGGATGGACCGATGTAGGGAGGGAGGGGAGAACCTTCACTTGAGGTGCTTATAGTCACCAGCGGAGATCGCAGGATGAGGAGGGAAGGCAAGGGACGACAGTTCGATGACTAGTAAGACAGGGAGGAGGGGGGTGGGATGGGGAGTGACAGAACAGTGGAAGTAGACAGGAGGGGAAGGAGGGAGGGAGAGAAAGAGGGAGGGGGAGACGAACTCACCAACCAGAGTACTGAATTTATTCTTTCTAGATGAGGTATAGTGGGAAGGGATCAGAGTGAGAGGGAAGGAAGCATGGCATGTGTGTGAAGGCAGGGTAGTGGAAACCAATCACGATAACGAGATGAAGCGCGTTTATGGCCGTGCCCTGCCGTAGCTCGCTTTCATCTCTGTGTGTGTGTGAGTGAGTGACTGGAAACAAACCGTTCCCTCGTCAACCTCCTCTTCGTCCTCTCTTTTCGTTTTTATGCCGTAAAAAATTTCTTTAGTGTATAGGCTATGTTTGCGATTGCTCCCGTGGAGTTCGAGTTCGTTTCTCTTTCAAAAAGCGGGTGGGTGGGTGTTTAATCTCTCTCTTCTCTCTTATTTCTCATCTGTTCTCCTTTCTTCTTCCCATCTTCGTGCCTCAGACCGGTGGCTTTGATGTCTTGCTGGAAGCTGTCATTTCTTCCCTCACTCCTTCCTTCCCTTGTCCTCCTCGTCGCTGGATTTGATTCTTGTCTTCTCCTCATACTTCTACTTCTTCATTTCTTCGCTGGTGCTGCTGCTGCTGCCACCAATACTACTACTACTACTGCTGCTGCTGCTGCTGCTGCTGCAGGCTATGTTGCTGGTGTATCTGTCGGCTCGGCTGGTGATCAATCTCCAAAAAAGATGAGCCGGTGGAGAAGCGACGCCGCGGGGCTCGTTCAAGGTCTCTCTTCCATCATAGAGAAGCGTTCAGCTTAAGCCTCTCTGGCCGGCCTTCCGCCCTCTTTCCCTCCCTCCCTCCTCTTTCTCTTGTCTCTTTCCCGTCGAGCGCCTTTTCCCTCACTCTCTCTATATATGTAGATAGATGTCATCGATATATGTAGTGCTCCACACACACACGCACACGCACACACACCATTTCAACTATGTCTCTATCCTCATTCTGCAAAGTTCTTATCAATAAATTGATTGACAAATTGAATCAATTTATATCACTGAACCTAAATAAATTGAATTAAAGGGTCAATCAATCTCATCTTCATTTGATTACAATAAAAACCCCATGTGGCACGATGAATACCGCACACTCATATTTATGTATACTAGCCTACTCATGCATGTCCTCTGCTTCTACTGCTGCTGCTGCAGTTTTCTCCCTTCATTTACCTCTCCTTTCTTCCCTTCTTTCCCTCTTAACCCTTCGCAAAATGCTCTCCTAGTGCACTCCCTTACTCTTTGAACTCCCTCTTCTTGCCCTTCTTTTTACCACTCACTCCTTCCCTCCTTCCCTCCCTGGTTCACACTCACTCGGCAAGACCGGTGCCACCGACACCGATCCCTCCCTCCACCCCTCCCTCCCCTAGGCCTGCGACAGACTCAACTCCATTATCTCGTCCTCCCGTAAATGCACCCACGACACCGCTCCTTCGTGGCCGGATTTCCCCATAATCATCCTACTTCCCTTCCTCCCTACTCCCAAGGCTGTGGCTAAATCCAAAGCTCCCACCAGATAATCGTACCGCCGGCCTGCTGCTGCTGCAGCTGCTGCTGCTTCCTCCCCTTCCTTCCTCCCGCCCTTCCCGCTCGACAAGAGCAGGGACTGAAAAGAGAGAGGGAGGGAGGAGAAAGCACCCTCAACAGGGGAGGAGGACAGGGAGGAGTAGCGGCGGTGGGCCCGGGTGCGGCCGTGGGGCAGGGTGAGGAGGTGGGAGGGGGTGTTGTGCGAGATGAACGAATAAATAGACGGGACGGGGCCTGAGGTCTCCTCCACAAGGCCGCGCGTGAGGAGGGGGGAGGAGGAGGCGTTTCCTCCCCCCCTTCCTCCTTCTTTCAACTGAGCCGACACGCTCAAATCGATTTCCTCCCCACTCAGAGCCTTCATGAGCCGGACGGGAATAGAGGAATCGACGGAGGAGGAGGACTCGCGGGCGGAAGGTTGATCGGTCGCGGGAGAAGGAGAACATCCTCGCTTACCTTCTCCCATCACCACAGACTGCGCTCGATCAGTCACTGGTACTGCCTCCTCCTCTTCCTCCTCCTCCCCCTCCTCCTCCTCCTCCTCCACCTCCCGTCCCTCCATGCGCCTCTCCTCCTCCTCCCACTTCAGCTCAATCGGGTCCAACGTCACAAACTCCTTCTTCCCCATATTCAAAAGCCTCAGGCTCCTCTTCTTGAAACCCACATAGTCTTCCAAAGCCCACCACAACAGCTCCTTCGTCTCCTCGTCGTAATCACATCTTGCGGGGATTAATACAATGCGGTCCACATCCGAAAAACGAACCTGTGCCGGATCCTCTTCCTCCTCATCCGCCTCATCCTCCTCCTCTGCCTCCTCCTCATCCTCTGTGAATGGAGAGAAAAAAGAGGCGGCCCCTGAGAGAGGGGAAATGTTATCAATCTCCTCCTCCTCATCACCGTCATCATCAACCTCACCCTCCTTAATTCCTTCCCTCCTCGCCGCTGACGTGGGCCGTTCTTCCTCCGGCTCTCCTCCCTCCCTCCCTTCCTCTTTCCCTCCCTCCCATCCTCCATCTTCCTCCTCCTCTCCTTCAAGCCACTTGCCGTCCAATCCCGCATCCATGTACCCCGCGGCTGCCGGGGCACAGCTGACGCTACAGCTGCCGCGATCCGAAGTTACAAATGAGGAGGAAGGCAAACCCAGCCGTCCTGAGGCTGCTCCTGCTGCTGCTGCTACTGCTGTTGATGCCGCTGTTGCTGCTCCTTCCTTGCTCCGCGTCGAGAAGTGGGCCGGCGGTGGTAGAGCCAAGGCAGGGGGCGGCATTCCTGCTCCGCTCTTCGTCCCATCGACGACCACGTGAACGTCCTTTTTTGTTCCTCCCTCCCAGGCTGCAGGAGCACGGCAGGACGGTGATCGATGCGAGCGACGCGGGCGACGGAGTGGGGGAAGGTCGCAGTAGTAGACAGGGCTAGACCAGAGTGCGAGGGGAGAGAGGAAAGTAGGATGACCCAACAGATGCCACCATCGTGCCAAGCGCGAGCCCCCTCCCCTGCTGGTACTGCTGCTACTGCTGCTGTTGCTGTTGCTGCTTCTCGAACTGCAACTGCTGAAGCCACTGCTGCTGTTGCGGCTGCTGCTGGTACTACTGCTGGTACTACTGCTAGGTGTCTGGTGTCTCTGCTGCCATTCTGTATCTTGTGGCTGCATGGTCGGAAGTGATGATGGTGGCGGAGGGTTCCTCTCTGCCTCGTCCCTGAGTAGCGGGGAGGGTGGCAACGACAGGATGGAATATGGTCCTGGTCCTGGAACGCGTGGAGGTGGTGACAACCGCGCTTGATCGTGAGAGTAGGACAAGGGAGAGGACGAGGAGGAGGAGGTGGTGGACGAAGGGGAGCCTAGCATGATACCGCCGAGGCCCATGCCCTCCATTCCCATATCTCCCGACAGCGGGCTGTCAGGAGGAGATGAACCTTGGCTTTGGCCCTCGGGCCCGTCACTCGTGCTCCCACTGCTGCGATCACTGCAACTCGAGTTGCTGCAGCAGGTGCTGGTATAGCTGTCTTGGCTTCCACACCGCTTTATCGCGTCCGTGGCGGTGATTTTGGGGGGGCTACTTGTAGGGGTGGGAGCTAGTGCTGTACCATAGCTGGCATGCCTCCGGCGGACCTTGCAGCGGCGGAAGGCCTGGCGACGGTTCAACATTCTCTCGTGTGATTTGATGGTGTCGTGGTGTGAAGCGGTGTGGATGGCCTGGTCGTCCTAGCGCGTGAGTATTGGCGCTGTCTGCATGTTGCCTGATTCCCACCCAGAGGCTTGCTTGTCTGAATCTCCGTCCTGTGCTTGGAAATGCATGAAGAAAAAAGAATGGGAAGTGGTCAGTCTCATCGATGTGCTATATTGGTGGATGGGTGTACGCCGTGAAGTTGTACGCAAAAGCCAAGCGTCCAAACCAAAACAAATCGGCAAAGGTTAGGCGTTGGCGGAGTCCCTTGAATGGCGCCAGGTTGCAGTGCCCACATATTTTGTCAGCCACCATCCTCAAACACACAGCCACGAAACGTGTCCCCTGTATGCGTGCGACAAAGTCATGTTACAAAAGGGTCCTAAGCATGAATGTGGACGGGAAACATGTGGCAGGAGCGTGGTTCGTGTGGAGACCATGCGTGTGTGGAGCAGGAACAAGGCGAGGGATGCACAACCACCACTGTGAGCACTGTGACACAGAAAATAAAACATGTGCGCCGGTGCTTTACTCCCACCACTTCATGGTTCATTAAACCCGCATGGGTTCCCTTGTGAGAGAGGGCAGGCTGTAAGGCGGACATAAGCATTCTTCGTGGTGAAAAAAGTGAGTCCCTCAGTTCCTTCTCGCATGGCGTGCGAGAGCCAAAACGAAGCAGAAGGCGCCCGCCGGCTGTTGGTACTGTCGCTGCGGACAAGTCAGTTTACATCTCACACTATTAAACTGTCAAAGACCACCAAATAACGATTCTTGCATGGGTTGTCGATGATTTCAAAGCCTGATATTGCAGTCCTCGGGAGGGATGGGTAGCACACAATTTCTGCGTGCGTCTGCTGCCTTTTCACTATACGACATGGGAGTCTGCGCTTCCTCGCAGTTTTACCATGTGCTGGAGGCCATCGAGCGGACCATATTTTGTTTCGTTAGGGTCGAGGATGCGAGTGTAATAGGAGCCTTGTAAATTTTCGTATGTCCCCCACTGTAATAGGTAAAAAAGACGCGGGATACTTTCCAACACAAGGGCATATGCTACACCAAACAGTTCATATTAAAACTCAAACGCGAGAGGAGAGATACCGCAACTTCCGGGTATGGTGGGTGGTATCTTCAGAGTAAGCTCAACATGCCGTGTTAGTGTGGGCGTGTGGAAATGGCCAACCAATCCATGCGCCACAAAAACGGAAAAATCGCAGTCACAAAATCTGCAGTATGATCTCCAGCAGAAATCGCTGTTACCGTACACACACACCCTCGGGCAAAGTACACAACGGCATGCTGACGCAGCGCAACGCCACATGTTCCGCCCTCGTTGTGCAATACCTATGTGTTGGCATGGAGAAACCAGGAGCCAATATATGCATGATACACGATGCTGCGCGGGTCGATGGGTCGAATGAATGCGGGACACCATGTGTCTTTAGTCCTCCGCCCGCCGTCGCTTGATACACAAAACTACAATACTGCGCCTTGATTGAAGGGAAAAAAGAACAAAAAATGAAAGCTCTTCATTCACTCAGATTACTCTCTTCACCCGCTTCTTTTACTTTGATCATTCTCTTCGCTCCTCCTCCCTTTTCATTCCAATCCCTACAAGATATACCGACTCAAATTATCCCCCTTGGTGAGATCAAACTCTTTCAACCTCCCATCTACAAACGTCTCATCGACCACCACCTTCTCCCCCCTCCTCCTCGGCGCCATATAACTCAGCTCTTCCAGAACACGATGCATGACCGTGTTCAACCTCCGCGCGCCAATGTCCTGCTGGCTTCTATTAATTTGTTGCGCGAAACCCGCCATGGCCTTTTGGGGGTGCACGCATGGAGGTAAATATTAGAAGGAAAGGAAAAAACGGATGATTCCAAATTGTCGAAAAAGAAGCAGAGGCTTGAAACCCATACCGCTACAGAAACAGGTGTATCGAGAGCTTTCTATCTTCTCACACATGAACCCAACACAAAAACATATATATATATATATATATATGATGATATATCATATATATATATATATATATATAATTATATGATATAATTATATGATATATAATATATATATATATATGATATATAATATAAATATATATATATATATATATATATATATTATAGATATATATGTATAGGTATAGATATATCCACAAAATAAGCACTAAGGGACCAAAACGTACCTCAATTCCACAGGCCGTAAATTCCAACTCCACGCCCTCCGTCGCCAGCAATTGCTTCGTCTGTTCCAAGATATTGAACTTTTTGGCACTTAAAATTTGAATCAGGTCGCCCTTGCTCAGTGGTTGAAGGGCCACGCGGACAGGGAAGCGTCCTTGGAGCTCGGGGAGGAGGTCGGAGGGGGATTTGTGATGGAATGCGCCCGAGGCGATGAAGAGCATGAAGTCGGTCCGAACGGTGCCGTAGCGTGTGGGGACAGAACATCCTTGGATGAAGGGGGCGGTGGGTGAGGAGGAGGAGAAGGGAAGAAGGAAAAGAGGGAGGGAGGAGCAGGGGGATGAGGGAGGAGGAGGAGGAGGAGGAGGAGGAGAACGAAAGAAGGGAGAAGGGAGGGGGGAGGGGGGAGAGGGGGGGCGTACCTTCAACGAGTGTGAGAAGCTCGCGTTGGACTCCTTCACCTTTGTTGCTGCTGTTGCCGCCCCCGGCGGTGGTAGTTGAGGCGGCGTCGGCGGACGAAGAACCACAGAGTTTGTCGATTTCATCGATAAAGACAATACCTAAGAAGGAGGAAGGAGAGGAAGGGGAGGGAGGAAGAGAACGAGAGAGGGAGGGATGGAAGGGAGAGGGAGGGCGCTCGGTCGGTGTCGGTGGTTGAATCGCAAAAATCCCTTGCATGACTTCTCTAAGTGCATGCCTCGACCCCCCTTCCCTCCCTCTCTCCCTCCCTTACCATAGTTCTCCGCCTTGTGCTTCGCCCGCGCCATCACCTCCTCCTCGTTCGTCAGCGCCTCTTCGAACTCCTCCACGAATCGCTCCAGGGCTTTTTTCACCGACACCACCTGCCTCTCTCCCCCTCCACCCCTCACTCCCCCCCTCCCTCCCCCCCTCCCTCCCGGCCCGGCCGGCCCGCGCTCGATCGCGATGAAGCCTCCGCTTCCCATGTTGATGTTTCCTAGGTCCAATCCTTCTAGAAGGTCGGACAAGGGGTTGGCGGAGGAAGGGAGGGAAGAGGACCTCGCTTCCCGGGGGGTGACACGCACAGTGTGGTGGTCGAAATCGCCGTTACGGAGGCGGGTACGGAGCTCTTCTTGTTGTTGGGCAGTGGTGCTCTTGGTGTTGCCCAGCTGAAGGGAGGGGGCAGGGAGGGAAGGAGGGAGGAGGCATGGGAGGGAGGGAAGGAGGGAGGGAGGGAGGGAGAGAGAATGGGATTAGACGGAAACTGTCAGATGGCTCAAACCATATTCAAATCGTACAGATACAAGAGACGAAGAGGGAGAGGAGGGAAAGGGATTGGGGGGGGCGTGACGTGACGTACCTTGAGTAGATCGAGGACTTTCATCTCTGCCTTGGCACGGGCGTCCGCGGCGACGTTTTTTCTGGCCAACTCTCTTTCAAGTCGGACGGCATTGTCCATCAGGCCCTTGATCATGTCCGAAGTGTTGGCACCCACAAACCCCTGGTGAAGCAGGGAGTGAGGGGGAGGGAAGATAGGATGGAGACCTTGAGGGTTTTTATTGCCCAAGTATGCAGGTTACGCGTGCAGACTCGCCACCTCCTTCCTTCCACCCCTTCGTCCCTGGCTTAATCTATCTACTCCCCCCACCACTCACCACTTCTGTGTAGCGCGTCGCTTCAACCTTGATAAAGGGCGCCTCTGCCAAGGTACTTAACCGTCGAGCAATCTCGGTTTTCCCTGTCCCTGTCGGTCCTTTCATTAATATATTCGACGGTGTCACCTCGGCGCGTATTTCGTCAGGCAGTTGGTTCCGACGCCACCGCATTCGCATTGCAATGGCCGTGGCCTTTTTTGCATCCCTTTGTGATACAATATACTTATCGAGGTGCGCCACGATGTCTTCGGGAAAGAGACGCCATCCCGGCTGAGTGCCACTTTCTTGCTCAATGGTGGCTGTGTCCGCGTCTGCGGCACGCTCTGGTGCTTGGGAGAGTCCGCTGGGCGAAGGAGAAGACACCTCCTCTCCCTCTGGTCTTGTGCTTGTGGAAGAAGCTGTCGATTGCAGCCGCGGCCGGATGTGGCGGGGGGAAGAGAGCAAGACTGACGAGGAGCAGGCGGAGGCGGAGGAAGGGAGGAGGAAGGCACGCCGCATCATGATGCCTGTATGAGAGGAGACGGTCACTCGGCTTGTTTCTTTAGTTTGCATCTCTCACCAATTAAAACAAGAAAATGCAGGGCTATTCAAGACGCATGCACGCGGCAGGTCAGCACAATACTGTGGCATGCAGTCTTAGTGATCAACCTCCCCCTACTAATCTAAAGCATATTCGTAACGCCAATTCAGCTGCATAGGCAGCTCAGTAGATGTCACCTTAAGCAACTGAACAGCTTGCATGTGCTGTAATGCAGAGTGTGATGGAAATGCTTTACCGTGGCGGTCGCGGTCGCTGACGGCGAAGTGCGATTTAATTTTAGCCGCAACATCATTCATCCATGCCTGCGTGAGGTCCGTTTACTTGCCCCGGCTTTCTGCACACTGCATGCATTTTCAAGAGCTTACAACACTGCGAAACCGATAACTGAGCACCTTGCTCCAAATAATGTCACCCCCATTGCGTAATTCCCCCACCAAGGCCGTGCGACAATGTCTCCTCCACTCCGCCCGCCAGCCTCCTCCCTCCCCGCCTCGCTTCGTCTCCAACAACTTGTTATCAAGTACCTCATCAAGTCGAGTGATCCCTACCGGCAAGAATTATTGGGTCAAACCCTCGGTGCTCTAGCCTATCCCTTGCTCCGTCGATCTCTCCGTCGCCACTGTCCGACCCTTCCTACCCTCGAACACTTTTTTAGGCCCGTCCTCGTGCCGGGAGAGCATGCCAAGGGCATTGAATGCTGGTACAATAATGCACGATTTCAGACGTTTCTTCGGAAAGAATATTTGCAACGTGTGGCCGCTGCAGAGGCGACGGTTGGCTTGGCTGTAGGAGGGGGCAAGGAGGCGGGTCAAAAGCCACAAGTAGCAGACGCATCAGCACCACCCGCACCAACACAATCAATCCATCCGCCCTGGGGCATGGATATCATATCCGACAAGGATGGATTGAAAGCAACTCGCCTCCCGACCTATCAAGAACTCGTCGACTTTTTCCTCCTTCATGATTGGAACCGTCGCCCTGGACCCTACAGCGCCGCATTTGAAGGAGCGAAGCGTCAAGCCCTCCTCCGCACACTTCAGGAGAAAGGCCCGGATGTATCTTCATGGACACTCAATGACATCTTGGAACTGGGCGGGGCATGTGTGGAGGGACGTGGGCGGTTTAATGTGTATTGCGAAGAGACTGGCTCGTGGGATGTGTGGACGAAGGAGTATGTTGACGCCCTTGCGGCGTATCTCACGAAACGTGCCCGCGAGCTCGCGTCCTCCCTCCCTTCCTCCTTCCCTTCCTCCCTCCCCTCCTCCCCTCTTTCTCTCCCTCTTCTCGTCTTGGAAGTCGGGGCTGGCACGGGTGCCTTGGCCTATCACCTCAAGCAACGCCTCGACCCCTCCCTGGTCACCTACATCGCAACCGACCGCGAACCGAGCCCTGTTCCCCTGCCTCCCTCCAGCCCTCCCTCCCTCCTTCCCTCCCTCCTCGCCCACCCCTTTGTGGAGGAGCTTTCGTGGGATAAAGCCTTGTCGCGCTACCCAGAGGCGGCTATCGTCGTTTGTGCGTGGATGCCGATGGGGGAGGACTGGACGGAAAGCATGAGGCAAGGGGGGAGGAAGGGAAGGAGGGGGATCCAGGAATACATCTTGATCGGAGAGCACGGGGAGCAGGCGGGATGTGGAGACCCGGTCAAGACGTGGGGGGCCGGTGGGTTGGGGGAGGGATGGAGTGAGGGAAGGAGGGGGTGCAGGGCTTATTTTATGTGAAAAGGAGATTTGCATGTCTTCACATCCAATCAGTGTATTTATAATTCATTTGTCCTCCCTCACTCCCTTCCTCCGACCCAGGTGCGTCCCTCGGCGGCGTGAGGCCTTGGGAGGCCGATGGCTTTAGTGCCCACGAAGAAGAGGGGCTGGGTCAATGGCAGTGGTCACGGTATGATGGGAAACAATTCGCTCGGAACTCCGCCACAATCTGCTTTCGACGAGGGGGTAGTGGAGGGAGAGAGGGAGGGAGGGAGGGAGAGAGGAGGGGTGGGAGGGGGGGAGGGAGGAATGCATATAGGTAGGCAGTTTGAGGTTGTCTTAAGAACGAATTACGTACTACACTACAACAGGAAAAAATAAGGAAAGAAAAACGTACTGCGCATGTAAGCATCTCGTCTGCGAGGAAAAAGCATCATGCACTGTCTCTATCGTCTCTTTCCTATTTCGCCGAATGATTGTTCGTTCTTTTCGAGCTTCAACGCTTCGTGCCCGGCCCACTCCTCCTCCTCCCCCTCCTCCTCCTCCCCCTCCTCCTCCCTCCATGACATCTCATCCTCCTTTTCGTCTCTCTTTACATCCTTCTTTCCCTTACAACTCCTCTTTCCCTCCCTCCCCCTTTCCCTCCTCCTTCACCACCTTCCCCTTCCTCAACCTCACCATCCCCTGCTGCTCCTTCAGCTCCTTCTCCCCCACCCACAGAGCATGAAATCCCCAAGGCACCCGTCGGGGCAACACCACGGACGCTACCAGCCCTCCCTTCCCCCCACCCTCCCTCCCTCCCTCCACCTCCCTCGCATCGTACACCCGAAATTCGCTCACGTTCCTCGGGTACGAATGCACAAACGTCAGCAAAAACCCGTCGTCCTCCCCGCCCCCCGCCCCTCCCTCCTTCCCGCCCTTGTCCTCCCTCGGCACAAAGATCACCTCCCCCCCGAAGGTGCCCTCCTCGTAGTTGACCTTCACCAGCCCCACCCCTCCCTCCCTCCCTCCCTCCCTCCCTCCCTCCAGGTCGATTTTCACGAAACCCTCCCCTTCTCCTGCGTGATTAAAAGCGGTGGCATACAAGTACCTCGTCCGCCTGCCCACCCTCCGTCCATCCACCTGCGGGAACTCCCATCCCCGCGGGTCGGCAGAGGGAGGGAAGAGCCGGGTGGAGGAGAGGAGGCAGGAAGACGTCAGGTCGATCGTGTATTCATAGAGGTGGGCGACTGTGGAAGGGGGGGCGGAGGGACGGAGGGACGGAGGGAGTCGCAATCGTGATGGACCTTTATAGAGGGTGTGCATTATTCCCCTAAGACACTTCCCTCCCTCCCTCCCTCCCTCCCTCCCTTCCTTCCTTCCGTCCTTCCGTCCTTTCCCCCTTCCTCCCTTCCTCCCTTCCTTCCTACCTCCCTCCTATCTATCCCAGCACACTCACACTCTCCTCCTCCCCTCCCACGCCTTCCTCCCTCCTCTCACCTCGTGCGTCTAGCTCATCTCGGGTCCAGGTATGATGTTTCTCGGTCGCGTTAGGCTTCTCGATGGTGCCCTCAAAATCCAATTCAAAGTGCTCGTAGCTTGGATTATAGTGAAGAAAGGAATGAGGGAGGGAGGGAGGGAGGGAGAAAGGAAAGCCTGAGTACGTGCGTGCGATTTGTGTACTGCTATGAAACCCACTCCCTCCCTCCCTCCCTACCGGTGCGTCTCCATCTTGATGAGTCTGTGTCCATGTCGGCCTTTTCCCGACCCATCTTCCTCCCAGGCATTGCCGAAGTGAAAGACGAAGGAGGCAGGGATGGGGGAGCCGTCGCACATCTAGGAAGAGAGGAGGGAGGGAGGGAGGGAAGGAACAGCCCGTTGAGGTTAAGGAAAGGGAGGGTGGGT